>Ga0315282_10003835_pt1 | contig 26704 bp, 25 predicted proteins | sample YL17G07_20_MG_FD_203693 | JGI IMG/M metagenome (GOLD analysis project Ga0315282, IMG submission 203693) | Sediment microbial communities from Yellowstone Lake, YNP, Wyoming, USA - YL17G07_20 | ecosystem: Environmental > Aquatic > Freshwater > Lake > Sediment | place: USA: Wyoming | collected...
CTTATTTTTCCTAAATAAAAGCTTGTTTCGTTCTTGTATTATCGCAATACCTTCTTCATAAATTTTTTTGAAATCTTTAGTTTTCTCCTTCCAAAGTTCTACTAGTCTCTGAACTTTTTCTGCTAGCGTTTCATTGAGTGGATTTTTGTATCGTTCTACTAAAATCATTCTATTTAATGTAAATACGATGTTGGCCGCTTTCTCCTCTTTGGTTTTGGCTTTTTCTTCTAATCTCTTCAAGTAATTTTCATCAAAATCTATAATTGGTAAGTCTTTCTTTAGATTTTCAATTTCTATTGTGCGATGTATATATTTTATAGTCTTTGAAAAGTATTTTTCTATAAATTGATTATCTTCATAATTTTCGTTTTGATATAATTCTTTAAGATAATAGTGATAAATATACGCTAGCCATTTAAGATCTGACAAATAGGGCAGTTTGCCTATATCTGCGCCTAGTAGTTCGAATTTTTTCCTTAAATTTTTAAAATTACGTGTGAACTGTTTAGCTTTTTCTTCATCAGCCAATATCTCAATAGCTTTTAGGATGTTTTCTCTAGAGTAGTCTTTTGAAATTCCAGTAAATACGCTAAGCATCTCCTTTAAGATATTCTCGAATTCTTTTCTTACCTCTTCTTTGTCGTACAAAATACCTTCAGCGTCTTTTCCGTACAATTCGAACGCTTTTTTGAAGTCTTTTAATATGCCGAGATAATCAACTATTAGACCCGCCTCTTTAGCGTCTTTAAATGGTCTGTTTGTTCTCGCAATTGTTTGCAGAAGCTTATGCTCCTTAAGTGGTTTGTCTAAATATAGTGTCTGCAGAACAGGAGCATCAAAGCCAGTTATAAGCATGTCTGTAACAATCAAAATTTTAGGGTTTTGCTGTTCATCTTTAAATTTACCAGTAATCTCCTCTTTTATCTCTCCAAATTCTTTGTTTGGATACCTTGCTTGCAGTTCTTCCCGATATTTTCTTATTTCTTGTGGATCGGTCTGTGTAAAAGTCATAACTACTTCAGAATACTCTGGCGGTAATAATTTGTCAAGTTCTCTTTTATAATAAACACAAGCTTTTCTATTTACAGCCACAATCATGGCCTTAAACTTGCCATCCACGTTTTCTTTAAAGTGCTCCGCAATGTCTTTGGTGATTTTTTTAATTCTGTCAGGATTCTCTAGTATTATTTTAGCAATGCTTAATTTTTTCTTAATATTTTCTTTAACGTCTTCCCTTATCCTCTCCGGTAACTCCTCTTCCTCTATAGCCAAAAAAGCATTAAGCATATCCTTTTTGAGCCAAACGTCTCTCTCTAATCTAGGCTGATAGACAATTTTGACAGTAAATCCGTCATGTTCAGAATCGGTAACAAAATATTTATCCAGATAAAATTCTTTTTCTGCTGGGTAGCTAAATTCCCTGTAAGTATCCTTTTCTTTTTTAGCGATTGGTGTACCGGTAAAAGCAAAAAAGAAAGCACTTCTTAGTATGCTTTTCATTTGTGCGGCTAATAATCCATATTGAGTCCTATGTCCTTCATCAACAAACGCCAATATATTTCTTCTATTGAGTATAGTTTCATTTTCTTTAGAGCGTTCCTTTAATTCGTTTTCTAATTGCTCTAATTCTTCCGTTCTAAATTTGTGCACTAGAACTATGAATAAGCCTCTTTTACCTCTACCCTCATCATATTTTAATATACTTCTCAGCTCTTTGATAGAACTAATAGGCTTTTCGACTTTTGTTATATCTAAGTAATTGAACTCATCATATAACTGTCTTTGCAATTCATCTCTATCTAGTATAAAAAATACTGTTGGATTTTCTAATTCTCGCGAGAAATATAATTTATTGGCAGCGAAAATCATAGTGAGAGTTTTACCAGAACCTTGCCAATGCCATATCAAGCCTTTATTTTTATCAGTTTTACCATGTATATTATCTAAAACTCTTTTTACAATCTTTTCGGCTGCGCGATATTGCATATATCTAGCGATAACTTTAGTCGCTTTGCCTCGTTCCTCTCTGAAAAACAAATAATTCTTTATTAAATCGAGCAATGTGTGCTTAGATAACATTTCTATTAACGAAACCATAGAAATATCTTTGCCAACTTCAAATTTTCCTTCTTCCTTCCATTCGTACGTGTGAACATTATCTAGCCACGGTACAATTGGAAAATACCTAGCAATACTTTCGGCGCCTACGCCAATTTGCACATATTTGTAAAGCTCAGGAATAGCTTTTTCGTATTCTTTTATATCATTATATGCTGCTTCCCAGCTAGCATTAATGTTACCAGGATCTTTACACTCGATATTTACTAGCGGTATGCCATTTATATAAAGTAAAATATCATTTCTAATCTCATTATGTCCTGCATAGAAGATTGTTTGTCGCGTCACGATGTATTCGTTATTATCTACAGTATTATAATCAAATAAATTAATTCTGACGAGGTCTTTAGCCTTTTCTAACTTTATAGAAATACCTTTCTTCAGATAATTCAAAATTTGCTTATGTCCCTCTTGTCCGGTCCCTTTAAGTCTTAATTCATTTAAAACGTGCTTTATGTCCTCATCGCCTAGTTCTAACTTGTTAATTTTTTTAATCGCAGCTACTAGATTATTAATGAGAAGCGGTTCTTCATAACTCTCCCGACCCAAATCTTTGGCTAAAACAAATTTCCAGCCTTTTTCTACTAGCTTATTCACTATGTAATTTTCAACAGCTTCTTTTTCAGGTTGTCTTGGCATTTTTACTCCCTAAAAAATTAAAATATTCTCTCGTTGTTTCTTTGCGTATTTTATTAAGTAATTCTAGAGATTTTTTAGTATAGTTTCCTCTAGAAGCTGGTGGGAGCGGTATGTGTGCTTGCACATTCCTTAAGAAACACAAATAATTCCCAATTACAACTTCCTCATCTAAAGTTTGAATGAGTTTATTCTTTTGAATAAAATCCCATAAAATCTCAATGTTAAAGGTTCTAGTAGGATTAAACCCAACTTCTTTGTCCGATTTATTTGTTGGTTCTTTTCCATTTCCATATTCATTTATTTTATAACCTTTTGAGATAAGAAGAGCCTTACAAATATATTCAAAAGATATTCCCAATAACAAATTAATTAATGCTCTATGTGAATGATAAACAAACTTTCTGTCTTCATCTTCTATTTTATAGTTTTTATCAAATTCTTCAATTTGCTTGATAATATATTCTGTATTATCCAAAAATAGACTTAAATGAGCTTTAGTAAAAACGACTTTATAGATTTGATTTATTACTCTTTTATCTTTATACTTAGTTTTTTCCAATCTTAGAATATCAAATTCTAATTCATGATTCTTAAAAGCGCTTATCTCGGAATCAGATAAATTAAACTTTTTTTTAATACTTTTAAGGTTATCTTTAAATGGTAACTTATAATCTAGCTTAATGTTAGCTTTTTCCTTAGGATATTCTAACATTTGTTCTGGCCAATTCCATTCTCTAACAAAAAAGTCATGAACCTTCCAATATCTTTTTTTAGGGGGAGCAGGCTGTCTCAAATAAAAGGTCACAGTTTCTTTTTCATTCATTTTTCAACCACCAATATTTTTTCAATATTTACCCTCTTCCTACCAGTCAGCAAATCACTCATCAAGCCTTTCTTAACACGCTCGAGCTTTTCTTTCTTTTTGTCTTCAAGCGCAAGTTTTTGGTCAACTGTAGAAAGAATTTTTACAATATTATTCTGTTTATTTATATTGATTTCGGGAACTTCAAATTTTTTAAGCAATGTAGTTGATAATTCTTTAAACGTGCTCTGACCAGCTTTATTTTGTAAGTTATATTTTTCCATTAATAGATAATAACCATAATAGTGGACATTAATTTTGCTAGCATTTTTTGGTACTAATCCTTTACACCCTTGGTTAAATGTACTTTCCTTTTTAAGGATAGCCAAATGTCCAACGGGCGCTCTTGTTGATAGAATTATTGTTCCTTTTGGTAGAAGTGTCAAATTTACTTCTTTTAATGCTATATGCGATATTTTTCTTTCACTCTCTTCAATTGTCATTTTTCCATCGAGTTTGCCTAGATCTACAGGTGTTATCCAGTTTATAGTAGCACCATCCCAGTATTTTTTTTCTCTAGTAGATGGTGTGGTTCCATTTTCAACATCGAAAATGGTGCTTAGCTGTACAAATTTTTCGTTTTCATGCTCTTTTTTGAAAAATCGATGTAATAATCCCCTTTTCAACCTTTCAGTCTTCGCAATAATTTCGTTTACTTTCTGAATAGCTTCGTCAACTGCTGAGAGAACTTGGGCGATGGCGTGTTGTTCTGGGAATTGCGGAAGTAAGATTTTTAGATTTTCAAGTACGCTTTTGTCTACGTGAGGAATACCTGTGCCACGGGTTTTCAAACTTAAAATTTTTTCCTTAGTTTTTAGAAAGTAAAATAAAAAGGTTTTATCAACGTTGTTATTTTTAAATTCAAATTTAACCATCGTTGATGATAAAACTCCTTTTTTACCGATGAAAAACTCACCAGCATTAGAACCATCCCAAAGCAAAATTAAATCGCCATCGTTTGCTAAAATTATGTTGTTTGTAATTTTTACTAATTCAGGTGCTTTATTATTTCGAAGATATTCTGTAGATAGGTACGGTAGCCCATTCTCACTTCCATTTAACTTTTCTGCCTTTTTACCCTTAACAAAAGTAATTATATTAACCAGCCTGGCAACTTCCCAATCTTCAGGAATTTCGCCAATTTCGGTTAGTTTAGTTTTGGTTTTCATTTCTTTGCCCTCGCGCTTCCACCTTCAATATTTTTGATTATGGTTTCTCCTCGCTTGTAAATGTCATCATAAGTTCTGACTTCAATGTTATGGAAGTAGTGACGCAAATTTTCTAATTTTTCATTATCCTGAGCTCTCCCAATAATCAAAATGCCTTTTGGTTTGAGAAAATTAAAGTCTAATTTTTTGCTTAATAATTTGCTATTTCCGTAATACGTAGCTTCGTCTATGTATTCTATTAATTGCTGCAACGCCTTTCCAAATGCGGCGGACAATTTCCCTTTCTTGTCAAATATGTTATTGGTAGGTTTTTTTATCTCAATTATATCCGCATAACCGTCATATCGCTCTACGTAAAAATCGTATCGCGACTTAACACTTATCTTTTGCGGAGTCGCATTTTCGTATTCCAATCCTAATAACCATGTGTGTTTAGACAAGAAACTTTGTAATTCTTCTTCCTTTTTTGCATTTAATGAGGTCTTTAATTCAACTAAATCCTTTCTGTATTCGGGGAGTTGATTTTTACGATATTCTTTGATAAATTTAATTTGTGCCTGTAATGTTTTCTTCAAACGAACATTATCTTCTTTGAGAAAGCTCAGCTCGTCCATAACTTGCTTTTCTATTAATTTTTCAGAAATGGGTTTGCCTAGGAGTCCTTTAATTAGGTCCTGATCTATTATTGCTTTTATTTTGGCCCAAACAGTTTTATTAAAAATTTTGAAGTGCTCGTTTTTATAGCCCTTAGCAGAAGGTGCACCACGATATAAATCAATAAAAGGGTTACTCTTACCATCATCCCATACAGTTAAAGAAACTCTAATGGGGTAGCGGCCCTTTCTAATTTTGTACTCTTTTAATTTCCTATATTTCGGTTTTTCTTCTGCCATTATATCTTCCTCACATTCTTCTTCCCGACAGTATATTTTCTAAACCCTGCCAAATTATAATCGGAGTTGAAATACCTGCGATTGCCCAGAGAATTACTAATGCAGAAACTGCAACACTTTTTAATGAAAAGTTTGGTATGCCGGATACGACGGTTATGGCTATAATGAATGCAAATGCTTCTCCAATTTCGGTAATTGCTATTTCGCCGAGCTTGTCAAAGACCATTTTATTTTATCTCCTTCAAAAAACCTTCAATTTTCTTTTCAACCTCTGAACCTTCTTTTTCTATTTGTTTCAGGTCTTGCCATTCCGTCCCTACGTCGATATCTTCTTGCTCTTCTTCTGGGAAAGCGTACAACGTGACATTGAGATTGAAATCTTGCTTTTCTATTTCTTCAATTGGGACAACTCGAGAAAAGCCTGATGTTTCGGAGAACGAATCAAAAGCTGAAACTATTTTGTCTCTGTTCTTTCCAGCTAAAATATTAAGTTTTCTTACTTCGGGGTGCTTCTCATAATCATTACTCGTATTTATGAATAGAACTTTATTTTTCCTTTCTACAGGTTTGTTTTTGTTGAAAATTATGATTGCGCCAGGTGCGCCTGTGTTATAAAATAGTTTTTCAGGTAACAATATGATACATTCTATAAGGTCATCTTTAAGAACGCGCTCTCTTATGGCTCTTTCTTTGCCTCCCCTAAATAAGCATCCGTTGTCGATTATTATGCCAACTTTGCCCGGATTACCTTTTGCAGAGGCAAGCATGTGCTGAATCCAAAGCCAGTCCGCGGACTGCTTAGGAGTAAAGCCATATTTAAATCTAGAATTCCAAAATTCACCTCTTTTGATGTGTGCCTCATCATAACCATCTTGATTCCAAGGCGGATTTGCTATAACAATGTCAAATTGCTTTAGCTTATCTCCTTCTTTGAATTTCGGGTAATGTAATGTATCGCCTAAGGCCAGTTGAACATCTCTAATATCGTGGATATACATATTCATACGGCCTAAGGCTAAAGTCTTTGGATTCACTTCTTGTCCAAATAAGAATAATTGTTTAGCAGCTTCCTTTCCAAGGTTTTCTTCAACATATTTGTACGCAATTATCAGCATACCACTACTGCCGCACGCAGGGTCGTAGACGCTAAAATTTTTACCAGGTTTCAAAATTTCGATTAGCAGTTGAATTACTTCTCTAGGCGTATAAACTTCGCCTTCTTTTGCTTTATCAGGAGCGAAGTATCGTAAAATCCACTCGTATGCATCGCCAAGAATATCTGGCGAAACGTGATGCAATTTCTTTTCACTGAATAATTCTACTAACTGCCTTAAAATCTCTAAATTTTCAGTGTTAGATGTAAATTGTATAAAATCCGTATTATCTAAGATATCTTTAAGGTCGGGATTAAGTTCTGCAAGCTTTTTTAAGGCCCGCGAGAATTTTTCTGGCAGCTCGTTAACCTCTTTTCTTAAATTGTCCCATAAATATTCTTCTGGCAAATCAAATTCGTGATATGCTGCCTTCTTAGCTTCTGCTAGCGCTTCTTCGTCACTAAGCCCTTGCTGTTTTAGCTCTTTAATTGCAGCGCTTAATTCTTCTTCCCATTTGTCACTTATTCTTTTCAAAAATAACAATATTAGAATAAATTTGTAGTCAACTCTAGTTCTTATGAGGTCGGCAGCCTTTTTCAATATGGCTTCTACATCGCTGCGAGTAAGGACTTCTTTGTCTAAGGCAAATTCTTTCTTTATCCGTTCTTGCATTGTTTTAAGTTTATAGATACGTTTTCTTGAGTCCAGAGGGTCAAATTGAGTCTCAAGTAGGCCTAATTTCTTTAGCTCAGAAAGAATAACAGGAACGCTACTTTTATCATCCTTGCCAGCTAAAGCCTGTTTTGCTTCATCACCAGTAAATTCGCGCTCTCCAAACTCCTGCAAAAGGAGTATGTAACGCCTTTCGAGCCACTCTTTTGACTTTTCCATACCACTTACTAAGGACAATTAGCTTTATAAATCTTTCTTAATCTTTAAGTTAAAAGATTTTTACTTAACAAACTTAAGAATTATGCTCACAATGACCAAAGCCCATGTCGCCATAACTAACATATTTTGGACTCGGACAGACTTCTTTTGCCAGCTTTCATATTGCTTAAACCTTTCAGTTTCAAGTTCTTGCTGCTGTTTTAGCTCTTCGACATGAAATTTTTGGTTTTGCTCAAGAATATTTTGCTGATGCCTTTCTCTTTGAGCCACTAATTCATCATGATATTTCTTTTCGAGATTTTTATCTGCAACCCAAGCTATGGCCTTTGCAACTTTTTCTAAATCACCCATATTAATATTAAGTCCGAAAACCTTAAACAAGTTTCGAAAAATTTGTTGCACACCTAAAACGAACCGCAGCGAACAAATTTTATAAAAAATGATAATTTATTTTTAAAGGGTGTTGCACAGATTTTATGCGGTTATAGACCTTTCTCAATAAAATCGCTGAATTTCATAACAAAATCTCCCAATATCCGCGCAAAACAATGCCATTTAGCCAATTGTTAACGAGCTCCTTGTTTTTCAACTTCAATTTTTCAATCTCTGCTTTAGAGTGCATAAATAATTGTATTTTATGCCCCAGCTTTTTTTCAAACTTTTCAAGATTTGGCTCTTTTTTTACCGGAGTTATTATTAAAATATCAATATCGCTTACAGGGATGTTTTCAGCTTTGCGGAAAGAACCAAATAGCACGATCGATTCGGGATGGTTAAACTCACCATCAATGAAGTCAATAAGCCCAGATTCCTCAAGCTTCTGTATGTTGTAAAATAGCTTCTTATTCCTGAAGGCCTGGCTTTCGGTATTTGCCTTAAACAAGAGGTGATTTAGCTTTCTTTTCGATACTAAAATACCTTCTTTTTCGAATTCCACAAGGTATTTTGAAATGGTTGTGGGTGAAAGTCCAGCGAGCTTCGCTAGTTCTCTAATATGAAATTCTCGCTCAGGCTCATTTATGAAATATTCAAGCAGTTTGTCCATTTTTATATACAGTTGTCCAATAATATAAACAACTGTCCATTTAAATGCTTTTCGTTTTATCTACTATCCCAATTACAATACCCGCACCCCTCTTTAGGAGCAGGCTCATCTTCCTCTAGGCAGGCTATTGCTGCCTTCCATAAAGTCTCAGCCCTCTTGATGTCAACTGGGATATCTTTCAAGTCTATGTTGAAGACAAATGTGCCTCTTTCTGTTATCTCTTTTGGATGGAAGAACATAAGATAGCTGTAATCTTCTGTTTCATGGCTGTTTTTCCTCAGAAGATAGTTATAGATGTTTAACTGGTCGATATAATGCTCGTGCGTGTCATCCTTGCAGGGAAAGCCTCTTGTCTTGAAGTCTAATACTATGAGCTTGCTGCCTTTCTGCAGAAGCTCATCAACAGCCCCATGCAAAATATTCCCGTCCTTGTCTGTGTATGAAATTCCCTTGAAGTTGTTCGTCCAGACTTTCAGCTTTTCAATATCGTCAAAAAGCTTCACATCCTTCAAGTCAAGCTCTTTGGGGATTTCGCCCTTTAGCCTGTGCTTGTCAAAATGCGCTTTTAGAACCTTATCAATGCCACTTGGCAAAGAAGGGAAAATCCCTTCAGGCCTCTTTATGCCCTTCTTATGATGAAGCCAGAAGCATTTCGGGCAGTCCTTGAATAAGCTTAATGATGATGGGGATAGCTTAATTGGATTGTCTGCCATGCTATCTTTTGGAAATAGTTTCTTTTAAGCTTTGCTTGGAAGAAGGTTTAAAAACTAAAATTGCATGTGATAGTTTATGGGGCTACGAACCGCATCCAACAGTTTTGTTTACGATGCAAGTTACGAAAACGTATTCGATGCAGCTAAAAAGGCGCTCGAAGATTGCAATTTTAAGGTAAAAGAAGCAAATAAGAAAACTGGAGAAATAACCGCTTCTGCAGGAATATCGCTTGTATCGTGGGGCGAGAACATCGATATTTCAATATCTGAAATTGGCAAAAACAAAACACGGGTTGGTATTTATTCAGGTGCAAAGGCTCAGCTTGTGGATTGGGGTAAGAGTGAGAAAAATGTGCACAAATTCTTCGCAGCTTTAGATAGGAGGTTGCGAAAATGAATAAATTTATTTGGTTGGTAGCAGCTTTACTAATTGCAGTTATTTTTGTTAGCGGTTGCACAGAGGCACAAGATGTATGTTCAGAAGCATATAAGGGTATGACCAGAGAGCAAGTTATAAGCACATTTGGTCAGCCAGATGATAGACAATTTATGGATAGTGTTTGTAGTGGAGGGTATTGTGGTCCAGCAAGAGAAATGCTATATTATAACAGCGCAGGACATATGTGCCAGTTAGTATTGGAAAATAACAAAGTAACTATGGTAAATTTATATTGAGGTGAAAAATGAACAAATCAATCTGGTTGCTTGCTGGACTTCTAATTGCAATAATTTTTGTTAGCGGTTGCACGCAATCAACAACTGAAGAATTACCTGAAGAAAATGAAAAAATATCAGAACAAACACAAGGAACAGTTAAGCAGACACCAAGTGAACCTGAAGCAGAACAGGCAAAACCACAACTTGAAGTAATACAATTAGATTGTTATAACACTGGTTTTGATGATATATCAGATTATCAAGGAAAGGTTATAGCTCAAGTAAAAAATAATGGCACCGTTACTGCTGAATTCGTAAAAATTTATGTGAACTTTTATAATAAAGAAGGTAAATTAGTTGGCGCAGAGTCAATATATACACAACCTTCAACAATTCCAGCTAATAGAACAGGGTCAGTAGACTATTCAGCTATAATAGGTTTGCCAGAGCCATTTGAAACTTGTGATGCAACTGTAGATTACTCTAATTATTAAATCTACCAAATGTGATACAGCCGTAAAGTAGACCTAAGAACACAGCGGATTTTAAGCTTTTTTGATTAAAATTTCAAGCGAAATAAATAATAAGACTAATTTGCTTAGTTTAGGAATGGCCTTAAAGTATTGGTTTGTCTTTTTGCTAATTGGAATCTTCTTGGTAAGTGGCTGTGTAAGCGAGCAAGCACAGCAAGCAAATCAACCGCAAACACCAACACCTGCACCCACACCTACGCCAACACAATACAAAATTTACATAGAACCAGTGCCTTACGGAATACTATCACATTATCAAAGTTCAATAAGAGATGCCATGGGTTATTGGGAACGGACAAAAGGCATAAATTTTATAGAAATTTCTGACCCTTCACAAGCAGATATTTATGTCCAGTGGGTTAAAGAATGGGGTGGTGAAAGACTTGGACAAACCTACAAAGCAGAATTAGTGCAAGTTGGTGTTGGCGATAGTGTGTGTTTAAGCACATATCAACAATACACTTATGATAGCGTCGTATTGATAGCAGAACACGAACTCGGACACGCTATTGGTTTGGGACATTCAGATGTTGTAGGTTCACTTATGTACCCTTTTGATACTTACCTTGTTTATGAAAATGACTGGAAAATGAATGATGTATTACCTGCTGGCTATGTTAAATGGGTGCCTGTTTGCACTAAAAACAGCAACGCACAATATACTTTTACAGTAACTTCAAGCGTTCCTATAAATGTAGACGTAGTTCCAACTGTTGCAGATGCTAAAAAAATTGGAACTGGCGAAACATATCAACATTATTCTGACTGTTATCAAACAAGCACGACATACTATAACCAAATATGCATAATACCACAAGGCGTATTCTTCACTTTGTATAATCCAAGCCTTTTGTCAACTGCACAAATACAATACTCTGCAAAAGAAACACAGCCTTTTACATTAGCTACAAGCGGATAACCACGGGTCGGATTTAGCTCAAAAATATTCTTAAACAATAAGCTAAGAACATAGCAGATTTTAAGCCTTTTGAGAACTCTCTTTGGAATCTGTTATGGCTTGTTAAAGTTCCGCGAAGCCTAATGTTGGGAGATAACAAATCAGGCAGTCATAGCCATCTTTACTAGTTTTTCTATTCTTGGCGATACTTTAACACCTTCCTTTTTGCATTTATCTTTAAATTTTAAAAAAATAGATTCATTTATGCTGATCAATACCTTTTTCTTTTTAGTCAGCTTTTCGGGAAGAATACCCGTTCTGTCATATTCTTCCCATGCTTTGATTGCTTCTCTCAGCACTTTTTCCATTTTTTATCTCCTCAAATAATTAATTAGCATCAATCTGATTTTTTCCAGGCTCGTTATCTTCTTTATGGTAATTTTATAGATACAGTTCATTAGTTTCCATGTCATAGCAGCATCCAGCTCTATTTTATTCTCTTTTAGCAGCTGGGCAGCAAAATAAGTAAGTGTTCTCTTGTTTCCCTCTACGAATGCGTGGTCAACAAGCAATGCGCGGGCGATATATGCAAGCTGCTTGTAAAAGGCATCAGTCCTCAGCTTGTTTGCCTGGTCAACTGCAAACTCCAGAGCAGACGCATTCTCGAGCCTGCCTTCTTCGCCAATTTCCCTGTTCATTGTTTTTAGTGATGCTATTGTTATCATTTTCGTATATACTAAAATAACAACACTATTTAAGGCTTTCGCCCAACTTCAGATAAATTTTAATACCCTTCACACCTTAATAGTGGCATGGGGATGTTTGATTTCCTAAAGGGAGTACTATCAAGCAAGAAATCTGAAGGGGTTTCTGCTGCAGAAAGCCCTAAGGAAGAAATAGTATCTGTTCCTAATCTTGAAAGCTGGTTTGCTGCCAAAGAGGCAGCAATAATAAAGAATTCTGAGCTCATAATCAGGGAAAAAAGCCCCCTGATGCAGGCCGCAATGCAAAACTGCGGGACAGCCCTTTCTGCATTGAGGACAGCAATGCCAAGATATCCGCAATTATACGAGCAGGGCAAGAACATAGCAGAAGGAAACAGGCTGGCTTTCATAACTTCAGCTGAAAATTTCCTTAAATCAATAAAACTGCCTAACTCTCCAAGCCTGCTTCACGATTTTATTATAGGGTTTGAAGCAAACCTTGGCAGCTTCATGGCAGATTCAAACAGGTCTTTTGTAATCACAAATGAGTTCTTCACAGACCAGGCTGTTTCTGTGAAGACAAATCTTCAGGAAATAGACAAGGTAATGCAGGAAGTAAAAGGCTTCTGCCAGCAGAACAAGCTTGCAGAATTGAAAAAAGCAAAGGAAAACATTGCAAAATTAGTAAAGAAGATGCAGCAAAGCCAGCAATTGAAAGATGAATTGGCAGATGTTGATGCCAAATTAGTTAGCTTGCTGAGACAGAAAGATTCCTTGAAGATGGAGCAGACAACACTCCTGCAAAGCCCGGGGTTTTTGGAGAAACAAAACCTGGAAAAAGAACTTGGGGATACAAAAGTCCAGCTAAAGGCAAAGGAAGATGAAATTTACAGCATTTTTGGAACATTAGACACGCCTTTAAGGAAGCTGGCCTGGGAAAATCCAAAGCTGAAGAAGCATATTAATAATTATCTTAATAATCTTGTCAGTGCAATTTCAGAAGACAAGGATTTCAGCTTTAGGGAGACTCTAATCAAGCTGAGGTGCGCGATAGAAGCAGGCGAGATTGATTTGAAAGACAAGAAGAGAAGCCAGGCAATCAAGGACATAAACCAGCTTACAGACAGCTTCATCAAAATCTGGCAGGATCTTTACAAGGGCCTGAAGGAAAAGGAAGCCGAGCTGAAGAACAAGCTGGAAAATTCAATTATGATTAAGAAAGAGCAGGAATTAAAGACACAGCTTCAGATGTTAGAAGCAGAGCAGGAAGCCCTGAACAGGCAGAAGGGAAGTTTCGCCAATAAACTGAACAAGGCAAACCTGGATAAGGAAACCCAAGATCTCGGCAGCAAGCTAAGTGCCTTATTGGGATATGTTGTTAAGATTTCTGCCTAACTCTAACTGGTAATCTCTTAGGGTTGGTTATCGAAATTCGCGAAGCTCTATGTTTGGAGATAACACAGTTAGATAAGCAAACCTTTATAATATTATTTCTATATGGCGATTAGAATGACACTAGAAGATAAATTACAAAAACACAATAAACCAAAAGAGAAAAGTTGGAAAGAGCTATGCTCAACAAAAGAAGCGGCACAAGAGTATTATGACCATAATTATTCCGGCAAGACTGCCATACAATTAAAATCTATAGATTCGGGCTTTTATAGGATGTTGAGGCTTAACGCTTGGTCAGATATACTTCCAAGACAACGTAAAGATTGGAGTTTTATTGAGACAAAAGAAGACGCAACCAAATATTATCAGGAGAATTTAGCAGGCAAAACTTCAAAACAAGTGCAAAACGAAAATATCAGTTTTTATGGTATGTTACAGAAAAGAGGCTGGCTAGACATTCTCTTAAGAGAACGCAAAAATTGGGACTTTCTTGAGACAAAAGAAGACGCAACCAAATATTATCAAGAGAATCTAGCGAGCAAAACTTCAAAACAAGTACAGAATGAAAATGCCACTTTTTATACCATATTACAGCAACGAGGCTGGTTAGACATACTTCCAAAACATAATAAAGACTGGAGTTCAATCAAAACAAAAGAAGATGCAATAAAATACTATCAAGAGAATCTAGCGAGCAAAACTTCAAAACAAGTGGCAAGAAAAGATAATAGCTTTTATCAAATGTTGGGGAAGCGAAGCTGGTTAGACATACTTCCAAAACATAATAAAGACTGGAGTTCAATCAAAACAAAAGAAGATGCAATAAAATACTATCAAGAGAATCTAGCGAGCAAAACTTCAAAACAAGTGCAAAAAGAAGCTAATGGTTTTTATTACATATTAGAAGTGCAGCATTGGCTAGATATTCTACCAAGGCAACGCAAGGATTGGAGTTTTATAAAATCTAAAGAAGATGCAATAAAATACTATCAGGAGAATTTAGCCGGCAAAACGCCAGAACAAGTGAAAAAAGAAGCTAATGGTTTTTATCATATATTAATGTCACAGCATTGGTCGGATATTCTTCCAAGACGGCTCAAAGACTGGAGCTTTCTTAAAACAAAAGAAGATGCAATCAAATACTATCAGGAGAATCTAACTGGCAAAACAATAAAGCAGGTGCAAGATGAAACCGGTACGTTTTATACAATATTGCGGCAACGAGGTTGGTTAGATATCCTTCCAAGACAGCTCAAAGATTGGAGGTTTATCAAAACAAAAGAAGATGCATTAACATATTTACTGAAAAATTTTGCAGGCATGGCTACTACAATTGTAAGCAAGACGGACAGCAGTTTTTACAACTTATTGCAACAGAAAGGTTGGCTAGATATGCTTCATAAAAAGAAAAAGCTTTTTGGCAAAAATCTGAGGGATTATTCTGCCAGCACGCCAACTAAAGCTGAAGTTGGCGAGAATTTGTTTACCAGAGATGAGAAGGAAAATGGTGAGCGCGTCAGGGAGATTGATTTTGGTGCAGGCTTAGAAGACATAATTGATTACATTTCCCCCGATGAAGCTAAAGAACAGGACACGCAAGTTAGAACACTGCTAAGACTTTTATCAGAGCAGAACAACAAAGAGAATGCCCTTGCATTGTGCTATTCCGATAGGCTAGAGCTAATAGCACTTTATAACGCTGGCGTAAGCTGTGCACAAACCAGCGCAGCGTTGCTGTACAGGATATTTGAAATTTTAAATACTGAAGGAAAAGAAGTGTCAACAGTCCTGGATATAGGCGGAGCCCACGGATTTGCAAGCATAAAAGCAAAAAATGAATTTGAAAAAAATTATCAAAAGGACCTCGAGCTTAGCCTTATAGACATGGATGTTTCTGGCTTGAATTTAGTTGAAAGCAAAAGAGACAGGGAGGACACTCAAAACTTTGAGATACGCGCCATGGCTTTGCCATACGACGCCAGCGATTTCATTCCAGAAGAGCATTATGATTTAATTACTGCAACATATTTCTTCTGCGAGCTAAACCCGCAGGAAATTAAGGAAACAGTGCAACAATTACCAAAGAGCAGATATTTCTTCGCAACATTGCCGCCTAGCAACACTGAAAAAAGAGATATTTTAATACAGAGTCTAAAAGAAAAAGGTTACAAAATCCGTTATGGACTTTTTCCAGTTAAGTTAGAAGATTCTTTTGGCCAAAAACTTAAGTATACCGTGATTGCAATTGGCGGGACAAAATCTTAATAGGCTTGAAATTTAACATTCAGTTACGCAAAGCTAATTAGTCTCGTCTGCTGGCTTGCAGTTTTCAGCAAAACACTTTCATTTGTAAATCTCTCTATCGGCAATGCGAGCCTGGTCTTGATGTAATTTAAAGAATCCTTTAAAGTATGGAAATCCTTTGGCTGCTGCTGCATTGCAGCTCTTACATTTTCCCTTACATTCCAGACGCCTAATGGAATGTATCTTGGATAAGCTTCCCTGAAAATAATTGCTCCTGCCTGCCTCTTTATTTTATTGAGATGTTCAGCAACAGCGAATCTGGCTGAATAATAGCAGCCGCCCTGCTCAGAATACTTTTTTCTTCCTGTGTAAGGCTCCCAGTCATTAAAAATTACAATTTCATTGCCCATGACATGTATGAAAGCTTCAAAATTTTCATACTGCCAGGGTGTTGGCATTAACAGGATTGCAAAATAATTTTCCATTGATTTAAATTCGTAAACCTGATAAGTTTCTATTAGAGGATTCAGCTTTACTTCTGCAAGCAAGTTCTTGCCGAGAATATCATCAACAGCTGTGATGCTCCAACGAGTTGGCACAAGCTTCCTGTTCTTTTCCAGGCCCATTGTCCCGACAGAAAAGGCCTTTTGTATCTGGGAGAACAAAGTATCTTTGTTGTAAAGTTTCACAACAGCATTTGCAGACAGCAAATCAGTGTCGTGATAAACTTTTTCCAGTTGGGGCTCCCACTTTACATTGGAAATATCAAAGCTTTTCAGCTGTGCAGAAGGGCCAAACGGCTGGTGCTCCTCGTTAAATGTAATGCCTCTTGGCTTGTGCTTGAATTCAGCTTCAGCCTCTGTAGATGTTTTGGCCAAAGCTATGTCCTGAAGCTGGCCTACAAACTTGTTATTGATATCTTTAATGCCGACCAGGGATTTTCCCCTTACCAGCTGCAGGCGAAAGTCTACAATCTCCTTTGAGAATTTTCCTTCGGGAATCCAGCTTTCAGGAGTGTCTAAAACAGAAGTATCGCCGTGTTGCTGGGAAAGCATAGGCCCAGCAAAGACTTTAGGATAGCCAAATTTTCCGATAAAAACAGATGGCGGTGTGCTGCCATCAAGCTTTTCCCCTATATTTATGGATTTGAAATTCTGCGTTTTAGATGTAAGCTTGTACAGGTATGCTGCTTTGCCAACTGGCATAAAATTAGAACATCTTTCAGATATTTATAGCTACTGTATATTATTGTGAATAATGTTTTTTATAACTTAAGGTTGCTTTAAACACATGGGAATCGAGCACGTTTTCTTTTGTGATGAAAAGGGCCCGCGAATTGTTCCGCGTGAAAATGCCAGATTATCGGTATATGACCACGGAGTTTTATACGGCGACGGGGTTTTTGAAGGAATTCGCATTTATCACAATAGAATTTTCAAATTTAAGGAGCATGTAGACCGGCTTTTTGCGTCTGCTGAAGCAATAGAACTAAAAATTCCATTGACAAAAGAAGAACTTTCTGATTATATTGTAAGAGTATGTGGAGAAAATAACCTAACAGAATCAGGCTACATCAGGCTTGTTGTAACGAGAGGAGAGGGTGATTTAGGATTGAATCCCGAGAAATGCCCCGTGCCTACGATTTTTGCAATTGCACAGCATATCCAGATGTATTCAGAAGGAGCCTACAAAAATGGATTGGAAGTTTTAGTTTCGAAAACCCACCGGACATCCGCAAGAAGTTTGTCGCCAAATGTCAAAAGCCTGAACTATCTGAATAACATCATGGCTAAAATTGAAGCCACCAAGGCAGGTTGCGAAGAAGCAATAATGAGAGACATGGATGGCCGCATTGCTGAATGCACTGGTGATAATTTTTTTATGGTCCATAACAATACGATATACACGCCAACAGACCGGGCAGCGTTAAAAGGAATAACCAGAGGAATTGTAAAAGAAATTTGCAGGCACGAGAAAATAGAGTTTTATGAAACAGATATAACCTTGGAAGATTTGTACCTGAAGGCTTCTGAATTATTCTTGACAGGAACGGCCGCGGAAATTGTCCCGGTTGTAAAAGTTAAGAACACATATCTGCCAGATGGAGCGCGCGGCTGTCTGACTATTGGCAATGGAAAGCCAGGGCCAATTGCAAAAAAGATTTTGGAGTTGTACAGAAAAGAGACGCTAAAGCCAAAAAATGGCAGAGCTATTTACGATGTGTCTAATATGTCCGCAATGCGCCAGAGTAGATTACCTCCAAGCTTTCCACCAGAAGACGAGAAGCAACCATCGCTTGATGAAAAATTAGATACTATTAAAGTTTAAATTCAAACACCACAACAGGCATTTCCAAGCCCCATTTTTCCAGGACTGATGGATGGATTTCGCCGATTATGCCTATGGCGTCATTGTCAACAAATATCTTAGCACAGCGGCCGACAATAAAACTATCGTGCTCGGCTTCCCGGATGTCATAATTCCTGCCAAGAGTCCTGAATATTGCATCAAGATTTTGTTTGGCTTCTGTAAAGTTAACTGATGAATGAGAAACTGCAAAAGCAAGCTTTCTTTCTGTCTTGGAGCCTTCATCCTGTTTTGTATCAAAGTGAATGACATCGCCGACTTCAAAAATCATCTGGGGAAATTCCTTTTTTGTATTGCTGGAAAGGAATTCCAGCAGGCCAGGAATCAATTTATTCCTTAGGACAGAATAATTCAGAGAAACAGGATTTTCAATTTCAATTACATTTTCTACTTTTGTTCCCATTCTTGCAAAAAGATTATCCTTATTCGTCAGCGTAAAGCTAAGAATTTCCTGGGCGCCCAAGCCGACACAGACTTCCCTGAGCTTGTTTGATGTTTTTTCAACACCTGAGAGTTTTCCAGCAGTAGGCAAAGCAAAGGACTTGAGCTCAAAGCTGTTCAAGCCATAGCCTATTGCAGCATCCTCAATAATATCAACAGGATGCATAATATCTTTCCTGTAACAGGGCACTTTTATAGACAGTATTTTTTCATCGCCGGAGACAGAGTAACAGGCTTTTTGCAGGAATTTTGTAATATCCAGATTATCAAATTTAGTCCCAAGCAGTTTGTTTATCTGCTCAACATGTATTTTCCAGATTGTTGTCTCCAAATGCGGCGTAATGTCCTGCTTTCTGTAAGGGCAGTCTATCTGGACAGAAAAGATTTTTCCGCCTCTTTCTGCAAGAGCTGTTGCGAAAACAGTCAATATGTTGTTGACTGCATTATAATCTGTTCCTGTAACTTCAACAAGAATATTTTTTGTCTTTTCGCTTATGCTGCCAAGATCATTAGAGTTTATTACAGGCGGCAGGCTTAGTACTTTGCCGCCGTCATCAAGAAGAATTGGATATTCTTCTAGTCCCTTCATAATGCCGCCATATTCCTGTCCCTTTGGATGCTGCCTTAAAATCTCATGAGGATTTAATTTTTCTGTAAATCCTAAAGGAATAAAGGCATTCTCATGCGGTTTTGTTAATGTATATTTCAGCGGAAATTTCAGCAAATCAAAATTATACAGGCCGATTGAAGTTTTTCTCCTGTTTCTGCCGTAACTGGCATCAATTTTATCCTGGAACTGCATCAGCTGCTTGATTATTGTATCATTTAGCTTTACATTTTTGATAACTGCGCAGGCAATAAACGGCCTTATCTTTTCTAATTTCAGATTTACAAAGACACGCAAATCTGTCGATTCAGATTTGTATTCCTTGCAGCCTCTTTCAATACCCAAAAATCCTCTTAATTCCCTGGCAAGGCCTTCGGCAGACCATAATTCAGGCCTGTTGCTGTCCCCTAAAGAAACAGTCAGCTTGTCCCCGTCTAAATCTTCAAGCTCGCCCTTGACATTATGAAGCAAATGGTCTAGCTCATCCTTAGTTGCAGGCAGCTTGTCGCCTGCAAGAGATTTCAAATCTTCCAAACTTATTTCTATTGTTGGCATTCTACTCTACCAACTCCTGTTCTGGAATCTCTTATCGTCAGTTTTCGTTTTTCGTTGCTTCATTTTGCTTCCTTTAACTTATCCGCAATGGCCTTCCCGAATTGTTTTGCCTGGTCAGGGCCAAAAGCTGTTATTAGATTTTTATCTTCTACTAATTTTTTATCAACATATTTGCATCCGCCAGCCTCTAAAGCTCTGACTGATTGCGGGAATGCCGGAGATGTCCATACTGTAGCTCTTTTTCCCCGCAAGACATCTGCTTTGGCAAGCACCATGCCAGCCAGGCAAATGGCTGCTATGAGCTTGTTTTTGGCTTGGGCACTCTGCAATAAATCAATAACTTCATTGTGGTTTGCAAGTGTTGGAGAACCTGCACCTCCAATCACAACAATAGCAGAATAATCATCAACATTCGCGTCGTTAACTGCCAAGTCAGGCTTTGCTGTTTTGCCAAGCATTCCAATTGCAGTTTCAGTTGTTATTGATGCAACATCAACAGTAATTCCATTTTTTTCCAGCTCGGCTTTTGTTTCGAATAATTCTTCATCCCTGAAGTTCTTTTGCGCAATAATTAAGAGGACTTTCACAGTTTAGCCTCCCGCAGATATTCGATATTTTGGCTGAATAGTTCCCTGATATCTGTTATGTTATTTTTTATCATGAATAACCTGTCAATTCCGATTCCCCAGGCCAGCACAGGGACTTTAATTCCAAATGGCTGTGTAACTTCAGGCCTGAAGATGCCTGCGCCGAAAGCTTCAGTCCATTTTTTCAGCTGAGGATGCCAGATGTCAGCTTCTATTGAAGGCTCTGTAAACGGGAAGTAGTGCGGCCTGAATCTTATTTTGTCAGAGCCTGTTATTTTTTTGGTAAATTCTGCAAGCAGGCCAAGCAAATTTCTTAGATTCAGGTTTTCGCCCAAAACAATGCCTTCGCAGTGATTGAATTCTATCGAATGTGTAACATCCAGCTTATCAGGCCTATAAACCCTGGCAATTGAAAAATAAGCGCCGGGAGTTTTAACATCAGGATTTGCCAGCATTCTTGCTGACACTGCAGTTCCCTGTGACCTCAAGATTAAACGGCTGGCTTCTTTCTCATTATATTCATACTGCCAGCCTGTGCTTCCAGTTGTTCCGCCATTCTGGTGCACTTTTGCAACAGCTTTTACAAATTTGTCAAACTTCTTTAGATTGCAGTATTTTGGCTCTTTAACAAAATAAATATCATGAATTCCTCTCGCAGGATGGTCCTGCGGCATGTATAATGCATCATTATTCCAGAAGCTTGATTCTACAATAGGACCAGACATCTCTTCAAATCCCAATGCTACAAGCTCTTCTGTAACTTCATCCAAAAAAGCCTTGTATTGCTGTTTTTTTCCAGGCCAGAGCTTTGGAACAGGAGCAGTGATGTCAAATCTCCTGAAAGCAGATGTTTTCCAGCTTCCAGTCTTCAAAACATCAGGTGTTAATTGTCCTAATCGTGAAACAGCAGTAATTGATGCAGAAACAGTAATTCCCAATGGCGTGATTGTGAGCTCCCTGACATTTTTCTCGGTTTTGCTTGCGAGTCCCCGCTTCTGCAGCTCTTCAAAAGCTGCAGCATCCTCTGTTGCAAGGTCCTCAACTTTTATTTCCCCTGCAAAATTCAGATTTTTGATGAATTGTTCTTCAAGCGTTTTTTTGCGGAGATAGTCCCTTCCGATATCTGTAATGTGAATTTTTCCACCTTCCAATGTAATTGCATTTTTCTTTTTCCAGAATCCAAGGGAGAAAATAGTTTCGTGCCTGTCCAGATTGGCTTCCGTGGCAATTTCATCAGAATACATCGGCCTCATGCTGACTGCCTGGAGAAATTTTCTTTCAGGCAGGCCTTTTAGTGCATAATTTTTGCCTAATTCTTCCAGGCCAACTAAAAAGTGCTTGTGCTCAGTTACTGTAACTAGCTGCTTGTTTTGCAGCCATAAGCTTGCCCTGGAAATTGCTTCCGGCGCGAGCTTGAGCTCTTTGACAAGCTCGTACATTTTCTTTCCGTGCCCTGGCTTGAGGGCTTTAAGAACGAGAGCTTCAGCTTCCTGCAAAGATTCAGCCAGCTTGTGGGCCTCCATATCATTTACAAATAGAAAAGGAGATTAAAAAGTTACTGCTAATGGGAATCTCTTAAGGTTCATAAACACCCATGAAAAAGCTACAGGGCTGTCTGAACTAAAGAGATAACAACCAGCAGAAATTATTAGACTCGTATTGCTTTTGCAGCATCTAAAATATCTCCCCGCTGTATTGCTGCCCTCTTGATTACATTCTCAATTGCTATTAGCAATCTGTCAGTGCCGTGCCTTGCAATCTGCATTTCCAGATTAATCAGATTCTGGGCAAGCTCGCCAGGCTCAGTTAGCCTGGAAAGTGCTTCCTTGGCATAATTTGTAATAGATTCCAGCTCTGCGATGCTTGTTTTGCATCTTAAGATTTCAAATTTTGTTGAATCCCTGCCAGGCCAGTTGATTCTTGCGTGATCTAATAAGATTGAGCATCTGCTGTTCAAGTCCTGCAGCTGCCTCTGCGCGCCCGCCTGCAGCTCAAAAAGTTTTATGTAAGCATTCCTTTCAAACTCGAATTTTTCTTTCTGCGCTATGAATCTGCCAACTGTCCTGAGAGGCTCTTCAAGCTGTTCAACATCAATGGCAATTTTAGTCTGGAAATTTGTCAGCAGGTCAATGTTCTTTTTCTGCGATTCAACGCTTCCGCCAAGCTTCCTTATCTCGAACATCATCAGATTAGGGTATTATGTTGATATTTAAGATTTTGTTTTCTGGAACAAATTTACAAAAGGAGTGGGCCTAGGCTGATTTGAACAGCCGACCTCTGCCTTATCAGAGCAGCGCTCTACCAGGCTAAGCTATAGGCCCGCAGTATAAAGACGAATAACAGAATTTAAAAGACTTTTCTGCTCAATTATTGCATGGCAGAAAAAGGAAAACCTAAAGTTAACATGTCAGCAGATGTGGAATTAGCTAGTAGAGGAAATGGGCCAAGCCATTACTTGATTCTGCGAAGAATATACTTTTCCTCTAAAGATGGAGTTAACAGGTACGCTGGTCATGTGCCGGAAATAGAAATTCCAATAACCCCTGAAGAATACATTAAGCTCGAAGGTCAGCTTGCTAAATCCAAACGTTCTGCACCAGAGCTAGTGATGAGCGCTGACTTGGAATTTAAAGTTAAGGAAGCTCCTCCTTTTGAAAAGGAAGATGAAACTAAAGGGCTATATTAAACTGGTTAGGAAATTAAAATAAATAAAAAATTAAAAAAGAATTAATTTGCTTATCGGGTTTTTGCCAATCTCCAGACTGCTATCAATGCTACGACAACAGCTGCAGGGGCGACTAAAGCAACGAAATAGTCCAATACGTTGCTAGCAAATGTGCCTACCAGTGGAAGAAGCTTGAAACTTCCCGATGCTACTATTAATGCGACTGTTGCGATCAGGAAATCTTTGACTTCTGCGGCAGTTATGTTTAGTATTCCAACTACTATACCTATAACCGCCAGTAGCGCAGCTATGCTTACGTTACCCGGGTATACAACTCCCAGTATAACGGCTATTAGTACGCCTAGCAAAAACAACCAATGCCCTGCTTTGGTCATTAAGTCTTTCGCCATGTTTCTCCTGCTTCTAATTAGTTGCAATATAATATAAAGGTTTATTGCAAATTACTCTATTGTAATATTTCTATAAGGTAATTATGGACCGGACGGGATTCGCACCCGTGGCCTCCCGTATGCGAAACGGGCACTCTGCTACTGAGCTACCGGCCCATGCAAAAGCATTTATTCTGGACTTTTTAAAGATTAGTAAAATGGCAGACAGACTTATCTTTCTCGGCTCCGGCGGCTCCCGTGTTGTGGTTGCAACACAAGTAGTTGCAACTGGCGGTTTTATTATACAATTAGGGCATCATCAAATCTGGATAGACCCAGGCCCAGGGGCTTTAGTGAGAGCTAAAGAATGCAAAGTCCGCGCATCTGATACAGATATTATTTTCTGCTCGCATCATCACATAGACCATTCCAATGATATTAATGCAGTAATTGATGCAATGACAATCGGCGGAATCAGGCAGAAAGGAGTTTTGATATCTACAAAAACTACAATCGAAGGCGCGGATGACAACGGGCCAATCCTGCTGAATTTTTACAAAAAATCCCTGAAGGAAACTTATCCGTTAGCCCCAGGGGACAGTGTCAAGATTGGAGATTTGACTTTTATTGCAACGCCAACAGACCACGACTGCGATGCAATTGGTTTGAGATTAGAAACTCCCTATGGTGCAATTGGCTTTACCAGCGATACTGCTTACTCTCCAAAACTGGCAGAAGCGCTCAAAGGCTGTACAATCTTAATTGCAGATGTCCTCCGCCCCGGAAATGAAAAGTGGAAAACTCATATGAATTCTGCAAATGTGGCAGAATTATTTAAGGAAGCAAAACCAAGAATTGGAATTATAACAGCTTTCGGCATGAAACTGCTGAAAGCAAATCCAGCCTGGGAAGCCAGGGATATACAAAAAGAATCAAATGTAACAGTTTATGCAGCAAGGGAAGGCCTGAAAATCGATTTGAAAACGCTGATGGTCAGCTAGCTGACCATTTCTTAGAAGGAACAAACATATTTATTTGATTTCATCATATTAAGAGATGCGGCCAGCATTGGCGGAAGCTTGCCGTACTTTTGATATGAATACGCCGCAAGTATAGGAATTCTTGTGCTTGCGGCAATCCGCCATTTGCCAAATAAATTGACGAAGGTAATCTCTTATGGCTTGTAAACCCTGCCAGCTTTCAGAAGAGCAGCCAATTAATGTTGAGAGATAACACTTTAATACATCTGATTTCAGTCATAAATATGGCTCTTGCCCCTAAACCCGACTTTAAAGCAATTGAGCAGAAATGGCAGAAATTCTGGCTGGCTAAAGAGATTTACAAATTTGATTCCAAATCTAAGAAGCCTCTTTTCACAATAGATACGCCGCCCCCATATCTCAGCGGTCCGCCGCATATGGGCCATGCAGTTTCCTATACGGGATTTGAATTTATTGCAAGGTATAAAAGAATGGCAGGCTTCAATGTCTTTTTTCCTATAGGATTTGATGACAACGGGCATCCTGTAGAGCGTTATGTTGAAAACAAGTATAAAATAAAATCCACAGACCTTTCCAGGGAGAAATTTATAGAATTATGCAGAAAGGAAACAGGAATTTTAGAAAAACAAGCAAAAGAAGATTTCACAAAGTTAGGCCACAGCTATGACTGGAGCACTTTTTATTCAACAATATCACCAGCTGCAGTCAAAATTGCACAGCAATCTTTCCTGGATTTGCACAGCAAGAATCTGGTTTACAGGTCTGAAGAGCCTGGCATGTGGTGCACACACTGCCAGACTGCGTTATCGCAGGCAGATGTTGAAGACAAGGAAAATGAAACATTGCTGAATTATGTTGATTTTGCAATAGCTGCCAGCAAGGACAAAATTCAGATTGCAACAACAAGACCTGAACTGCTGCCTGCCTGCGTTGCAATTGCAGTAAATCCAAATGATGCGCGGTATAAAAATTTGGCCGGCAAGTTTGCAATAGTGCCTTTGTTTGAGCAGAGAGTAAAAATTATAACAGACCCGAAAGTTGAAATTGGATTTGGCACAGGTGCAGTTATTGTCTGCACCTTTGGAGATAAAACTGATATTGAATGGTGGCGCAAGCACAAGCTGGAAACAAGAGTTGTTCTGGATAAAACTGGAAAATTGACTTTATTGGCAGGAAAGTATGCAGGTCTTTATGCCAAGAAAGCTCGTGAAGATATACTTGCGGCCCTAAGAGATTCCAATTCGTTGAAGAAGCAGGAAAAGCTGAAACAAACTGTTGGAGTCTGCTGGCGATGCAAGACACCGACAGAATTCATAATCACAAAACAGTGGGCCATTAAAATCCTGCAAAATAAAGAAGCCTTGCTGGACCAGGCAGATAAAATAAAATGGTTCCCAAATTATTATATTAAAAGATACAAGGATTGGGTGCAAAATTTAGCCTGGGATTGGGTAATAAGCAGGCAGAGGCATTATGGTGTTTCTATTCCAGTCTGGTATTGCGCCAAATGCGGCACTCCTATTTTGGCAGATGAAAAACAATTGCCAGTTGACCCTATGAAGGACAAGCCAAAAGCAAGCTGTCCTAAGTGCAAGTCCTCTGATATCAAACCTGAAACAGATGTTTTTGACACTTGGATGACTTCTTCAATGACGCCACAACTAACAATGGGTTTTTCAGCAGACAGAATTCCATTTGATTTGAGGCCGCAGGGCTATGAAATTATCAGGACTTGGGCTTTCTATACGATTTTGAAATCATGTTATCATTTCAAAAAAATTCCCTGGAAAAATGCAATGATAAATGGGATGATTCTAGATCCAAAAGGAAAGGCGATGCACAAATCCCTCGGGAATGTCGTAGAGCCTATGCCTTTAGTAGAAAAATATGGGGCTGACGCAATGCGGTATTTTGCTTCCACTGTTAATGTGGGAGAAGATGCACCATTCCAGGAAAAAGAGCTTGTAAGGGGTCAAAAATTAATGATAAAGCTCTGGAATGTTGCAAAGCTTCTGGAAATGTGGAGTGTAAAGCCTAAAAAAATCAAAGTTACAAATACTGTTGATAACTGGATAATATCAAAGCTCAGTGAAGTTATTGAAACATACAGGAAAAGTTTTGATGAGTATAATGCAGTTACTGCCAGAAGAGCGCTGGAAAACTTCTTCTGGCTCGAATATTGTGATTTCTATTTGGAAATGATAAAGCACAGGCTTTATGCCAGCGACAAAGCTGCA
>Ga0315282_10003836_pt1 | contig 26700 bp, 27 predicted proteins | sample YL17G07_20_MG_FD_203693 | JGI IMG/M metagenome (GOLD analysis project Ga0315282, IMG submission 203693) | Sediment microbial communities from Yellowstone Lake, YNP, Wyoming, USA - YL17G07_20 | ecosystem: Environmental > Aquatic > Freshwater > Lake > Sediment | place: USA: Wyoming | collected...
TAATCAGTCGGACAACTGCAGAAAAGTTTACTTTTTGTGCTGAGATGTACGTGAATTTCAAGGCCCATTATTGTTTTCATTTCTTCACCTTTTCGTAAGCGTAGGCAACTTGTAAAATTTTCTTTTCCTGCAAATGATCTCCCATTATGTGTAGGCCAATAGGCATTCCGTTTACCTCACCACATGGAACTGAAATCATCGGTATGCCAGCTAAGTTCGGCGCAACAGTCAAAATGTCCATCATGTAAACTTCTATCGGCTCTAGTTTTGCTATCTCATCAAATTTAGGAGCGACAACAGGCATGGTGGGAGCAATCAGAACATCAAATTTCTTGAAAGCGTTTTTGAAATCTTCTATCACTTTTGTCCTCACTTTCAAAGCTTTCAGATAATAAGCATCTCTGAAACCAGCCATCCTTGCATACGTTCCTAGAATTACTCTTCTTTTTGCTTCTTCACCAAATCCTTCCTTCCTCGCATTAGAAAAAGACTCGTCGTAATTTCCTTTCAGTTCTGGCTGCAATCCGTATCTCATCCCACAGAACTTTGCAAGATTCGTGGAAGCTTCGCTCATTGCAATTATGTAATAAGATGCAAGTGCATAGTCAGTGTTGGGTAGGGAAACTTCCTCAACTTTTGCCCCAAGCTCCTCGAGTTTCTTCACAGCTTTCATTACCAAGTTTTTTATTTTTTCATCAACGCCTTTTTCAAAATATTCTTTAGGTATACCAATTTTCAATCCTCCAATTTTTCCGTCAAGATATTTTGTAAAATCTTCTTGTTTCACATCTAAACTAGTCGAATCCATGGGGTCGTGTCCAGAAATTATAGAAAATAAAAGTGCGACATCTTTCACATTTTTTCCAATCACACCGATTTTGTCTAGACTATTTGCATAGTCAATCAATCCCCACCTCGAAACTCTGCCATAAGTAGGAGTGAGACCGACAGTCCCAGTAAAAGCAGCAGGACAAGATATGCTACCTCCCGTAGACTCAGCTATTGCAATGTGGGGAAAATCTGCAAGTACTGTCAGACATCCAGCTCCACCTGAACTTCCACCACAAGTCCTCTCGATGTCGTGAGGATTTTTAGGTATGCCGAAAGCAGAGTTCACTGAAAAAGTACCGAAGCCGAACTCGTCCTGTGTAGTCTTTCCGATTATCATTGCTCCTTCTTTCCTAACTCTCTCAACTACAGTAGCATCGAATTGAGGAATGTAACCTTCTAGAATTTTGCTCCCAGCAGTGCTCATCATGCCTTTCGTGCAGATGTTGTCTTTAACAGAAACAGCAATCCCTCTCAATTTTCCTTTCCCATTTGTATCGATTTTGTCAGCTATTGTTACAAAACAAGAATATTTTTTCTGAATATCTTTTGCTTTTTTTAGAATATTTTCTGTCTTGGTCATCAAACCGCCCTTGGGCCTTTGAAATATTTTCCTTCTTTTTGTTTCGTATTTGCAAGCGAGTCCCACTTCCATTTTTTCGGCTCATCATTTCGCAGAACATTTTTAATTTCCTGTGGATGAAAAGAAGGTTTGACATTTGTAGTATCAACTTCGTCGAGTTTTTTGAATGCCTCTAGGATATCCTTCAGCTGTTGAGTGAACTTCTTTATCTCGCTCTCGGTTAGATCTAACCTGGCTATTTTCGCTACGTGCTTTACAGTATCTTCGGTTATCTCAGCCATCAGAACCAATATAATTAAAGAAGTTTCCTTAAGTTTTAAACTTTTACTTGATTATCATGAAATTGGCAGTCCATGAATTTTTCTGAAATCGAACCAGAGGTATTCTCTCTTCCCGAGTTTTATTGAAAGCGATTTAAGATATCTTTGATTGCATTCGCTTTCTTTTGGCCAGTAGTACCTGACTATAGCATTGTTCCCTAATATCGGAATCTCTATAAGGGCTGGTATGTCAAAGATAACATCGCCGTATTTCATGGCAATCCTTATCATTGTGGTGGAAGAAGACGAGTATTCGACGTATTCAACAGTACCTCTGTCCTCTTTTCTCAGATTCCACGGCGTCCTTTTTCTAAGCATAGATTAAGAAAGAAAAATGAAGAATTTAAACGTTTTGTGCAGGGGGTGGGATTTGAACCCACGAAGGAACTAATCCACAGACTCCTGAAGCCTGCGCCATTGACCAGACTAGGCGACCCCTGCTTTCCTATTGATATTTAATTCAGTAAATTAATGAATTAAAAAAATTAACTTTCCAATAATAATTATGACTGTAACTTCGGCTTTGAAAAAAATAAGTGAAATTACCAAATTACTTTACTACATAGAGACTGGTCCTTTTTATTTTACATTATTCTCACCAGATGAACAAAGTGAAAATAGGAAGGATTTAATAGACAAATATAGAAACAATCTTACTGACAATCCTTATTTCAATAAAATCATAGAACCCTTGGTCTTAAGGCTTTATGATCATGCTGAAAAGTCAAAGCACTGTAAAAGATATCCTTGCTCCTATAAAGGAACAACGTTCGCCTATACTGTAAGAGATCATGCGATTCATCCTATTCTCACAATGGGTAGTAAAGAACAGCTTCAAAAAATATGTAAAAAAGAATGTCCAATTTGTCCAAGTGAGGTTTATACTCCGGTTATTTTGCTTGGATTCATTCAATTAGGTATGTTCGAAACAGCTAGATTGATTTCTAGAACGAAAGACAAAATCAAATCTTTGTATTCAGAAGTTTGAGATACAAAAGTGAGGTTTCATTCCTTGTTTTAAAAAAGAAAAAGAAGAAAAATTATCTCCTCTTAGGCTTGAATGCCAGTCCTTTCAGGATTATAACTACTCCTAATAGCATGGCCATAATTGGCCAGAATGGCTCAAGCACGAGAACGTTCGTATCTTTGAGGTACCAGACAAACCCGAACAACAGAATTAGAACACCCCAAAAAATCTTTTTTCTTTTGTGATCTTCATCAAAGTGCATGTTTTCACTTAAACTAAATATGAATTTTTGATATATTCTTTGTATCTTTTAGAAGAATCTACGGTGGGATTTGAACTCATTGGAAATGATTTCATGTAAAATCAACCAAGAAATTTCCTAACTATTTGTTCCATTGCCGGTGACCTTACTTTACTTTCCATTTCAGCTAAATTTAGATACATCAATGGAATAGAAATCCTAGTTTGTAAACTCGCTAATTCTTTAGGTTCAATATCAGCCTGCCAAAAATACATTTTTTCGATATGATACGTTTTACCACTTTTTACTGTTATATCATCTGGGAAGCAACCTAAATACTGATTTAAAGAAATAGTATCTGGTTTTAGTTCTTCTTTCAATTCTCTTAGAACGACATTTTTTGATATTTCTTCTTCACTAATCCTTCCTATATTATCTAAATCTTCTTTATCGAATCTGCCACCTGGCAATAACGGACCAAAATCTTCATGTTCCTGATTAAATAATGCTCGATTTTGATAAACAATTACAGCATGTGCAGAATAATATGGCATATTTTAAACTACCTTACTTAAGAATTTAACTCATGCAGGAGGTGGGATTTGAACCCACGAAGGCACTAAGCCACGAGGTCCTAAGCATCGCGTCAAACAATCTCGCGCCATTGACCAGACTAGGCGACCCCTGCGAATTCTAGTATAATTAAGACTATGTCCGAATTAAAAGATTAATGATTTGTTTTTTAGTAGGACGTGAAGGTTATCTCAGACTTAGATATCTTCTCGTAGAACTCTAGGTCAGGCTTCCTCTGCCTCGGTGTGTAGAAAATCCTCTCTAGTCCAATCCATGCCATGAACCATCCCGTCGGCTCCAGCAACACGAAAAGTAGTTTTGACAAGAATCCGCTAAGCGGTAGGAATTCTACGTAGCTCGCAGCCAACATTGTGAACACTGCACCTAAGAGGATGACTAGTCCCCCTCTCCTGATTTCTTTCATTTCCTTGTGTAGAATGTCATGGTGCTTCTTGAAGTGCTCGTGCAACCTTTTCTTTATGACACCCTCCCTTTCCGAGCTCCTTTTTGCAGAGGGGACCAAGAATCTCAGCTCAATCTTGTCCGGTGATTTGTCCTTTGCTGCCTTCTTTGCCTCTAGAAGAAAATCATCTGATAATGATCTCTGCGAATACGGTCTGGGATCGAAATCGGAGAAAATGTCATCGTAGTCGTCCAGCCACAGGCTTATCTCGGACATTTGCAAAAGTTTCTGCTTCTCTTCTTCAGAGACGGTTCTATGACTGGCTTCTTTGTCTACCATAAAATTAATTTAGTAATTATAATGCTTAAGACTGAATCGATGATTTTAAATATTTAACAGTAGTATTATCGGTTGATGATAAAATGATATATAACATTGAAAAAGACGAATTTACAATCGAGTTGGAAGATGGAAAGGATGTAGGAAAATTAATTCGTAAGTGGTATTTTTTACCTAGAGAATTCCTAAAACATAAAGATACTGGAGATATAGAAAACAGACATAAATCCCTTTTGGAAAAAGTAAAAAATACATCTGAATTTTATAGAGTCGTTTTAAGAAGATTAGTTGCCATGGATAAAGAAAAAGATAAATTAGAGCAAATTAAAGATAAAGAGTTAAAGAAAAGGTTTAATGAAAAATATAAGGCATACGAAGAACAGGCAAAAGATTTATATAAAATTTTTAGATGATAAGTTGATGTTGGGTTTGTCATTTCAAATCATTTCAAATATATAATTAGTTCATCTTCTCTTTTGATATTCGAAATAAGAATAAACGAAAGCGTAGATTGCTACAAAAAGCACAGGAACAATTACAAAAAATATTGCATAACCCTGAAAAATTATACCTAAAAGTGTAATCACAGCGGAAATTTTGAACAGTTTCCCACTCAGCTTGTGTGTTCTGTTCCATACTTTTTCACTGCTCATAGTCCATGGTGTTCTTATTCCGATGAACCAATTTCTTTTAGCATTCTCGATTAAAATCCCACAGTAGTAAAACAAAAGTGAAAAAACTGGGACTAAGAATTGTATTATGTTAAAAACTATTCCTATATTCCACATGATTGTTAAGAGATACAAATAAAATAAAACTAAAATTATCAGAATCACGAAACCATCAAAATATTTCCTAAACTTTTTTATGTTCTTTTTTAAAGGATCAATCTTGGGTATCAAAATGAAAAACAAGAAAAGCCCAACGGAAATGAGAGGCATCAAAAACAGCCCCCAGAATTTTGACATGTGGCCGTTGACCTGCCCCAAAGCATTCCAATGTGACGCGACTTGATTTGGAAATAGAGGGTAAAAATAAATTCCGATGATGAATGAAAGAAGAATTATTCCCAGAACGATTATTTCACTCTTTTTCATATTATCACTATTTTATAAAATTATATCAATCCTAAAATCACAACCATACCCAAGGCCAACATTACTATTCCAGTTATAAGATTCATTCTTCTTTTGTTTCTGTCCTTCCATTCTTTTGTCTTTTCGATGCTCGTGAATCCCTTGTAAATCAGAAATATTATTATTATCAGCGGCAGGACGAAGAAGAAGTTGTATAACAAAAGTATTGGAATCGCTGCAATCTGCGTAGACTTTTCAGCAAGCAGACCCAAAATAAAAATGTAAGGTCCTCCCGTGCAAGGCAATTCGAACAAACAGACTGCAAAGCCTATGAAAAAAGCTCCAATTGGTGTAACTGCCTTCTCCAATATTTTTTTCAAAGTTGGCTTAAATCTTCGCGGAATTTCCATTGCAAATCCGCCAGCTCTGTACCAGAAATAATCCTTCAACTCCAGCAGACCTACGAGAATTGCGAAAAATCCAATCACTTTGTAGAACCAGTAAGACAGCCCGCTGAGCTTCAGAGCTGAGAACAATCCCAGTCCGAAAAGCAGATAGACAATGTAAATTGAAATCGTGAATGCGAGCCCTACTTTCAGCGCTTTTTTCCTATCTCCTGCTATTAACAGTGTGCTCATCAGAACAAGCAAGACGGCTATGGCGCAGGGGTTTATCGAATCAACTATTGCAGCACCGATTATTGTTATCAGTGGAAGCATCTCTGAAGGAGGGGTTTCTTTTATCTGGGGGCATACAGCACCTGAGTTTGCTATTATATCATTTTCCAGACTATCGAAGATGGTTCTATCTCCGCTAAGATATTTGTTAGATATGAAAATTATTGGAATCCCTCTATCAATATTCGGAACCTGGTAGGAATCAAAATAAGAATTGAGTAGAAGCGCATTTGATTTGTTGTTGTAAATTTCGAACTTGTGAACTTCTAGGTTAGGATATTTTGAAGCCATTTGGTCTATAAAAGGATCGACCCTAGCGCAGTGAGGACAACCGTTCCCGTAAAAGTAATAGATGCATGTCGAATTGGTTGCATAAGCTGTGTTAATGCTGATTAGGAAGGCGATTGCAAAGATGATTGGCAAAATTTTCAGAAGCTTCATTTTTCACACACTACAATTAATTTCATAATATACACTATTAAAATGCTCATTATAAATATTCCGAATAATCATGAAAATATTAATTCGCCCCAACATAGTTATTTTTAGTGAAAAATTATGGAAGTTATAAAAACTATTAAACTGACTAAAAAGTTTGACAAAATTTTTGCCGTCAAGAACCTGAACATGAGAGTTGAAAGCGGCATGTTTTACGGTCTTTTGGGTCCTAACGGATGTGGGAAGACAACAACTGTAAGAATTCTGAGCGGACAGATAAAACCTACAAGTGGAAAGGCATCTGTTCTTGGGATAGATGTTAAAAATTATATTGATATAAGAAAAAAATTGGGTGTAGTTCCGGAAGAAGAGTACCCACCTAGCTTTTTGACACCACTGGAGTATTTGAAGTTCGTCTGCAAAATAAGAGAAGTCAAAAACGCAGAAGAAGAAATAGCTCATTGGTTTGATCTTTTGAATTTCAAAGAGTTTCAAAATGTCCTTGTGAAAGATTTGTCAAGAGGAACTAAGCAAAAGCTAATGCTAGCGCAAGCATTTATCCACGGACCCACTCTAGTTTTCTTGGACGAGCCTTTCATAAACATCGATCCGATAATCCAGAAGCATTTTAAAAAATTCCTGAGGGAGTACGTGAAAAAAGGAAACACAATACTTTTCTGCACGCACATAATGCCACTTGTGAAAGAGGTTTGTGACAAGGTAGGAATAATGAAGGACGGTGGTCTGATAAAGGAAGTTGGAGCAAAAAGCGCAGAGAAAGAGTTCTTCAGAATATTCGAAAAATGATGATATGTTAGGCCAACTTTTCGCGTTGATGCTGAAGGAAGAAGTGAGGATTCACACAAAACTTTTCCCCAAGATATTCTTCTTCACATTCCCGGTAATGATCTTCCTGTTCAGCTTCATGCTCTCGTTTTTCGTTCATGACGAAGCATTTTTGATGTGGATTTTTTCGATAATTGTTTTCTTCGCAGGGATTACTAGCGGTGCATACGGATTTCAGGCAAGAGAAATCTATCTTAGAAAATTCCCACATCTAAACTTTTTACTTTACTCCTATCTTGCCATGCCAATAAAAAACGAGACAGTCGTCCTTGCTCTGTTCCTAAAAGAAATAACATTCTCCTTCTTCTGGTTTCTGATACCGTTTGTTATCGGTCTGTCAAACTTCAACCCATGGATACTCATCAATTCGATATGTCTGTTCTTGTTTGCTAACTCTTTGATGTTCTTATTCTCGAACCTGTATAACAAAAAGAAACTGCTCTACTTGTCTCTGATACTTGTCGCTACTTTTCTCCTCTTCACCTTTCAGACTCTGTCTCAAAACTTTCTGATAACTCTTTTGCTATTTTTCGCTACATTTTTGTTGGCAATGAAAACAATCGACCTCGAGTACTATTCAAAAAAAACTTTTCACAAGAATATTTTTGACAGTAGTTTGAAATTGTTCAAATCCCCACTTCTGGCCAAGGATTTTGTGGACTTGAGGAGAAGCTACGGATACGCCAGAGTAATTGTGTCTTTCATCTTTCCAATAATTGTAATCTACATGCTCTTGGCGATTTTTCAAAAAATAGGAATATCAATAGGAATGTTTATCAATCAGAACATTTTTTACTCTCTCATGCTAGGCCTGGTTAGCGTTTCAGCTTACGAAACAATGGTCGAATTTGACAGATGGGACTACTATTCAATATTTCCGTTAAAAAAATCACAACTGATAAAAAGTAAGATTACAAGTTCTCTAATTCTCTCTACTCCTTTGGTCATTGGTTTGGTTGCTTTGCTGACAACAGGCAGCATTCTGCTAAATATTTTCGTGTCCTTGATCAGTATGCTCTATGTTATATCGGTGATAATTTTCCTTGTTGGGCTGAATATTCAATACCTCTTCGATACAAGAAGAATTTTAATTTTTACAGCATTCTTCACCCCATACTTTTTGTTGGTTTTCTTTTCCGTACAACTTTACGTTGTCCTGTCAATTTTTGCTTTAATATCACTTCTTTTGCTAAAATTCGGCTTTAGAAGATTCGATTGAAAAAGTTAAAATGCTCCCCACGGGATTTGAACCCGTGTTCTCTGCCCGAGAAGCAGATGTCCTTGACCGGACTAGACGAGGGGAGCATGTCATAACATTATGTATTTTTCCATTATGTATCTCTCGGATTTTATTGATTGTGGACCGTAAAGCAGACCAGACTATAGTAGGTCTCCTTACTTAGTATTTTTGAAAGCTTTATCTAGTTCTTAGTATTTCCTTTATTGTTAAATTTATATTTAATGAAAGCTTAATTTTATATTAGAAGTTATTAGATAGTTCAGGTTTCTAGAGAGTTACTAGAAAATTCCTTCGGGAATTTTCCAAGTGCTTTCAAAGGATTTGGACCTAAAATTAACTTCTAGCTTATTTTCTTTAAATATGAGCCATGAAAACTCTTGGTGACAATAATAAGCCAGAGCTCGCTAAACCTAGAATAATTAACCAGTCAACTACACTTAACGAAGCAGTTCCAAAAATAGGTTGCATAAATGGTGTATAAATTACAATTAGCTGCATTATGATCGAAATTAGCACACCAAACAATAGATATTTATTTGAAAATATTCCCATACTTAACACAGATTTCTTTTCAGACCTACAGTTAAAAACAAAAAGCAATTGGAACATAACACCAGTTGTAAATGCCATTGTTCTAGCTTTCTCTATACTACTACCAATGGATAAAGAATAAATGAAAATGAATAGCTCAGTTACCAATGCCAAACAACCTACAGCTATCAAAAATAATTTCATCCCGTGTAAAATGCTATGCTTAGGATTTCTCGGTTTCCTCTGCATGATTTCTGGATCTTTAGGTTCTAAAGTTAAAGCCATAGCTGGAGGTCCGTCAGTAATCAAATTAAGCCACAGTATTTGTAAAGGTAACAAAGGCAAGGGCAACCTTGTCAATGTAGCTATGGAAATAAGAAATATTTCGCTCAAGTTTATTGTTACCAAATACCTTATAAACTTTCTTATGTTGTCGTAAATTCCTCTTCCCTCTTCTATCGCTTTAACAATAGTTGCAAAATTATCATCTGTTAAAACAATATGGGAAGCTTCTTTCGCTACATCAGTTCCTTTCATCCCCATCGCAACCCCTATGTCAGAGAATTTAAGAGCTGGGGCATCATTCACACCGTCGCCAGTAACCGCGACCACATGACCTTTCTTCTTTAATGTTTTAACTATCCTTAGTTTGTGTTCGGGGGAAACTCTTGCGTATACCAAAACATCTTCGACCATTCCTTCAAATTCTTCGTCTTTTAATTTGTCAAGTTCTTCTCCAGTCAAAATATTTCCATCGTCTGTAAGCAAACCTATCTCTTTTGATACAGAAGTTGCAGTAAGCAGATGGTCGCCAGTAATCATTATCACTTTAATTCCTGCTTGCCTGCAAGTTTGAATCGCTTCCTTAACTTCTTTTCTAGGTGGGTCGTACATACCAACCAAAACCAACAAAAACTAAATCCTTCTCAACTATTTTTGGTCTGAAGTTTTGGCCTGGTAATTTTTTATAAGCCAGAGCTAGGAGTCTTAAGCCCTGATTGGCCATGTCCGTTGCTTGTTCAAGAACTTGTTTTTTGTTTTTTTCACTAAACAATTTAACTTTGGAATTACCTAAAGTATACTTACATATTTCTAAGATTACTTCAGGTGCACCTTTTGTATAAGCAAAAGTCCCTTCTTTGGCTGAATGAATAGTTGTCATTCTTTTTCTCTCTGAAGAAAACGGCAATTCTGCTATTCTTGGATAGTATTTGTTTATTTCTTCCTGCCATATGTTTGCCTTTGCTGCTAGAACTGTTAAAGCTCCTTCTGTAGGGTCTCCAATTATATGCCAATTATCATTTTTAATCAGTTTAGTGTCATTACACAAAACAGAAGCACTTAATAAAAGACTTAGGTCATGATGTTTTGTTGAGTCTATGGTTGTTCCTTCTTGTCTGAACTCGCCATAAGGTTCAAATCCTACTCCACTAACTTCGATTAGTTTCCCACCAATAAAAATTTTCCTCACGGTCATTTCATTAGTTGTTATAGTTCCAGTCTTGTCGGCACATATAGCAGTTACAGATCCTAAAGTTTCCACCGAGGATATTTTTTTCATAATTGCATGACTTTTTGCCATTGCATGTACACCCAAAGACAATGTTACGGTGACTAGGGTCGGTAGAACTTCAGGAACAGAAGCAACAGCTAAAGCAGTTACAAGCAAGAACATATCAAAAATCCTTTCTCCTCTTAAAATTCCAAGAGAAAATAAAGTGATTGAAATGATGAGAATTAAAATTCCTAACCATTTCGTGAATTGGGTTAACTTAACTTGTAATGGAGTTTCTGTTTCTTTTTCTTTAATTGATGTGGCAATCTTCCCCAGTTCGGTGTTCATTCCAGTTTCTACAACTACTGCTTTAGCTCTACCATAAGTAAGAGCGGTTCCCATAAAAACCATGTTTCTTCTTTCTGCCAATACTACATCCTGAAGTATTGTTTCTTGTTTTGTTACTGGTATCGATTCTCCAGTCAACGCCGATTCATCCACACGAAGATTAACAACTTCAATCAAACGAGCATCAGCAGGTACTCTGTCACCAGCCTGTAGTAGAATTATATCTCCTGGTACCAACTTTCTAGCAGAAACTTCTCTTACCACACCATTTCTGACTACTCTGGCTCGAGGAACAAAAAGCTTTTTTAAAGCCTGTAACGTTTTTTCTGCTCTATACTCCTGGATAAAGCCTAAAAGTATGGTAATGATAACCAAAACAAAGATTACAGAAGCTTCTATTGTTTTTCCCACCAAAAATGATGTAAGTGCAGCTACAAAGAGAATCAATATGAAATAGCTTTTAAACTGCCTAAGAAAGATCGGTAGTATGTTAATTCTTCTTGCTTCTTTGATGTCATTTAAACCGAATTGTTCTAATCTTCTTTTTACTTCGAACTTGTCTAACCCATTCTCCGAAGTGTTTAAAGTTTTTAATGTTTCGTCTATACTTTTTGCATACCATTTTTGATTGTTCATCAATTGAATATCGTAAAGATTAGGAGAAAATAATATGCAATTAGTTCCTCTTACATCTTGCTCTTAGAGTTTGTTCGAAAATACAAATAAAACATTTTAATTGTTAAAAAATCTGTCAGAATTTTTGTTATTGTGGATAATCAGTTCTTCAATCAAGAGCTACTTCTGGTTGCAGAACTATTTAAAGCTCTGGGATATCTACCTAAAGTTCTATGGACCTGGAGGGATTCGAACCCTCACCCTACCGGTCCGAAGCCGGAGGCACTATCCTGGTTATGCTACAGGTCCTTAATTTTAATTTCTTCTTTCTGAGTAAAGAAGTTTAGCCTTAAAAATTTTTAAAAAATACTTCGGTGTCAAAGTTTTTCGAAAATCATCGCTCGTATTTTCTTAGGATCAGCGTAGCCACCAGATTTTTTCATAACTTCCCTTACCAGCTTGTCCATAGCTGATCTGACCCCGCCTCTATATGCCAAAATCTCCTGAGTATTAGCAGCTAGAACTTCATTGACTATCTCATTCAGGCTTTGCTGCCTGGCAAAAACACCCTCTAGATTTAGATACCCTCTCTTAGATTTTCTTCTTTTTATTTTCTTCCTAGGCATAATTGACTAATCATTTCAAGAATATTTAAAGTAAAGAAAATTTTCACAATTATAAATCTTTAATCTTAGTCTCAGTTCTAAGTTAATAATCTTTATGAGCTGGCTTCAGGTCTAGGTTAATTAATGCCAGACATATACAATTGGAAAAGGAAAATAGAAAGAGAGTTGGAAAGAGTTAAAGAATTGAACATCTCTGAAGATAACAAGCAGATCATTCATGACTACTATAAACATTGTGTTGGTAATGCTCTTAGTCAGGCATGTATCCTTAACGAAATAAAACAGTTGAGAGTGATTGCCGAGGTCCTAAACAAACCTTTTACAGAATCTTAATGTCCTAACTTATTTTGCTTTCTTATTATAAACACCAATTTTCTATAAAAAATTGTGAAATTTTACAAATCTATATTTTCATTATTCCAAGCAAAAGAAATGTAGCAGTGAAGGAAAGAGCAGCTCCGTATACGAAAGCCATGGTTGGAGAAATTATTACCCACAAACTACCAACCACAAAGCTTGAAACAAAATCCCCTATACCATCAATTGTATGTAGCACACCATAACCAGTCCCTCTTATATTCGAAGGTAAAAGGTCTGCTGCATAAGCTTTTTCCAATGCTGTATATGTGGCTGCGCTTATTCCAGACAAAACAAAAAGAAAGATGAAGTAAAATAAGTTGGTAGTTGCGTAAATAAATCCCAAAGACATGACACCGAACAAGAAGAAACCTAAAAATGCCAATAAAATTTTTTTCCCAACCCTATCGCTCAAAGCACCAACACCATAGTCTGCTGCAGCTTGAGCAATGTTTCTTATGATATAGAACAAAACAGCCATGCTGCCTGCAATGATAATTCCACTCACAGGCGTGAGCACTTCTTGCGCCCTCAGTAAAAGTAATGTTCGATTAAAGTTTCCAATTCCAAAAATGAACATGATGAAAAGGAATAACTTGAAGCCTTTAGGCAAAGTCTTTATGTTTCTTACCAATCCTTTCACTCTCTCTCTAGGTTTTTTCACCCTTTCTTTCACACCAATTACTATAGCAAGAATAGCCAACAATCCAGGAATGAATGAGATAAGGAAGATATTTCTAAAAGCGACTAAAGGCATTAGAAAAAAAGCAATTAAAGGACCTATTATTGCTCCTAGAGTGTCCATTGCTCGATGAAAGCCAAAGGCATGACCATAATATTTCTTGTTAACAGAATCGGCAAGCAAAGCATCTCTTGGTGGCTCCCTTGTTCCTCTGCCAATCCATGCCAAAACTCTATAAATCAAAACTTCAAACCAATTTCTTGCGAATGCTATAAGTCCAACAAAAATTCCAGTAAGAAAATAACCTAAGGTGACTAGTGGCTTTCTCTTTCTAAGCTTGTCGCTCAACCAACCAGAAAATATTTTTACAAAACTTGAAGAAGCGTCCGACAAACCAGTAATCAAGCCAAGCAATTGAGGTGCTGTAGCAGATCCCACCAATTCCGTTAAAAAGGAAGGCAGGGTTGCTGTAGCCATTTCATGGCTAGCATCACTGGATAAACTTGTGAGTCCCATTGCAACGACATTTCTATTAAGCCATTTTCTTTTCGTCATTCTTCCTACCTTCTATTAAATTATTTTCATTAGGTTAAAGAAATAATTCCACAAAATTTGTCTATTGAAAAATCTATCAAAATTTTTGTTTTTTGTTTTACTTTTTTATGAATTTTCATTCTCTGATAAAGTTTCAAATATTTTATCAACTAATTTATCAGATGGACTTGGAAAAACAGCAAAGAAATTAACTTTGAACCGGGTCTCAGATTTAAATCTTTTATTTGAAAGATAATTAAAATGAGTTCTGATTCTACAAGCGATTTGGAAATTGCCAAGAAAGAATTGAAGGAAAATAATCTAAATTTAGTTATAGCAAAATATGGGAAAATAATTTTCAGTACAGATGAAGATGGTGTGAGAGGTCTTGTTAGAGCAATCGACAATTATGCTCGAGACATGTACGGATCATCTGTTGCAGATACAGTGGTTGGTAAGGCCGCAGCCATGCTTTGTAGTTATGCTAAAGTTAGCTCGGTGTACGGAGGTTTGATGAGTATAAATGGACGAAACTTTCTGATACGCCGCGGAATAGATTCTGAATATGAAAAATTAGTTGAAGAAATCCTAAACCGAGAGAGGAGAGATATTTGCCCTTTCGAAAGACTTGTCAAGGATTGCAACGATGTGAGAGAAGCTTATGGGAAAATAAAGAGTTTTCTATTGACCCAACGTAAACCGATTTAAATACAATATATACAATTAATCTTATGGCACAGATGCAGATACCAAATCACTTAGGCGTCATTCTAGACGGAAACAGAAGATGGGCTAAGAGTAGAGGTTTGAATACTTGGGAAGGTCACAAAAAAGGGGCAAAGAAATTTGAGGACTTTCTCAATTGGTGCCTCGATATGAAAATTCCAAAAGTATCTGTGTATGCTCTTTCTTCGGACAACATCAGAAACAGGAAGAAAAAAGAAGTTGAAGAGATTTTCAAGTTGATGAAGAAGAATTTTGATAGACTGCTTAACGAAAAATTTGACACACTGCAAAAGAATGAAGTACAGGTAAGAGTATTGGGAGATTATAGGAAACTACCGAAAAGCCTTTTGAGAGTTGCTAGAAAACTTATGCAAAAAACTTCTGGATACCAAAAACATATTCTCAATCTCCTTATTGCATACAAAGGCATGGAAGAGATATTATTCGGCATAAAGAAAATCGTTAGAATGGCTTTGTCAGGTAGGGTCAGAATAACAACAAAACTTATGGAAAAAAACTTGTTAGAATCTGAGCCAATAGACTTGATAATAAGGACAGGTGGGAGATCTAGATTGTCTGACTTCATGCCGCTTCAATCTGCTTATTCTGAGATTTATGTTACTAAAACTCTATGGCCTGACTTCTCGAAGAGAGAGTTCATCAAGGCTATAAATTGGTTCAGCTCTATACAGAGAAATTATGGGAAATGAGTACGACGTTATTATTGTTGGGGCAGGAAGTTCTGGGCTGATGCTTTCTTATTTATTGCCAAAAAATCTAAAAATTCTCATTCTGGAAAAAAACAAAAAAGTCGAAATAAAATCTACAGGGTTGGTCAGCCAGAGATTTTTCGAAGTTGTAAAAAATCTTAAGAATAAAGATCTGATTGTTAACACTTTCGACAAGGCCACTTTGTTTTTCCCCCACGGAAATTTGAATCTTAAGTCAAAAGGCAAAATGTTTCTGCTTGATGTTAAAAAATTCGGAAAAGTTTTGTTAGATTTAGTGAGAAAAAATAAAAACATAAAATTATTTTTCAATATAAACTTCATAAGAAACGATAAAAATAAAATATTCACATCCAAAAAAATCTTTAGAACAAAAGTTTTGGTGGGCGCTGACGGACCTCTTTCAAAAGTGGCAGAAGCTAATGGCATAAAATTGAGCAAAGAACTTTTCTCAGGCTCAGAAGGAATAGTTGAAAGACAATTCAGAAATTTGGTCGAGCTGCATTTTGATGAAGATTTAAGCAAAAAATATTTCTCATGGGTTGTTCCGGAAAATAAAAAGAGGGCCAGAGTAGGTATAATATCAGAGCCAGATGTTGCTAATAAGCTGAATAAATTTTTGGAAAAAAGGTTTGGAAAAACAAAAATCAAAAACCTTTATGGCGACGTTATCAGAATCGGCGTTCCAGACAGGACATATTTTGAGAGCGGCTTTCTGATTGGAGATGCTGCAGGGCAAGTCAAACCCTACAGCGCAGGAGGTTTCACTTATTCGGCAATGGCTGTGAAAATAGCAACCGAGGCAATAAAGAAAGCTTTCGAAAAAAATGATTTCTCAGCAGAATTTTTTAAGGAAAATTATGAAAAAAAGTGGAAAAAGATGTTGTTGCCTGCAATAAAAAAAGGCTATATGGCAAGAAGAACTTTCGGAACATTGAAAAAAAGCAGAATTGCCTTTCATCTAACATCGAAAATGAGAAAAATTATAGAAAAAAGCGACTTGGACTTGATGTGATCTCCAAATTTTTCTAAAATCACAAATTTTTCCGCAAAAAATTCGGAAATCTATCTACAATAACATATATTTTGCAGAGAAGAAAAGCCCTTTTATATACTTTTTGAAAAAGTTATTACTAAGGGTTAATTTAATAAGGGTTTAGTAAGGGTCTAACGTTATATCAACGTAAGGTAAAATAAGGGTTTTGTTTTAATTAGGGTTTTTTATACATTACTTTTTCTATGTCTTAAAAATAATTCGTCGAACCCTATTTAAAGGGATTTCGATGACAAAAAATATAGTTTCGAGAATATAGGAGGAAGTTGGAATGGAAAGTATTGTTAGGAGTGCTCTGAACAAAACGTTTGGTGAAGAGTCTCCTACTACTAGGTTCAAGTTGGAATCAACAAGCGGTGCTACATTTTCTAATGTAGATTATTACAAACTAGCAGAACAAGAGTTCGGCTTTGCTGTAAAGAAGGCAAAAATCGCAGTAGTTGGTTGTGGAGGTGCCGGACAGAACACCATAACTAGGCTTACAGAGATTGGAGCAGAGGGAGCAGTGGCTATTTCTCTCAACACAGACGCAAAGCATCTTGCCGTGGGTAAAGCTGACAAGAAAATTCTCATAGGAAAAGAACTGACACGTGGATTGGGAGCAGGAGGATATCCCGAAGTCGGAAAAAAAGCCGCAGAGGAATCCCGAAATGAGATAAAAGATGCGTTGGAAGGCGTTGACCTGCTCTTTGCAATAGCAGGCCTAGGAAAAGGAACCGGTACAGGAAGCATACCAGTTGTCTGCGAGATTGCAAAGTCGATGGGCGCTATTGTAATAGCGGTCGTCGAGATGCCCTTCAAGGTAGAAGGTGCGAGAGTGAGCAAAGCAGAGGACGGACTCATGGCTCTGAGACAAGTCACGGATACAGTCATAGTAATCGAGAACGACAAGCTCCTGAAGTACGCAGGAAACTTGACAATACAGCAGGCATTCGCAGTGGCTGACGAGCTCATCGCCAGCATGGTGAAAGGAATCACCGAAACTATCACACTACCAAGCCTAGTGAATCTGGACTACGCAGACGTAAAGGCGTTGATGCATTCAGGCGGGGTGGCTGCAATAGGTGTAGGTGAGAGCAACAGCAGTGACAGGGCAAAAGATGCAATAACAAAAGCTTTGATGAATCCTCTCTTGGAAGTGGACTACACTGGAGCAAACGGTGCGTTGATTCACATAACAGGAGGTCCAGACCTCAAGCTGGACGAGGTCAACATGATAGGCGAGACAATATCACAACAGTTAGATTCAACTGCGACAGTGTTCTGGGGAGCCAGAATATTGCCTGAGTTTGAAGGAAAGGTCCAAGTAATAGCGATAGTCACAGGAGTAAAGTCACCGTACATACTGGGTCCGGTAAGCTACGAGAAACCTGTAGTTAGAGAAATCAGCCAAACATTGGGAATCGACATCATCAAATAGGATAGTCGGTTCCAACTTTTCCCTTTCTTCTCTTTTACAAAAAAATCAAAAAAAAGGAAAGGATAAAAATGGAGGAAGAAGAGTTGGAGGTAAAGGAAAGGGAGGACGATGTCTTCGATCCGTTTACTGATGACGTTGAGGACGAGGACGATCTGTTCTAATCTTTCCTATTTTTTTCTTTTTACTTTCTGTTTAGGTAGAGTTAGAATTTGACAACCGTTTGGTTAAAGGTTTTTACGTTTTGAGATTTTTATATTATATACTTAAATATATATTTTAGAAAATATATTTTACAGAATATATACGATAGTCCTCACAAAAATTAAACCTAATCCCTACATGACGAATTAGCTCGACAGACTGCTTCAAGAGTTTTATTCTTCTACTTGTTCTGCCGGAGTTGCTTCCTCTTCTGGTATTCCCGAAACGATTTTGTGGTTAATGATTACGATGTCAGCCACGGCCTGGACTACAGGATAAGGAACAATTATTCCTTTTCTCCCTCCCACCATCTTTCCTAGAAGAGATGACTTGGCAGCTTCAATTATCAATGACCTTATCTTGAATCTTGAGAGGTCGAACTCCACATCAGAAATCTTTCCACAGTAGAAGCCTTTGCTTGTGAAAACATCTTTTTGGAACATGTCAGCTACGTCTTTTGTTATTGGCATTATTTTTACCTCCTAATAGAATTTATGTATAAATTAATATAAACTTTTGAAATTAAATCGTTTAGCCCTTCAAAACTATGAATCTTTTCTTTCTAATACTTGGCCAAGAAATCTTCTACTATTTTTCTATATCTTAGGTCTTCGCTTACTTTCTGAAGTTCTAGCATATCATCACTAAATCTAATGATTATTAAGATTTAAAACATCGTTTAATTATTATTGGCATGCTAGGGTGGCCGAATCTGGTCAAGGCGCCAGTCTGCTAAGCTGGTGGAGCTTTGCTCCTTCCGGGTTCAAATCCCGGCCCTAGCGCTCAAAAAATTTCAATTAGGGTCGGTGGTCTAGTCCGGTATGACGCCACGTTTAGATAAAGCTCGTGAAGACGTCGTGGAGGTCCCCGGTTCAAATCCGGGCCGACCCATTTAAAAATCAACTTACCAAAACTGTGTCGACCAGTTTTTTTATATTTTCAAAAATCTCATCAACACTTCTGTTACCATTGACGATAAAAATGTTTTCTCCATCATCTCGCAATTTTTTTGCAATTTTGATGTAATTTTCCGAAAGAGCTTTTTTGAATTTCTTCTCTTTAGGATTTTCAAAAATCTCTATTACATTTCTGTTAGTAGACTTTATCCTTTTCTCCGCTTCCTCGATATCTACATCGATGACTATCATTATGTCAGGCCTTATCATCCCTTCATGCAATTTCATCAAATAATTCAAGTCCATACCCTGCGTGTGTTGGTAGGCTAAAGTTGAAAGGTGATATCTGTCAGAAACGACTGTGATGCCTTTTTCCAGACTGGGCTCGACGAATTCCTTGAGATGTAATTTTCTATCTTCAACAAAAAGTTTTGTAAGCTCTTCTTTCTGATCGCTTGCGTCCTTCGATGATCTGAGTATCTTCCTTATTTCTTTAGAATACTCTGATGCTTCCGTTGGCTCCTTCGTGGCTATGACATGCTTCCTCTTACCTATGAGATATGCTACTAACTTCTGGACTTGTGTTGTTTTTCCAGATCCGTCAGTGCCTTCTATGACTATAAATTTGCCCAACATCTTAATGAAGATAGTTTTTGATTATTAAAAGTTTATTTCTCCTAAAACCGAAATTCTATTATATGGTCGTGGATCTGATTCTTTTTCAGAAGATCATAATCGCCCTTGCTATAGGCGCTTTGGTCGGACTTGAAAGAGAAAGAAGGGTCAAAGGTAAGGAAATTTTTGCCGGCTTCAGAACTTTTATGCTCATTGCACTTTTCGGACTGCTGACAGGTTATGCTGCGCAGCTTTTGCAGAATTTCCTACCTGTTTACATAGGGCTCTTTGCTGTTTCAGGACTTACTATATCAAGCTATTTTATAGAATTTAAAAGAACGAAGTCAGTAGGTATGACTACAGAAGTAGCTTTTCTTTTGGTTTATATGATCGGTCTAATTCTTTTCTTCGAACAATTTCCGTACTATTTATCGATTGCTCTAGGAATTATATTAACTTTGATCCTCGTGTCCAAAGAGTCGATGCACAAATTCGCAAAGCACCTGACTCAACATGAGCTTAGAGACGCTATAATTTTTGCGATAATAGCGTTCGTCATACTACCTATTTTACCAAACGAGATAATCGGCCCCTTCAACATCATAATAAATCCTTACATTGTCTGGCTTAGCATGGTTTTTGTCTTATCTGTGAGGTTTGTCGCTTACATAGCCATGAAAATTTTCGGAGCGAGAAAAGGTTTGGCTCTCACAGGTGTTTTCGGAGGTTTCGGAAGCTCGACAGCCGTAGCCGTAAACATGGCAGAGAGCGTCAGGTCTAACAAGAAACTTTTGTACTCCGCCGTTTTTGCTACTGTCATAGCAGCATCGGTTATGTTTTTCAGGCAGCTCGTAGTAGCCAGTTTTTTTAACATAGGAATTTTAAGTTACTTTTTGCCTTTTGTGACATTAACAATGTTGGGAGCTGTTTTAAGTTTCATTCCTTTGAAAAAAAGCGAAAAGGAAAAAGCAAAAATAGGTATAGGATCGCCGTTGGCGTTGAAGCCCGCACTTAAATTTGCTCTGTTCTTCATGTTCGTGTTTTTCATATCGAATTTCATCCGTGATAACTACGGCTTCGTCGGAATTTATGCAATAGCTTTTCTTGCTGGCCTGGTTGAAGTAGATGCAATCACAATTTCGCTTGCTACCATGGGAGTCTCACCAATTATTGCTGTAAAGGGAATTTTGTTGGCCGGATTGGCGAACACTTTCACAAAATGGTTACTTACGCAATGGATGGGCACAAAGAAGATGAGCAAGATTATCGGAATGCTTTTCGCATTTCTGATTGTAGTAGGGGCGATTTTGTTTTTCTTAATTTAAATCTTCCAATACTTTCTTGTCTTTAGATAGTTTCTCTCTGCCTCTAGAATATCTTTGAGCAAAGCATTCAAGTTACTGTGATATTTTAATAGAATTCTTTTAGCAGTGTCAGGTCCAATTCCTCTTCCAACAAGGACTATTGCTGCCTTCTTACCATAGTTCAAAAATATTTCTGATGTTTCCTTTACCCTTTCGAAACGCTTTTGCTCATCGGGCTTAAGTTGTTTCTTTTCCAGACCTTTTTCAATGATCTTCAATATCTCAAAATTTTTAGGATGTACTACCGCAAGAATTTTTGCCTTGCATTTTTTACATTTTGTCTCTTCTTTCAATTCCTCTAAGGAGAAAGTCTCATGCCACTGCCCACAGTTCATGCAGACCAATCTGACATGCGAGCCCATTATTCTTTTTTTGAAAATATCCAAAATTTCTTTTTCCGGTTTTTCAGGAGGCACGAGCTCAGCGAATTTGTGTATGAGACCGATTTTTCCTATATGCGATATTCCGGTTTTGAAAATCAATAATATTTCTTTATTCTGTATTTTTCTCAATATTTCTGTTGTTCTTTCAATGTCGAGCTTCTCAGTTTCCAACTCCTTCAAAGTCTCTTTATAGATAGGTGTGCCAGAATATTCATCTATGATTTTCTGTAATAAAAATTTTCCATATTCAACATGCCTTCCCATGGCACCAAACCTTTTTGCCACATGGACAAATTTCCAAGCGAACAACTCGCTCTTAGCCAACGCCAGCTCGAGATAGGTTGCTAAATGTTCGGGATTAGTTGTTGTAAGAATTTCCTTTATCATTTCCATGTTCTTCCTTTTGTCCTGGAACTGTATCATGATCCTGTAAGGGTCTGTTCTCAATCCCACTGACCCGACGCGAGATGCAAGCTGCGATGCTAAAAACCTACCCAGAGTCTCGTTTATTTGAGAACCAAAGCATGAGTTGATCACAACCAAATCGTCAATATCTTCAACGACAATCGTTTTGTTGTCAGGAACTACACCATATTTTCTCTGTAGTTTTATCCCACTGACAATTTTTTTCGCGCAATTCTCGTCAACAGGATACTTTGACATTATTTCTGCAACAACTTCTCTCTCGTTTTCCCCCTTCAGGCTCTCGAAAACAGATGTTCTGAGCATTCCCACTTCTTGTGCTACTTCAAACGGGACTGGAATTAGTTCACCTTCCCATCCTGGGACCGCCGCCTCGATGTCGAGTGTTGGCTCCACGAAAATTTTATCTTCACTAACGTCAATGATTTTCCATGCCTCTCCTTTAACAATGAAACTTGTGTTAGGTTGTCCGTGAACTGCTACAAACTCCTCATCCAAAACTCCCACAAAAGAGTTGTCCAATGTGTTCACTACCTTATATTGTTTCACATCAGGTATGGTAGATAGCTGAGAAAAGTAGTACTCAAATCCTCTTCTTCTCTTTTTTATATTACTATCAAGAAAAATCAGGCCTATCTTCTCTATGGTTTTGCATACTTCTAAAAATTCTGTCAGCTTAAGATCTTTGTAAGGAGTTGCACGTTTCACAATTTCATATGCCTTTTCGATTGGAATTGTGCCGAAATCAAAAGTTAGCCCTACAATCTGATGTGCGAGAACATCGAAAGAATTTTTATGAAATCTTACTTCTTCCAACTCTTCTGCGAGTGCCTTTCGCGCGATTATAGAAGATTCGAAAATATCATCCTCGTCTGTAGAAATAACAATTCCTTTACTTACTCTTTCTATACCATGCCCACTTCTTCCTATTCTTTGTATGAGTTGTGATACTTGTCTCGGGCTCATGTACTGAAGAACTTGCTCTACCGCACCTATGTCTATACCAAGTTGGAGGCTTGATGTTGAGATAAGTGATTTTAGTTTTTCCTCCTTGAACTCTTTCTCTGCTTTTATCCTGACTTCTTTACTAAGGCTCGAATGATGAATTGCTATAGGAAATTTCTTATCAATTATTTTGATTCTGTTAGCTAGAATTTCCGCGAACTCTCTGGTATTGGTAAAAGTTAGAGTGGCTTTTGAGTTTTTTATTAGATCCATTATTGTTCTTAGCCTTGCTGCTGTTTCTTCTGAAGAGAATATCTTGTCAGCAATTTTCTTATCTTCAGTTTTTGTTTTCGGGTTGATAACTTTTATTTCCATCTGCTTTGATGTGACCGCTTTCACTATTTTCACAGGCCTGTTCCCAGCAAAAAATTCTGAAACTTTTTCAGGTTCACCCACAGTTGCAGAAAGCATTATGAGCTGAAACTCCCCGCAAAGTTTTCTCAATCTCTCCAGACCTATTGCCAACTGAACCCCCCTTTTACTATCCGCTATCTCATGAACTTCGTCGATTATCACATACTTGACATTTCTCAAATTCTCCCTGAATTTTTTACCGGTTAAAATTGGCTGAATAGTTTCTAGAGTAGTTATAAGCAGGTGAGGAGGGAATTCTGTTTGAAGTTTTCTTTCATACGCTGAAGTGTCACCATGCCTGACAGAAATTTCTAATCCTAGCTGCTCGCTCCACCATATCAACCTGTCTAGCAGATCTCTGTTCAAGGCTTTTAGAGGCGTGATGTAAAGTGCAGATATAGGCTCGGCTTTCTTTTCCAAAATAAAATTGAAAATAGGCAACATAGCAGCTTCTGTTTTTCCAGTTCCAACTTGTGCAATAATTAAAGTATTTGCGCCTGAAAGAACTTGGGGTATGCCTAATTCTTGAACCAAAGTTGGCTCTTTAAATCTCCTCTTCACAAGTTCCTGCAGTTGAGGATTGAGCTCACCAAAAATCATTTTTGTCACCAAATTTTTTGTCAGTGAATTTTTCTTGAAGAGAGCTGAAGCTAAACCAGGCAGGAGTATATATTACATGCATTACATGCCTCAGTCTCATAAGTGAAATTAGTCAGAGACTATGTTGTGAGCATAAAATATATGGAAGTATCGTCCTATAAAATTAATACTTAAAAATCTCTCTGCACATAATTTTAAAAATGAGCAACAGTATATTCTTCAAAATGTCTATGGCAATCAAGGGTATCATTAGTAAAGTGAATTTTCTAAAATTGCATGACCATGGTCCAATATATCAGGAGAGAGCCATGACAATTTTCAAAAGGCAGATAAAAGATTCAATAAAAAAGGGAAGATGAAATGGTAGTAGTCAGCATACTTTCAGGCAAAGGCGGAGTCGGTAAGACTACTGTCGCATCTAACATAGCCACTTCTCTGAGCAAAGATTTTGATAGAAGAGTGATAGTCTTGGACACTAACGTTTCTGGTTCTCATATAAGAATGCACTTCGGAATGTTGAACGGGATTAAGAAAACTCTGCCAGACGTCATAAAAGGAAACGCAGAAGCTGATGACGCAACATACAACCACGAGTCAACAGGAGTGGATATAATTCCTTCTTCATTGGGTCTGAACAGAAACTTAAACATGAACAAGATCAAAAAAATAGCTGGTGATCTGGCTGTTTCAGATTATGATTTTGTAATAATTGATTCTTCTGCTGGTTTTGGAGACGGGGTCATGAGCACGATAAATTCTGCAGATATAGTTCTTGTCGTGACAAACCCGAGTCTGCCTGATGTTAGCGATGCCCTGAAAATTGTAGAACTGGCTAAGAAGAGGAGCAAGAAAATTTTTGTTGTGCTGAACAGAATAAAGGGCAGGAACTACGAAATGAGTAGAGAAAAGGTGGAGGATATGCTGGACACGGAAGTATTGATGACAATTTCCGAGGACGAAAAAATCCCTGAGAGCATATCAAGAGGAGTGCCTGTGGTAGCCTACAAAAAAATGAGCAGGCCGTCTATCGAGTTCAGAAGACTGGCAGCTTTTCTGGCGAATGAAGTGTACGAGCCTAGTGCCATGGACAAACTGAAGTGTTTTCTAGGGTTCTGAAGTTGTAGATTATTTTCAGATATATAGTATGTGTGATGAAAAACTATATCCTAAAGTTGCTCGGAAATTACCCGAAAGATTAAGGTTCAAATTTTACCTTTCGCATGATTTTCTAACAGAATTTACAAGATATTTATCTTTATTGTTTTAATAGAAAAATTATGAGAGTGGTTGAACAGTACTCAATATTTGAAGATGTTGGGTATCATGGTCCAGAAGGAATGAAAAATTTGGCTCAAAAGTTAGATGAAGTATTGTTAAAGTTTCCTGTAATAGACTGTGCTAATGGAACAATTTATCTGGGGCAAAAAGGTTTGACAATAACAGCAAATGTATCTTCAAAAAGTCCATTAAGGTATTTGTGGAGTAGATTAAGAAGCGCTAAAGATTACTTGAAACCAAAAAGCCAGAGATATTCTGATTTAAAAATTAATGTAATAATTGATGATGATTACGCCGAGGTCAACTTTTATGACCCACAAAATTGGAAAAGACCTATTTACGATGCTGTTGTCAATACATTGTTAAAACCTCAGAAACTATAATCATCTCGACATCTTCACCATGGAGAAGAGAAGCTGGGTGATGAGCAGGATGAACGTGTATGTTATTTTTCAGCAGATTCAAATCCCACTTCCCACACGAGTTTCTAAAGTTATATTTTGTGGGATTTCTAAATCATAATTGATGATAATAAGAAAATTTAAAAAATCTAGATCTGTAGGAAATATACCCAATTGTTTCAAACAGTGATATAAATTATTTCCATCAATTAAGATTAGAGCTTTCTTTATCATATTTTGAATAATTCTTTGTCATATTTTGAATAACATAGAATTTTATTAATAAGTATAAGCCCAGCATGACTATGACTTTCATCACAGTTCACGCTGGGGACTTTATAATGATAATTGGGTTTTAGCAATAATAAAAGCTTTTCGTTAGTGTTTTTTAAAGTTATCAAATTTCTCTATTTTCTAAGTATTTTTTCACTTTTTTGAAGAAAGGTGTCGGTGTTTTTTCCCAATTCTCAGTTTTCCAAAATTTCTTCTAATTATATGATATAATGTAATGAAGTGTATTTTTAAATCTCTCGTGATAATTAATGAATTATGCATGGAGAACCTGTAGAATTAGCTTTTTGCAGTAATGTTTTATGAATACTTAATTTTTCGTATTGACCGCGCATATCATCACTTGATTTCTATTTCTTTCCCAACCTCAGCTCTTACAATCTTAACTTTTCTTATTATCTTATTAAACATTTCCATTCATCCAGTAGTTCCGAAAGTAAAATTAGTCTCTCCTCTAGGTCTTCTTCTTTCTCATTCTTTCAGCAAATTTGAATGCCTCGCTTATCGGCATGTCGGGCACTTCGTGTATCAGTTTTCCTTTTTTCACAAGAACACCTCCAAAATCGGACTAGTCTCTCCTCTAACGCTAAAACGCTAGAGAAAGGGCTATCTATTAAATTAACGAGAATCGGACAATATATAGTTTTTGTTGATATTGATCAGCCTCCGCCAGGATCAATAATCGTATATAAAACAGTTCCAAATAATTTAGCCGTAATTGGAATCTTCTTAGAAATCTTTCCAAAAAGGAATATTGACAACAACAGATTTATCAGAATCCACAAATCATACAGGACAACAGACAGCATGAAATAGAACTGCCTTATTATGTAGTTCCTTGAAGTCGTCTTTCCCCTGAAATTCTTTTTAACTCTGTAACTTGTTTCAATTCCCCATCTTTTGGAATAAGGATCAAACAGCCTTTCTGACAGCAAAACATCATTATTATTGAAGTTCAAGTTTGTAGCAAAGGCGTATCTTTTATCTTCTTTCTCAATTACGACAAGGTTGAACTTGCAGTCTTTCATCGGATAATTCTTTATGACAGTCGGCGGGCTTACAGAATTTGCGTAGTCAATTACCCTGTCATTCATTATAGCTGGCATTATGAAAGTTATTCCCATTTTCTTAAGGAGATTTATAATGCTGGACGAAAAGAATCCCCTGTCAACATACAGCTTTCTTATCGGCACTCTTTCTTTTGCGAATGACAGCAGTCTCTCCAATATTTTCTCTTTCGTG
>Ga0315282_10003837_pt1 | contig 26691 bp, 25 predicted proteins | sample YL17G07_20_MG_FD_203693 | JGI IMG/M metagenome (GOLD analysis project Ga0315282, IMG submission 203693) | Sediment microbial communities from Yellowstone Lake, YNP, Wyoming, USA - YL17G07_20 | ecosystem: Environmental > Aquatic > Freshwater > Lake > Sediment | place: USA: Wyoming | collected...
CCGAGACCAGGCACTTAGGACTTTCCGCTCCGATTCGCTGAGGACAATCGAAAGAGCTGTTCTGGACATGAAGTCATTCTACCAGAACGTAATGTATGAGTCAAGCTATTTATGAGACAGACCACTATATGGTATAGTCCTGGTGTTTGTCCTCCGGGCCGTTTGGGGCTGAATTTGCCGGGTTATTCGGGTTCTGATGCGCCGGGCCATGCCCGAGGCAGTCTACCGAGCCGTTCCCCGGATATGCCCCGGGATGCAGTCCTGGGCCCGCGTCCGCGGGCAGGGCCGCGCAACTAATAGCCCAAATCGGCAGTACTTACGTGGCTTGTGCCGGGCGGGCTGGGGGTTATTTTCTTGGGGGACGGGGACGCTACTCAGTTCCCGTCCGCGGTTTGTCGCGGGCCACGGGCGGACGCTCGCGGCTGCGGCGTTGAGTCTTGGCTTCTGCCGCGCGGGCGCGGACTTGCTGCAGCCACTGTTCGACGCTCAGCCCGTCTCGAATCCGCTTCTCTTCCGCGTCTCTGCGAGTCTTGTGCAGCCAGTCCATCCAGTCCAGACCATCAATCTTCATAGCGTACCACCTGTTCCGGCGTTCTTATGCTCACCATCGGGAATCCCTCTCGCAGGTTCACGGCGTTGAGCTTGCGTTCGGCCCATGCATTCGCGAGGTGTTTCAGGTTCAGCGACACGATGATGTCGGCTCGTCCAGCCGTTGCCCAGGCCGCGTGGCGGGCGTCCAGCGTCTCGGCTGCCGGGATGACTCCCTCTTGGACGTACAGCCCCGCAAGCCGGGCGACTTCCGCATCGTCCGCATCGAGCGTCTCGAGCTGGTCCAGCAGCGACAGAAGTCTCGATCGCGCCCGGTTCTGCCGTCGCGCCGAGTTCTTCCTCGGTCAAGGGAGAGGTAGCCGCGTCCAGTATTCCGAGCGCTATCTGCTGGAACAGCACGCGGACGGCCTCGCGGCGCAGGACGTTGCGTGGCTCGTCGTCGTAGTAGAACCCAAAGACCGAAGTCTCAACGTAGAGCAGCGGCCGGTGTTTCATCAGGTCAGCATAGCAGACCCCGGGCTGTTGTCAATCGGCCGGCGGGCGGACACGGCTAGGACATGACGAGCACGGCCGCGGCTTTGGCGGTGCTGTGCTTGACCGCGAGCAGGGCTTGCTGAGCCTGGTCCAGCGGGTACGTCTTGACCGTGGTCTTCAAGGGGATTTCATCCGCGAGTTTGAGAAGGTCGGTGACGTCCCGCCTGGTGCTGTTGGCCACGCTGCGGACGGTGCGTTCGTCGTAGATGAGCGAGTACTCCATCTCGGGGATTGGGCTCATGTGAATGCCGGCAAGGGCGAGCGTGCCGCCTTTGGCGAGTTGCGTGAGCGCCTTGGGCACGAGCTCGCCGGCCGGGGCGAAGATGATGCTTGAATCGAGAGGCCAGGGCGGGGTTTCGTCGGCAGAGCCTACCCAGGCAGCGCCGAGTTCTGCCGCGTGCCGGCGATGGATTTCTGCGCGGGTGAAGACCGCGACCTCGCAGTCCCAGTGCCGGGCAATCTGAAGGCAGACATGGGCGGATGCGCCGAAGCCGTACAGGCCCAGCCGGGGGCGGTCGTTCCCCGTCCGTGATTCGCCATGCGCCACGCCGGCAAGGCGGAGGGCGCGAAGGCCGATGACGCCCGCGCACAACAGGGGCGCGGCTTCGGCATCGGCAAACCGTCGTGGAATGGGATAGCAGTATCCGGCGCGGACCAGGGTGTACTCGGCGTAGCCGCCGTCTGCGTGGAAGCCGGTGAATCTTGCGTCCTCGCACAGGTTTTCTCTTCCGGTCCGGCAGAAGCGGCAGCGGCCGCAGGTTGACGCGAGCCACGGAATGCCGACGCGGGTGCCGACAGCCGGACCCTTAACCCCGGGACCGAGTTTGTCCACCGAGCCGATGATTTCGTGGCCGGGGATGATGGGCAGCGCGGGCAGGACGAGCTCGCCTTCGACTTCGTGCAGGTCAGTGTGGCAGACGCCGCAGGCAGCGACGCGCACGCGGAGTTCGTCCGGACCCGGTTCCGGGACCTCGACCTCGACGAACGTAGTCAGCTTCTGTTCGGCCGGGCCCGGGTTCGTGATGCGGAGCGCCGTCATCTTTATCTTCGTCCGCAGGCCTACCCGGACCGAGGGTCCGGGGCCGAACGCTTCAGCAGGTAGACGTGTCCCACGCCTGAGGGCAGCCAATGCCGGACCGGGTAGGTCCGGAGCGGGTCGTATCCGGGCAGGACGTCGAACGCGACAACGTACTCGTCGCCTTTTACCCACCACTGACTGCTGCCCGGGGAACGGACGTAGTCTTCGTCGTAGTTGTAGAGGCCGTTGAACTCGAACCCGCCGTCGATACGGTCGGCAGGGACCGACAGCCCGTTCATCAGGTATTTCAGCGCCTGCCAGCGCGCGCGGTTCCAGGCCATGTAGTCGTGCACCGCGGATGAGGAGAAGACCGCGTAGAGCAGGAGCGCGGACCAGCCGGCCACGGCCGCGGCCCTGCGGATTCCGGTCTTGCGCAGCTCGATGACGGCCGGTATCGCGAGCAGGGGCAGGTACACGAGCATGTAGCGGTCGAGCTGCCGGACAAGGGACAGAGACAGGAAGTACAGCGCGGCAAAGGAGAGGCAGGTGGTCGTGAGCCAGGACGTCCGGGCGTTCCTCACGAGACGGGTGAGCGTCTCAAGAAGCAGGGCGCCGCCGCAGAGAGCCAGGAAAGCGAGAACGACCCTGGAGAGAGCAGAACCGGAGAACACGGTGAAGCCTGCCGAATGGGCGAGCGTGAAGGGCCCGACCCCGCGGTCGGAGAGGATGTTGCCGGGAAAACTCGTTTTGAGCAGGTGGGCCGCCGCGAGCAGGGCCAGGGACACGGCGAGGAACAGAAGGAGTCTTTTCTTCGGCGCGCCGGAGAGGAAGAAGAGCCCGAGGGGCAACGTGAAGAGCCCCAGGTACGTGAACGTGATAAGCACGCTCGCCGCGAAGCGCTGCGCGACCATGCGAAATCCGGAGGAGATAACAGCCAGAGTCTGGGCGGTCTGCACGTTGTAGGCGGTGGGCAGCCGGCCGGTTAGGGCAAGCCAGCGGCCGTAGGCGAGCAGGGCCGCGGCCGTGAAGACGGCGAACCCGGCGGCAAACAGGGCTCTCTTTGCAGTCGGCCTTCTGCTCGACAGGTAACCGATGCCGAAGGCGACCGGTATGAGAAAGCCCGTCTGCCTGATGAGCGTCGCCAGCAGGGCCAGGAGCATGCCCAGGGCGGTCGCGCCGTTTCTCCGGCGGTCGACGCCGTCGGCGAGCAGGGAGAGCGATGCCAGCGCAAGAGCCAGGAACGGCACGTCGGTCATGAACGTACAGGACAGGTCGAGGTAGATGGGGTTGAACAAGAGAAGCAGCGGGCCGAGCAGCACGAGGCCGGGGCGGCTTCCGGCCGGGGCGCGCGTGATGAGGGCGAGAGCGAGCAGGGCCAGGAACGAGAGTGCAAGGGTCGAGAGTCTCAGGGACGTGAAGGAGAACCCGGCCGGCAGGGAGAAGAGCGCGCCCCAGAGTACCTGGGTGAGCAGCGGCATCGAGGTCCAGTTAGTCATTCGGTACTCGCCTTTCTCGACCAGGTTCTTTACCGCCTTTCCGTAGGACCAGTCGTCGTTAAGCGGGAAGTTGCCCGTGGGGTTGGCGAGCGCGAGAAGCGCGACGAACAGGAGGGCGAGGAGGATGGCGGCGCGCATGGACGGCACCAATCTATGTCCGAAGTCGCTCGATGTCAAAGGCCGCTAGCTTGCTTGACTGGCCGCTGCGGTGTGTTAGACTGCGGGCAGCGGTCCTCGCGGGGAAGAGCATCCGCTCCGGCAGGACCGGTGACCGAGCATCAACATGACGTTCCATCCGCCAAGCTCCCTGCCCGGCCTTGCGCCGGCAGCGGTTCCGTTTCTCCCATGAGTCCGAGACCGGGTTCTGCCAGCCGGGGGCCGTCACTCGTCATCCTCGAACTGCTGCTGCTGTTTCTGGTCGTCGCGCTGCTGCGGAATCTGCTCGTACCCGGGTCCGCGGGAATCACGTCGGTCGCCATCGCATGGGTGGTTCTCGCGACAATGAGCTACGTAGTGGGCGAGTTCGAGTCCACGGAGCGGGCCAATTACGGCCTTACGGTGCGGACCCAGGCGGCGTTCGGACTGGCGTACGCCGCGTACGGTCTGATTCATGGGGTCTGGCCGTGGTGCGAGGCCCTGACCATACGGTTCTGGCTCGCACTCTGGGTGTACCTGAGCATTCTGGCGCCGCTCATCGGCCTGGCCATGCGCTACGTCACGAGACAGCCGGTGCTGCTCGTGGCCGACCTGCACCTGAACCGCATCAACCTGCTCAGGTGGTGGGGGTTTGAATGCGCCGAGGTGATAACGCTGGAGGACCTGGGTGCCTGGCTTGAGGCCAACTCCGACGACCGCGGCCATGTCGCCAAGTACGGCCTCATCGTCGTAGACACCACCGACCCGCGCACCGAGTACGTGGTCGCGGGCCTTTCGTCCAACTACTTTGTCGATTTCGTGGGGGTGCCCTCGTTCCGGATGATCGGGTATCTGCTCGGGCCGCACCCGCACCAGATTGCGTCCTACTCGCTGAGCGGTGTGGCGCGCCGGCTGAAGCGGATAGTGGACCTCGTGTGCTCGGGGACCGCGCTTCTCGTGCTGAGCCCGGTGCTGATAGTGGCAGGCGTTCTCATCAAGCTGGACAGTCCGGGCCCGCTTTTCTACCGCCACCGGCGGCTGGGTCGCAACATGCGGTACTTCTGGCTGCTTAAGTTCCGGACAATGTACCGCGACGCGGACGAGCGGTTGAAGCACCTGCTGGCCTCGGACCCGGAGATGAAGCGGGAGTTTGAAGCGACGTACAAGCTGAGGGGGGACCCGCGGGTGACGAGAATCGGCCGGTTCCTCAGGCGCTTCAGCGTCGACGAGCTGCCTCAGTTCTTCAACGTGCTGATTGGCGAGATGAGTTTCGTGGGCCCGCGGCCGATAGTGGACGGCGAGGTGAAGTACTACATGAGCCACTCGCTCTTGATGTTCCGGGTGAGGCCGGGGGCGACCGGGCTCTGGCAGGTGTCCGGGCGCTCGGACACGAGCTACGACAACCGGGTGAAGCTGGACACGCAGTACGTGCAGGAGTGGACGTTCTGGGACGACATCAAGATTATCCTGAAGACGTTCCCGGCCGTGCTGTCGCGCCGTGGGGCGTACTGAGGAAATGACCGGCGGCGCGCTCGGAGCGCGGGAATCCCTCCGGTAGCCCGAAATCCGGACGGGGGATTCCGGGGCAGCCCCGGATTCCGGGCGTCGGACGCCCCGCTTGACATCACGGAGCCGCCGGCTAGATTGGCGCGATGATTATCGAGAAAAGCGACGTCGGGGCGCTGCGCCTGGCCGAGGCGCGGGGCTGGTTCGCGACCGAAGGCGAGATTGCCGGCGCCGAGCTCGGGGCCGCCGAGTACGGCGAGAGGCTCAAGCGGTTGCAGTCGGCCGGAGTCATCCGGGGCTTCAAGACCGCGCTGGCCGTGCCGCCGCTTTTGGGCGGGGACTGGGTGTGGGCCGCGGTGCTCGCGACCGCCCGAAGGGACCTGGGCGTGGCCAATGCGCTGGCGGCACGATTGCCGTTCGTGAGCGAGATCGTTCTCAATGCGAGCATGCCCGAGCGGCTGGGGCCGAACCTGGCGGTCCTCTTTTATTCCAGAGACTTCGATACCGAGGCGGAGTTCATTAGGAGCACGGCCGGGCTCGAGTACCAGGAGGTGCACAAGGTCGCGGAGTATTCCTTCCCGGTCGCCATGCCGCTGTCGAGCGACGAGAAGGAACTCGTGCGCTACCTGATCGCGCATCCTGACTCCGACGTCGCGGCCGTGGCGAACGGAATGAGCCGGGAAGCGGTGTGGGTACGAACGAAGCTGGACCGGCTGCTGTGGAGCGAGACGAACCGCTCCGGCGTACTGCGGGTTCAGCTTGAACTGAACTGGTCGGTCGTGCAGAACTTCGGTCACTTTCACTTCCTGCTCGAGACCGGACACAGGCCCGAGCAACTGACCCGGCTCGTGTCGGCCGACGGGTTCAGCCTGGTCATGGGTGGGACGCCGTACCGCAACCGGTACGTTCAGGTCGAGGCTGACGTGTGGGGCGTGGGCAGGCTGATGGACCTGGTTACGTTCCTTGACCAGATCGAGGGCATCCGGGTGGCCGGCGTCCTCTGGAACCGCGCGGTCGTCGTGAACACGAAGTGGGTGGACGGGCTGCTCTAGGGCCGCGGGCCTTGTCCGCTGCCGCGAGGCCCGAAGCTACCTGACTACAACCAGCTTGCCGGACGCGACGCGGCCGTCGGCTCCGGTGATTCGATAGTAGTAGACGCCTTTGCCAAGGCGCCGACCGGACCGGTCAAGCCCGTCCCACGATGATGCGTCGGCCAGCTCGGTCACCTGCCTTCCGTCTGTCGCGTACACGCTCAGTCGCCCGCAGAAGGGCAGGCGGAACGGCCAGCGCGCACCCAGGCGGCTGCGCACGACAGGAGCGCCGGACCCTGATTCACTGATGCCTGAGTGCAGGCCCGTGGGCGCATTCCTGACAACGAGCGCATACGGCTGGCGTTCGGTGAAAACGTTGCGGCCGTACACCCGCGCGGTCCACCGGCCCGTCATCGGAGAGTACAGCCGGCAGATTTCTTCGACGTTGCGCTCGTCCCACTCCGGAGGATTCGGGCGAGACTGTCCTCCGGACAACTGGTTGCCCCGGAACCTGTTGCCGTCCGGACTGATGAGTTCCAGGTCCAGGTCGTTGACCAGCGCGACCTCTGCTTCGGGAGTCGCCGCGGTGTCGGTCCAGGCCAGGGCTACGGTCAGCGGGTCGCGGACCACGATGTCGAATTCGTGGTCCACGTACTCGCCGGTCGCCGGACCTAAGGAATCGTCGACGTAGTTCACGCGCACCGAGTCGCCGGCGAAGTGCATGATGGTCGAGAGGTCAATCCGACCCCAGCCGAAGAGCCGGCCCGGTACGTAGTCCTCGCCCACGTTGGTGTCACACGCGCACACGGCGAGGGCGCGCATCAACGCGGAACTGAGATGTGCAATGCGTTGTCCGGGTTCCGGGCTTCCGGACGGGTACCAGCCGTCGTTGAAGTACTGGCGGAGAAGCAGGAGGGCGCCGCTCGTTGCCGGCGCCGAGTAGCTGGTGCCGCCGTGCAGTTCGTAGCCGTGCAGCCTGTTGCCGTCTACCGTCGTGATTTGTTCGCCCGGCGCGACCAGATTGGGTTTGAAACGTCCATCGTGCATGGGCCCGCCGGATGAAGACTGGGCCATGAGATTGCTCTCGATGCCGTTGCCGGTCCCGCCGACCGTGAGGCAGTTCTTGGCCCCCGACGGGTGGCCGATGTTGTACGTGCCCTGGCCGTAGTTGCCGGCCGCCCAGACCACGAAAAACTCCCTGTCCTGCCAGCATTCCGCGTCGAGCGTGGCTTCTTCGAGCAGGTAGTAGCTGCGCGACCCCCCGGTGCCGAACGAGCCGGAGACCTGCCGAACCGGCTCGGGCATGCCGGCGCTCAGCCGCACGGAGTCGAGAAGCTCGGTCAGGTCGCTGTCGAAGATGTAGTTGTCCGCGGCATTGTCCACAAAGTAGATGCGGCAGTCGGGCGCGATGCCATCGAACTTGGTTGCGTTTCCCGACACGGAGTCGTTCCCGGCCAGGGTTCCGGCCACGGCCGAGCCGTGGAAGCTCGTTCCGCCGTTGTCCCCGAACCGTGCCGTCTTGTACAGCTTGTAGGCGGCGATCTTCCGATGGGTGGGGAAGATCCCGGGCCGGGTGAGAGGGGTCTCCGGGTCGACAAACATGTCGTGCTCGGTGCTGATGCCCCCATCGAACAGGCCGATGACCATATCTTGTCCGCGAATGCCGTGCTGCCAGATGGGGCGGCCCAGCGCCGTGTCCGGCATCGCCGGCTTCCAGCCGACCTGCAACACCCACTGAACGTCGCTGTTGAACGCCACGGCGCTGTCGCAGGTCTGGATCCACTGGACCGGTTCGAGCGCGGCTGCCTCGCGCACCCGCGCAGCGTCCATGCTTGCCCGAACGACTCGTTCCGATACGGCGGTGACGTCAGCGCCGGCAGCGGACATGGCTTCAGCCAGTCTGTTCGCGTCCTCACCGGGCCAGGGCACTACGAGGATGTCCTGGATACCCGACATTCCCCCGCGCTCCGAGCGCGGGGATTCCTTCGGGAGTCTAGGGGGACACGATGCGGAATCGTGTCCCCAATCTCGGGGGCTTCCGGGGCGGGCTCGGATTCCGTGCTTCCGACGCACGAGCCCGGGCGCGAGTTTGGCCTCGGGGGGGATGCGACCGAGCCAGTCTATGAAGCTGAGTCGCGCCAGCCCGCCGGCGGCCAGGGTCTGCTTCGTACGACAGACGATCGTCTGATTCGCGATGTAGCAGACCGGCATCGCGCCGGCCTGTTCAAGTTGCCTGAGCCACGAGGTCCGGACCGGGCCGGAAACGTGCACCAGTAGATAAGAGCCGGTGGCCAGCGTGGTCAAGCCGGACAGGCCGGGCCGGATTCGAGTATCGACCCGCGTGCCATTGGCGAAACGGACTGTCGCGGCATCGGCGTATGGCTCAGGCGTGAAGAGGTGGGCCGGTCCTGTGGAACCGAGTCCCGCGCCGAGCAGCCCAAGCGCCAGCACCGTCAGAACCAGCTCATCCTCCCGGGCAAGCCTCCGTTGCCGGCTCGCCCTGGTGCAGCCGGGACTTCGGGCGGTCGGCGGAAGGCTGCATCAGAGCTTCAGTACGTCGACTATGGCCGCGGTGACTTCCTTCATGTCGGCCATCGTCAGGTCACCCATGTGGGCGATGCGGAACGTCTTCTCCTTGAGGTCACCGTAGCCGTTCGATATCTGCATGCCGCGCTTGCCCAGCTCTCCGTTCAGGTCTTTGACCGCGATGTTGCGCGTGTTGGCGACGGTAGTTAGCGTGACCGACTCGTAGCCGGGTTCGGGGAAGACCTTGAAGTACCTGTTCGCCCATTCGCGAGTGAACTTCGCCATCTCGACATGGCGCCGGTAGCGGTTCGGCATTCCTTCTTTCAGGATGGAATCAAGCTCGAGGTCGAGGGCCCAGAACAGGGAAATTGCCGGCGTGGTCGGTGTCTGGAAGTCCTTTTCGTAACGCTTCAGCATGGCGTCGTAGTCGAAGTAGTAGCCGCGGTCGGGAACGGTGCGGCATTTGTCCAGCGCCCGCTGCGAGACAATCGCGACGGCCAGTCCGGGCGGCAGGGCCACGGCTTTCTGGCTCGACGCGACCACGATGTCGAGTCCGAGCCCGTCGATATCGAACCAGTCGCCCATCAGCGACGAGACCGCGTCTACCAGTATGAGCACGTCCGGGTACTTCGAGCGGACGAGCCCGGCGATGTCCTCAATCGGATTGCGCACGCCGGTCGAGGTTTCATTCTGGGTGACGGCGAGCGCCTGGTATCCACCCCGGGAGAGCTCGGCGTCGATCATCTCGGGCTTGATTGCTTTGCCCCACTCGGCGGCGATGGAATTCGCCTGCTTGCCGCAGGCCTTGGAAATCTTGAACCAGCGGTCCGAGAACGCGCCGTTTACCGTGTGCAGGATCTTGCCCGTTACGACGTTGCGCAGCGCGCCTTCCATGCAGCCGGTGCCGGAAGAGGTGAACCACATCACGTGGTTTTTCGTCGCGAGCGCCTGCTTCGTTTTCTCGCAGGCGCGCTTGTTCAAATCGCCGAAGTCCTTTGACCGGTGGCCGATCATCCACTGTGCCTGCGCTTTCAGAATCTCCTTCCGGACCTCGGTCGGGCCGGGAATGAACAGTTTCTTATGCATTTATCCTCCTGACTGGCTAATAACTTGTACCTGACACCGCCGCTGCCGCGGGCCGTCGAACTCACAAAGGAAGATGCCTTGCCAGCGACCAAGCGCCAGCCCACCGTGCTCTACCGGAATTCCCTGGCAGCAGCCGACCAGCGCCGCCTTGACGTGCGCGTCGGCGTTTCCCTCGGCATGGGCATAGCCGGCACGATAGGGCACGAGCCTGGAGAGCACGGCGTTGATGTCCGCGGCCACGTCCGCGTCGTAGCTCTCGTTCACGGTCACGGCCGCGGTTGTGTGCGGCACGTAAACGAAGCACATGCCCGACTGCACCGGGGTCCGGGCAGCCGCCGCCCGGACCTGAGCCGTTATGTCGACGAACTCGGTCCGGGAATGGGTCGCAACCTCAAAGCTGACCATCTGGTCGCGGCAATCATACCTCTGGCCACCGAGGGTGTCAACCGCGCTGGGTCATCCGAAGCGGCCGGAGATGTAGTTCTCGGTATCCTGCTCGCGCGGCTTGGTGAAGACCTGGGCCGTGGTTCCGAACTCCTTGAGCACACCCAGAAGCATGAACCCGGTATAGTCGGAAACCCGGCCCGCCTGCTGCATGTTGTGGGTGACGATGACGATGGTGTAGCGGTCCTTGAGGCCGCGCATCAGGTCCTCGATGTGGAGCGTCGCGATGGGGTCGAGCGCGGAGCAGGGCTCGTCCATCAGCAGAACCTCGGGTTCGACCGCGAGCATCCGGGCGATGCAAAGCCGCTGGCGCTGCTCGTCGGTCAGCCTCAGGGCGTTGTCGTTCAGGCGGTCCTTGATCTCTTCCCACATGTGCACCGCCCGTAGGCAGCGCTCGACGATTGCCTGAAGCTCGGAGCCATTGTTGGTGCCGTGCAGCCGCGGGCCATAGGCGATATTGTCGAAGACGGAAAGGGGAAAGGCGTTCGGGCGCTGGAAGACCATGCCCACGCGCTTGCGCAACTCAAGGACGTCGATGCGGTAGATGTCGGTGCCGTCGAGCAGGATTCTGCCCGTGATGCGCGCGCCGTCCACGAGTTCGTTCATCCGGTTGAGGCTGCGCAGCAGCGTGGATTTACCGCAGCCGGACGGGCCGATGATGGCGGTTATCGACCGCGCCGGGAAGGCGATGGACACGTCCTCCACCGCCTTGAAGGCGCCGTAGAAGACGTCGATGCCTTCGGTCGCGAGTTTGGTTTCGGGCGCGGCGGAATCCGGCATCTAGCCAATCCTCCCTGACACGTAGTCGTCGGTCCGTTTGTCGCGCGGCTTGGTGAAGACCCGGGCGGCTTCGCCCAGTTCGACCAGTTCGCCGCCGAGGAGGAACGCCACGGTGTCCGACACGCGCGCGGCCTGCTTCACGTTGTTGGTGACCAGCATGAAGGTGTACTGGTTCTTCAGCTCGCGCATCGCGCTCTCAATCTGAGCCGTTGATATCGGGTCCAGGCCGGACGTGGGTTCGTCCATCATGATGACCTCGGGGTTGACGGCGATGGTGCGGGCGATGCAGAGTCGCTGCTGCTGGCCGCCGGACAGGCACAGCGCCGACGTGTCGAGCCGGTCTTTGACCTCGTCCCAGAGAAATGCCGAGCGGAGGCTGCGCTCGACGATTGCCTCCAGTTCGCGCCGGCGGAGCCGGTGTTTCAACCGGGGGCCGTAGGCGATGTTGTCGAATACCGTGCCGGGCAGGGGAATCGGCGTGGCGAAGATCAGCCCGATTCTCCGGCGCAGGAAATCGATGTCCAGGCTTCGGACTTCCTTGCCATCGAGCAGCACTTCGCCCGAGCGTCGGAACTCGGGCTGGTTTTCGACGAGGCGGTTGATGACGCGCAGCAGCGTGGTCTTGCCCGAGTGCGCCGGCCCGATCACCGAGACGATGGTGTTGGCCTCGACCGCGAAGCTCACGTCCTTGATAATCGCGTGCGTGCCGGCCGAGACCGAGAGGTTCCGTATCACCAGCTTTGCCGGCATCTAGCGCATTTTCCTCATGAAGCGGTACATCAGGACGTAGGCGACGACGTTGATGACCAGGATGGAGACAATCAGGAGGAACGCGGTGCCGTAGGCGCGTTCCATGGACAGGCCTTCGCGGGCAAGGATGTAGAAGTGAACCGACATGGTCCGCGCCGGGTCCATCAGCGATTTCGGGATGAGCAGTGACGAACCGGCGGTGAAGATGACAACTGCGGTCTCGGCCACACTGCGACCCATGCCGAGGATGACCCCGGTCAGCATGCCGGGCAGGGCGTTGGGAAGGACGACACGCGCGATGGTCTGGGACCTGGCGCCGCCCAGCGAGTAGCTGACTTCGCGCAGGCTGTGGGGCACGGCCCGGATGGCTTCCTCGCTGGTCCGGATGATGGTCGGCAGGATCATGAACGCCAGAGTGAGGCCGCCGGCCGCGACCGACCAGCCCATGCGCAGCCTGATGACGAAAAGGATGAAGCCGAACAGGCCGAAGATGATTGACGGCACGCCGGCGAGCGCGTCAGCGCCGAAGCGGATGATTCTGGTGATGACCGACTCCCTGGTGTACTCGGTGAGGTAGACCGCGCTGCCCACGCCCAGCGGCGTGGCGATGAGGACCGCAACCGCTGTGATGTAAACCGTGGCGATGATGGTCGGGAGGATGCCGCCTTCCTTGCCCATCCGCTCGGGCATGCCGAAGAGGAAGCCGGGAGTGATTACGCGTATCCCCTTGCTTGCGATATAGGAGATGATGAAGAAAAGCACGACGAGCGTGGCCAGGGTCATCAGGCCGAGGAAGGCCCAGGCGATGCGCTGCCAGACCGAGGGTCGAATCAGCATCCTAGGAGCGCGGCTTGATGGTCAGCAGTGCGACCGTGTTGAGGATGGCGATGATGACGAAGAGGACCATGCCGGTGGCGAACAGGGCGGCCTGGTGGTCGCCGGAGGCGTAACCCATTTCAAGCGCGATGTTCGAGGTCAGCGTGCGCACGGGCTGGAGGACCGAGACCGGCAGTGTGAGAGCGTTGCCTGCGACCATGATTACGGCCATTGTCTCGCCGACGGCCCGGCCCATCCCGAGGATCAGGCCGGCGATGATGCCCGAACGCGCGGCGGGAAGCAGGATGCGATAGAGGGTCTGCCAACGGGTAGCGCCGAGCGCCAGCGAGCCCTCGCGGTAGATAGGCGGCACGGCCTGGAGCGCGTCCAGGGAAATGGCGATGACCGTCGGCAGAATCATGATGCCCAGGATTACGCTGGAGGCGAGCACGCTGAAGCCAGGCCCGCCGAACGTCGTGCGAATCCACGGGACCAGCACGACGACGCCGATGAAGCCGTACACCACCGATGGAATGCCGGCCAGCAACTCGATCATGGGTTTGAGGATGCGTACGCTCCAACGCGGGGCGAACTCGGCCAGGAACATCGCGCAGGCGAGGCCCATCGCCGCGCCGAAGACGACGGCAAGGACGGTCACCTCGACCGAGCCGACAATCATGGGGAGAATCCCGAACTGGCCCCGGCTCGGCGCCCAATGGGCCGAGGCGATGAAATGGAGGACCCCGACTTTGGCTATCAGCGGCGCACCTTCGCGGAAGATGAAGCAGGCGATAAGGAAAAGGATGGCCACGGCTGACAGGGCGACGAGCAGCAGGCCACTCTCGATCAGCTTCTCTTTCACTTTATGCTGATGAGTCCTTCCTCTACGAGCGCCTTCTGTCCGTCCGGACTGAGGACGTAGTCGATGAAGTCCTTCGTCGTGGCTGACGGGACGTCGTTGGTCAGGAACAGGAATTCGCGCACGATCGAGTAGCGGCCGGTCTTTATCGTCTTCTCGCCCGGCTCCACGCCGTCGAGACCGAGGGCCCGAACCCGGGCGTCGATGAGGCCGAATGAGATGTAGCCGATGGCTGCCGGGTCTGAGGCGACGACCTCGCGCACCGCGCCGTTGGAGTCCTGTACGAGCGCGTCCGGGGCAAATGGCGCAGCCTCCTGTCCGGTACCCTTGCCCCCGGGCATGCCCGCAGTCATCACTTTTTCCTCGAAGCTGGCGCGCGTGCCCGACCCTTCCTCGCGCGTTATCGGCGTGATGGCCCGGTCCGGCCCGCCGAGCTTCTTCCAGTTGCGAATGCGGCCGGCAAAGACGTCGCGCGCTTGTTCGAGCGTAATCCAGCGCACCGGATTGCGGGCATTGACAATCAGGGCGATGGCGTCGTGGGCGATCGGTATCTCGGTCAGGCCTTTTTCATCGGCGTGCAGCTCGCGCGACGACATGCCGATTTGGCAAATCCGGTTCTGCACTGCCCGAATCCCGGCGCTCGAACCGCCGCCCTGCACATTGATTTCGATGCCACGGTGCCCGGCCATGTAGAGTTCGGCCAGGCGCTCGGCAAACGGTTCGACCGATGTCGAGCCGGCAAGCGTGACAGACGCTTTGCCCCGGCTGCAGCCGATGGGAAGGGACGCCAGAGTGACGGCGAGCGAAATCAGAACTGAGGCGTGGCGCCCGGCCGCTCGCTCTCTTCTCACGGCCTTAACATTCGCCAGTGTCACGATGCTAAGTCTCCAAAGGAACGTTGGGTTTTGATTAAGCCTGAGTTAAGCTGGTGTTAAGACAACATCGCGGGCCGGCCGCGGTTTGTAGCGACAGGCACCGCGTCGCGTCGTCCGCCGCATGACTTTCCTGTCGTGTCTGGCTGCCGCCGGCCTCGGCTGCTTGACTTTGACAGGGGTCGGCATAGACTTACGTTTTATGTGGCTGCTGCCGCTGCTTGTCGTATGCGCCCTGCCGGTTCAGGGGGACCTCAAGCTGACGTTGGAACCGGCCGTGTATCCCGACACGAGCGGTGGTGCAGTCCTCGAGCTATCCTACGAGATTCCATATACATCCCTCGCCTTTGTCCGCGAGAGCGGAGCGTTCGTGTCTCGCTACCGGGTCGGCATCCAGGTCCTTGATGCTCGACGCAATCTGGTTGCCGGAGACATGTGGCAGCGGGCCGTCACGGTGAACGAGTATGACCGCACCGTGGCGCGCGACTCGGTCGAGACGGGCATGGTCAGGTTGGCGATAAGCAAGGCCGCGGCTGAGGCGGAAGCGACTGTCTCCGACCTTGGCAGTGACCGCCGAGCTTCAGCGGCCTTCAGGGTGACCGTGCCGACGGGCGGCATGATGATCCGGCTACTCAGGTCGGGCCAGGTTTTCTTCGCGCGTAAGTACGGACTTGACGATACGATTGAGGCGGTCGCCCTCGTTCTTGCCGACGAGAAACAGGGCCAGGCCGGCCGCATCGACAGTTGCCGGTTTGCCGTCCAGTTCGGAGGCAGGAACGTGGTCGGTGCCGTAGTTCCGACGTTCGATTCGTCCGGGCATCGCGCCGCCCGGTTCGCATATCCGATGCGGGACAGCACCGGGGCGGCGCGGCTTGGGGGAGGCGAGTACACGCTGGAAGCGACCGGACTAGGCGTTCCGGGACTGCGTGCCAGTGTGACGTTCCGGGTCGACGTGCCTTTCTTCCTTGACGACGAGGTCTGGAAGGACAAGGTGGACAAGCTGCTCTACGTCGCGACTCAGGGAGAGATGCAGCGCTTGAGGGCTCTCCCCAGGCAGGACCGGGAGAAGGCGTGGCGCGAATTCTGGAAGTCCAAGGACCGGACACCAACGACCGAGCGGAACGAACGCGAGGAAGAGTATTTCGAGCGGATAGAGTACGCGCAGGACCATTTCAGCCACGGCGACCGGGGATACAAGAGCGACCGCGCCCGCGTGTACGTGCGCTACGGGCCGCCGGACCAGATTGAGTCACGGCCGTTTGAGATTGACTCGCCTGCCTGCGAAACATGGTACTACTACCAACTGAACCTGACTTTCGTCTTCGTGGACCGATTCGGCACCGGCGAGTTCCGGCTGCAGAATCCCGAGATATTGGATGAGCGCTAGCATAGGTCTGCTGTTCGGGGCGTTGCTTGGCAGCGTTAGCTTCAGCGTGGACCAGACGGCGTTCCGCGCCGGACGCGATTCGAGCCGCGTCGAGTTTTTCTACGCGATACCGTACGACCAACTGCTCTACACCGTGACCGACAGCGGCGTCATCGCGTTGTTCTCGGTGAGCGCAGAGATGACGGGAATCGACAATGACTTCAGAGAGCAGGGCACGATTCACAAACGTGCCCGAATCGCATCGTTTCAGGAAGCGGAACGGGCCCGCCGGACGTTTGTGGACGGGTTCAGCATCGTGGCGCCGCCGGGTCGCTACCGGACCAGAGTGACCGTCGTGGAATCGACGCCCGGGGGGGTGAATGAAGGCACGCTTGACGACAGCCTGAGCCTGACCGGCTTCGCGCGCGGGCTCGAGTTGAGTTCGCTGCAGCTTGGCGCCAGCGCTGTCACCGACACTACGACAGGGGCCGTTTCGGTGATACCGAGCCCGGGCCGGAGTTTCACCGTCGGAGGTGCGAACGTCGTATACGTTTACTTTGAAGGGTACAATCTCGAGCCGGATACCGACCGGTACCAGGTCCGGTTCGCCATCGTGCGCCGCGCCGGCGACAGAGTGGATACGCTGGTGAGGACCCCGCCGATGATCCGCGCCAAGGCCGGCGCGAGCGTGGCTGCGGCCCTCGGAGTCAGCATCGAGGGCGTGGGGCCGGGCGACTACGACATGACGCTGGCACTTACCGACCTGTCCAGCGGCCAGAGCGCGTTCCGGCAGCGGGCTTTTTCGGTGACGGCCCCGGAATCGCCGCAGGGCCGCGTAGTCGTGAAGCTCGACAGCTTGAACGAGCGCGAGCGGAAGTACTACAAGGAGCTCCAGTACATTGCTACGCCGCGCGAGCTCGCCTATTACCGGGCGTTGTCGGATTCGGGCAAGCCGGTATGGCTGGCGTCATTCTGGTCCCGCCACAACCTCGCCGAATACGCGCGCCGCATGGAGACCGCGGAAACCAAGTTCCGGCGGCAGCGCACATCCGGGGTGAGCACGGACCGCGGTCGGATATACGTGAAATACGGCGAGCCCGATGCGATCGAACAGAAAGTAATCGAGACCGACCTGCGCCCGCGCGAGTACTGGCATTACTACAGCTCCGGCTACGTGTACGTGTTCATCGACATCCGGGGCGACGGCAACTACCGTCTGGCTTACACGACGAACAAGGATGAGCCGCCGACCGGTTTCGAGCAGTACCTGACAACGGACGAGCTTGACCAATGGGAGAAGTAGGGGCCGGCGGGCGGCGAACGGCGGGTGACGAGTGGACGTGAATGCCGCTCTGGTGGAAGTCCACCCGTTCCGGACCGAGCCGTGCGAAGTCCCTGAAGGGATGCAGGTCCAGGCCGGAGACACGGTCGTAATCCAGGAGGAGGAAGGGGAGGACGTGGGCCGGGTCGTGGCGCTGGTAGATGCCGATGAGATTCGGAGCGTGATTCTGCGCCGGGCCACCGAGGCAGACCAGGAGCGACGCCGGACGCTCGACGCGGAGACCGAGCAGGTTACGAGGCTTTTCTCCCAGCTCAAGGAAGAGTACCGGCTGGACATGCGGGTCGTGGGCGCTCACTGGCGGCTCGACCGCAGGAAGGTCTGTTTCTACTTTGCCTCCGAGTCGCGCCTTGATTTCCGGGCCCTGCACAAGGCGGTTTCCGCGGCTCTGAACGTCCGCGTGGCGATCAAGCAGGTGGGCGTGCGCGACCATGCCCGGATAATGGGTGGCCTGGGGCCGTGCGGCAGGGAGCTGTGCTGCAAGCTGTTCATCCGCGAGCTCAGGCCGATCGCTTTGCGCATGGCCCGTCAGCAGAGCCTGTTCGTGGAGCCGTCCAAGATATCCGGGCTGTGCGGCAAACTGCTCTGTTGCCTCGGGTTCGAAGACCAGGCTTACCGGCAGTGGCTCAGGGAGATGCCGCACGTCGGCGACACGGTCTTGACCGAGCGCGGACTGGGCGTCGTCACGGCGCTCGACGGTCTCAAGCGGCGGGTCAACGTCCGGTACGAGGACGCCAGCGAGCAGATTGTGGCCCTGGAGGAGCTGGGTTGCGGCGGGTGCCACGACAACGGGGAGAGCGTCAGTTCGTGAAGCGGCGCGCCGCCACGGCCGACACGAATCCCGTGCTTTCCAGGGTGGCTCGGAAAGAGAGAATCAAGCCCGGGTTGCTTGCCGGCTACGTGGCCGCGGGCAAGGTCGTGCTTCTCGGGTCGCCGCGGCACAAGATAGAGCCCGTGGCCGTGGGCAAAGGTACGACGGTGAAGGTGAATGCCAACATCGGGACCTCGCCGGACATGAGCGACCTGGGCCAGGAACTGGCCAAACTCCGGGCTGCGATCGAGGCAGGGGCGGATACGGTCATGGACCTTTCCGCGGGCGGGGATGCGGACGCCGTGCGCAGGGCCGTCATCGCCGAGTCGAGCGTGCCGGTCGGAACCGTGCCGTTGTACCAGGTCGCGCTTGATGCGCGCGCACGCGGCCGGTCATTCCTGGAGACTACGGCCAAGGAAGTGCTCGCCGGGGTCGAGAAGCACCTGGCCGACGGAGTCGATTTCATAACGGTCCACTGCGGCATCAACCGCAGAAACGTCGAGCTGCTGGACCGGTCGCGCCGGCTATGCGGCGTGGTCAGTCGCGGCGGCTCCATGACCATCGAATGGATGCGCCGGAACCGCCGGGAGAATCCGCTGTACGAGTTCTACGATGACGTCCTGGCCATGGCCAGGGACCACGGCGCGGTCCTGTCTCTGGGGGACGGGCTGCGACCGGGGGCGCTGGCCGACGCAACCGACGAGCCTCAGGCCGCCGAACTCCTGACCATCGGCGAGCTCGCGGCGCGCGCGCGCGCCGGCGGCGTGCCGGTGATGGTCGAAGGTCCGGGCCACGTGCCCCTCGACCAGATCGAGGCGAACGTCAGGCTGGAGAAGTCGGTGTGCGATGAAGCGCCGTTCTATCTGCTCGGGCCGCTCGTGACCGACGTCGGCTGCGGCTACGACCACATCACCGCGGCCATCGGCGGGGCGCTCGCGGCCTGGTTCGGGGCCGACTTCCTGTGTTACGTGACGCCGTCCGAGCACTTGGGCCTGCCCGGCGTCGAAGACGTGCGCGCGGGCGCAATCGCCTCACGCATCGCGGCGCACGCGGCTGACGTTGCCCGGCATCACAAGGGCGCGATGGAGTGGGACCGCCGGGTTTCGCGCGCCCGGGCACGTCTGGACTGGAAGGCGATGATCGCCGGCTGCGTTGACCCGGAGCGGGCCGGCAGGGTATTTTCCGCCATGCGGTCGACGACCGATGGTGCCTGCACGATGTGCGGTGAGTTCTGCGCGATCAAGCGGATGCGGAATCACGCGCTCGGGGCGCGGAGGAAAACAACGAAGGCCCGCGCCTGAGATGCGGGCAAAGATGAGATAACCGTTTCAAGGAGACGTTTGATGGTGAAACCGAAGTACAAGCTCTACACGCCCGGTCCGGTTGACGTGCCCGGTGACGTACTCAGGGAGATGTCCAGCGGTCTGGTGTACCACCGCGACGAGTCATTCGGCGACATCTTCCGGTCGGTGCGGAAGGGCCTGCAGCGCGTCATGATGACCAAGAGCGACGTATACGTGCTGACCGCCTCCGGCACCGGCGGGATGGAGGCCGCGGTCGCCAACCTCGTGAACCACGGCGACAAAGTACTCGTCGCGACGGCCGGCAAGTTCGGCGAGCGCTGGCGCGAGATATGCCTGCGCTACGGCGCCTACGTCGACGAGATGGCCCGGCCCTACGGGGAATCGATTCCGACCGATGAGCTGAAGCGACGCATGCTCGCCAACGACTCGGCCCGCTGCGTATTCACGACGCTGACCGAGACGTCAACCGGCGCGCTGAACGACATCAAGGCATTCGGCGACGTCTGCCATCGACTGAACCGGATTCTCGTCGTCGACGCAATCGCCGGTCTGGGCGCCGACGAGCTCAGGATGGACGAATGGAACGTGGGGATGGTAGTCGGCGGCGTCCAGAAAGGGCTGGCGGTTCCACCCGGGCTTTCGTTCGTGGCGGTGAGCCCGCGGGCATGGGAGCAGGTCGAGAGGGTCAAGGGTACGAGGTACTACTTCGACTTGCGGGCCAGCCGGCGTTTCGCCGAGAAAGGCCAGACGCCCTGGACCCCGGCCATCTCGATCTTCTACGCTCTGGATTTGGCGCTGCGGCGGTTGAACAAGGTCGGCATGGCTCGCCACTGGAAAGAACACCAGGCGATAGCCGAGATGATTCGCAAGCGGGTGGCGGACATGGACCTGCGGATATTCCCGCAGCACCCGTCGAACGCCTTGACGGTCATCAGGATGCCTGAGGGCGTGGACGGCACGAAAGTCGTCGACATCTGCAAGCGCCGGCACAAGATTCTCCTCGCCAACGGGCAGGCCGAGATGCGCGGTAAGGTCGTGAGAATCGGCCACATGGGTCCTGTCGCCAAGAGCGAGATGGAGAAGGTCTTCGGGTATTTCCGGCTTGCCTACAAGGCCGTCTCAGGTCGCGCCAAGTAACCCACACCGCCACGGGCACTTAGCCGTAGGGCGACGGACAGGCCTGGGAAGTCGCACCGCGAGGAGCGGTGTGCCTCGCACGTAACTCGCTGCCTTTCAGACTGATATACTGCGTCCGGTGACTCTTGGCGCCGGGTACGGTTGTTGCACGACCAGGGCCGGTAAGGAAATGAGACTGCCACCTCTGCATCTATCAACCGTTTTTCTGGGCGGGTTGGTCCTGATTTCGCTGGGCTTCGCGTCGAGCGTAGGGATGACCCCCACCGAGGCGCTGTTGCCGCTATTCTCGGTCGTGGGCGGGCTGGCCGTGATTACCGTAGTGACGGCCCGCGGCCCGCACAACCTGTTCTAGACCAAAGCCCGCCTCGGAACGGTGCCCGCTGCGGCGGGCGATTTGCATCGTCCTGACAAACCCAGACAATCGAGCGCGCCGGCCTGGTTCGTTCTGGCTGCACGTCCGGGTCCGTAACGCCGGGAGACGGGACTGCTACGCGGTCTCTTCACCAGGCAGGCGAAACCGGGCCATCTTGCGCAGGAACATGAACGTGTAGTTGACGAAAGAGACGACGACGAGCACGCCGACCGAGTAGTCAACCGCGGCCCGGTATCGGAGTAAGGCAGGCAGCCTCAGCGTATAGAAGAGAATCATCACGGCAAACGCGCAACCGGTAATCTTGCCCACGACGTCGGATGAGACGAAGGAGCCTTTGGATTTCATGATGACGATGCTGCCGGAGAGGATGAGCAGGTCGCGCAAGATGACGGCGCCGGCGATGAGCAGCGGCAGGTCGCTCAGGTAGACGAGGCAGACGAGCACGGTGCCGACCCAGACCTTGTCCACCAGATGGTCGAGCACCCGGCCGAGGTTCGTTACCTGGCCGAGGCGGCGCGCCAGATAGCCGTCGAGCGCGTCCGTGGTCCACGATACCGCCATCACGACAACCGCGGCAACGCCCTGTCTTTTGAAAAGCAGGAGCAGCACGACCGGCAGGAGCATTATGCGGGAGAGGCTCAAGATGTTCGGGACGGTCACGAGCTTGCTCGCACCCGACTGGTGATTGCGGGCAGGCGCTTCGGCGTTCGGCGGGGACAGAGTCGGCTGTTCAGGCATGCCGGTTTCTCGCGGCGCTCTCCAGCATCTCGCGGGCATGGGCGAGCCCGGTCCTCGTTACGGTAGTGCCGGCGCTCATCCGTGCCAGTTCCTCCACCCGCTCGGCCTCGCCGAGCTGCCGGATGCCGGTCTGAGTCCTTCCGCCCCGGGATGACTTGGAAACGAGGAGATGCGTCTCGGCGTACTTGGCGATTTGCGGCAGGTGGGTGATACAGACTACCTGGTGACTCTCCGCGAGACGCGACAGCCTCCTGCCTACGGCCTCGGCCACGCGACCGCCGATTCCGACGTCCACCTCGTCAAAGACCATCGTGGGCACCGGGTCGGCCCGGACGAGCACGCCCTTCAGCGCGAGCATGATGCGGGACAGCTCGCCGCCGGACGCGATCTTGCGCAAGGGCTTGAGTTCTTCGCCGGGATTGGCGGAAAAGAGAAACTCGACCGAGTCAACGCCTGTCTCGGTCAGCCGAAAGCCCTGCCCGTCGCACTCATAGACTCCGCCGGGTTCGCTGATTTTCGTGATGCTGACGGAAAGCTCGGCCCGGCCCAGGCCGAGCGCACCGAACTCATCGCGGATTGACTCCTCGAGCCGCCGGCGCGCGCGGCTGCGTTTGCGCGACAGCGCATCCGCGGCGGATGAGAGCCGGCCGCGCATTTCCGAGAGGCGACCGGACAGCTCGTCCCGGCGCGTGCCGTCCAGCGCGATGCGCCCGATTTCATCCCGAAGCCGCTCCTCGAGTTCGGCGAGCCCGGCCGCAGGCACTCCGTACTTCCGTTCCAGTTTCTCGATGAGAAAGAGCCGGCCGTTTACCTCATCCAGCCGCTCGGGCGAGAACTCGATGGTGTCGCGGTAGCGGACAAGATGGCGCCAGAGCTCGTCGGCCACGGTCTGGGCTTCAGCCAGGCCCTGCTTCCGGTCGGCGAGCCCGGGGTCGAGCGCGGCGAGCTCGGCCAGGGCCTTGCCCGCGGCCGCGAGCAGGCCGGCAATCGAGCCTTCCTGTTCGGACAGCAGTTCCTCCAACTGCCGGACCAGAGAGAAGCGGCGTTCCGCGCTCTGCAGCAGCTCCCGTTCGCGGTGGAGCTCTTCCGGCTCGTCAGGGCGGACGTGGGCGTCGGCCAGCTCCTTAAGCTGGAAGTCGGTCAAGTCGCGGCGCGCGCGCAGTTCGGAGAGTTCTTTGTCGAGCTTTGCCAGCTCGGCCTCGACCGCCTCGAGCTCGTGGAACGCGGCGGCAAACGCCCGGCGCTCCTGGCCGAGGCCGGCATAGTCATCGAGAATGTCAAGGTGGACTTCGGGCCTCAGGAGCAACTGGTGCTGATGCTGGCCGTGGAGGTCAACGAGGCGGTCGCCGACCGCGGCCAGCGCCGATACCGTTACGCCCGAGTCATTGGCATAGACCGCGCCGCGTCCGGTCCGCTCGATGCGGCGGCGGAGAATCAGCGTGCCGCCCCCGGGTTCGATTCCGGCCCGTTCGAGCTCCGCGGCGGGGCTGGCTACCGCCTCGAACCGCCCCTCGACGGTGGCGGAGTCGGCGCCGGTGCGAATCATGTCGGTATCGGGTCGCTCGCCCAGGAGCAGGGAGAGGGCGCCCAGGATGATTGACTTGCCCGCGCCGGTTTCGCCGGTCAGCACGTTCAGTCCCGGGCCGAACTCGACCGCAAGGTCTTCAATCAGCGCGTAGTTCCTGATGCGCAGTTCGGCGAGCATCGCTACCGCTGGCTGCCGGTCCAGTTCAGCTTGTCGCTGAGAATCTGGAAGTACGTCTTGCCCCGCGGAACGACGAGCCGGACCCCGAAGTCGGCGCGCCGGACGTGCGCCGGTTTCGCGGGTTCGAGTTGCCACCGTTCCTGGCCGTCCAGATTTAGAATTGCGGACTCGGAACGCGGGCTTATCTCGAGGTCGAGCCGGGCATCGCCGGGCAGAATCAAGGGCCGGGAACCGAGCGCGTGAGGCGAGAGCGGGGTCAGGAGAATCGCGTTCATCGTGGGGAACACGACCGGGCCGCCTGCGGCCAGCGAATACGCAGTGGAGCCGGTCGGGGTCGCGACAACGACTCCGTCCCCTACGAACCGGGTGATGAGCTTACCGTCGGACCGGGCCGTGACGTCGATTACTCGGGTGGACGAACCCATGTTGATGGCGCAGTCGTTCAGGGCGAAGCCCTTGCGTCGTCCGTATCGGCACTCCAGCACCATCCTCAGTTCCTCGGCGTGCCGGCCCCGGCAGAAAGACGAGACGCCGTCCTTCGCCTCCTCGCAGGAGAACTCGGTGAGAAAACCGAGCCCACCCAGGTTCACGCCCATTATCGGCACTTCCCGGCCGCCGACCAGCCGGGCCGCTCGCAGGAGCGTTCCGTCCCCGCCCAGGGCGACAACAAGGTCCACGCGCCGCACGAGCGAGGTCGCCGGGCAGCAGGCGACGCCGATTTTCAGCGCGCGGGCGGTGCTGGTGGCCACAAGCGGCTTGTGTCCTTCGGACTTGAGCCAGTTGACGAGCTCAGGCACGAGCCGGGCGGCAAGGGGTTTGTCGCGGTTCACAACGAGGCCGATTCTCATGTCGAGGCGCTCCCTTTCAGGAAAGCATAACGGATTCTGCCGGACAGGTCCTTTTCGATTTCGGCCGACCGGGCAAGGCGGCGCACGAAACGCCCGTGCGACCAGTCGATTTCCATCGCCAGCAGACCGCGCGGCTTGAGCAGCCGCGGGCCGTGCTTAAGCAGCATCGCGACAATATTAGTCCCTTTTGGCCCGCCATCAAGACTCATCTTGGGCTCATAGTCGCGGACCCGTTTCGGCAACCGGGGCAGGCGTCGAGCGGGCACGTAGGGCGGGTTCGAAATCACCAGGTCAACCCGGCCATTGAGTCGGGCGAAGACGGGGTCGTCCAGGAACCGGGCGTGGATGAACTTCACGCGGCGCTCAAGCCCGTAGGCAAGAACGTTCCGGCGGGCGACGGCCAGCGCAGTCAGCGATTTGTCGACTGCGAGCACGCGAGAATCCGGGAAGCTCCGCGCGAGGGCTATGGCGATGCAGCCCGAGCCTGTGCCAAAGTCCACGAGCAGCCTGCGGCCCGCTGCCGGCTTTGGGCCGCGCAGCCGGGTCAGGGCGCGGGCGACAAGCTCCTCGGTCTCAGGCCGCGGTATCATCACGCGGCGGTCTACGTACAGGTCAAGGTCGAGAAACGGGGCGGAATGAGTGAGATACTGAACCGGCGCGCCGGACCGCGCCTTTGCCGCGAGCGAGTGAAAGCGGCGCGCGGTCTTTGTCGGCACGCCCAGCCCCGAATACAGTTCATGGCGTCGGCATCCAAGCAGGTGCGCGAGCAGGAACTCCGCGTCCGAGCGCGGGACTTTGCGGGCCGCTTTACGCAGGAGTTCGAACGAGGAGACTTGCGAAGTGCTGGGCCGGGCCGGCCTGCTCACTCGGTTTCCGCTTCGGCTTCTTCCAGAGCCGAAAGCAGCGGGTCGAGTTCGCCTTCGACGACTGAGTCGAGCTTGTGGAGCGAAAGGCCGATGCGATGGTCGGTCACGCGGTTCTGCGGGAAATTGTAGGTGCGGACTTTCTCGCTCCGGTCGCCCGAGCCAATCTGCTTGCGCCGCGCCTGGTCGGTCTTGGACCGTTCCGCGGTGCGCTTGGCTTCGAGCAGGCGGGCTGCCAGGACCTTCATGGCCTTGGCCTTGTTCCGGCCCTGGGAGCGTTCGTCCTGGCATTGCACGACGATGCCGGTCGGGATGTGGGTGATGCGAACCGCGGAGTCGGTGACGTTTACGTGCTGCCCGCCGTGCCCGCCGGCGCGGAACACGTCAACGCGCAGGTCCTCAGGGTCTATCTTCAGCTCCACCTCCTCCGGCTCGGGCAGGACCGCAACGGTGACCGTGGACGTGTGAATCCGGCCCGACGCCTCGGTCGCCGGCACGCGCTGGACCCGGTGGACGCCGCTCTCGAACCGGAAATACCGGTAGGGCTCCTCACCCTCAACCGCGAAGACCATCTCCTTGAACCCCTTGAGCTCGCTCGGCCGCGAATCGATGACCTCGACCTTGAGGCGGTGGGACTCGGCGAAGCGCGAGTACATCCGGAAAAGGACGCCGGCAAACAACGCCGACTCCTCACCGCCGGCCGCGGCCCGGATTTCGATGATGCAGCCCTTGTCCCAGTCGGGCGAGCGGGGCCGCAGCGCTGCCTCGAGCTCGGCGGCGAGCGACGCCAGCCTGTCGCTGACTGTGGTGAGTTCCTTACGGGCAAGCTCGCGCAGCTCCACGTCCTCGGACGTATGCAGCATCTCGTCGGCATCCTTCGCTTCCTTCTCCAGCCGTTCATACTCGGCGAAGCGTCCCAGGGTTGCGGTGGCGTGGCGATACTCCCGGGTAACGCGCTGCAGGGTCGCGACGTCGGACCTGACTTTGGGGTCGGCCAGCCTGGCCTCAAGCTCCCGGACCTGCTGGCGCAGCGGTTCCAGTCTGCGTTTGAACTCGATGGCCGGGAAGGGCATGGCTATCCTTGATTGCAGAGAAGGCTAGTGGAAACGGAACGGGCAGAAGCAGGCCGGCAGAACACGCGTAGAGAAAGCGTCTTGCACGGCTCATTATCCCATCACCCGGCCCCGTGTCAAGCGAGGGACATGACCGATTTCCGTCTGGGGAAATCGGATCGTGTCCCGAGTCGGATCCCTTTTGCACTCTGATATTTGCACTTCGACTTGGTCCTGCTGGCTTGGTCATTGGCGCTTGGGGCTTGGCAATTCGCGCCCCGGCCCGCCGCCCCGACTTTCATTCTATGACAACTTCCCAAGACCGTCCAAACCGGTCCTAACCCTCGCATCTCCAGCAGGATGCCCGGAGTCCGGCCCACACCCCCCGGGTCACCCGGGGTACGGTAATCCGGACCGTCCCGGGGGCGGTCTTCCGGACCATCCCGGGAGCTATCTTCCGGACTATCCGGGCGGTCGTTTTTCGGGCCGTCCGGGATGCCAATTTCCGGGCCCTCCGGGGGGCTGTCTTCCGAGCCGTTCCCGAGGCACCCCTCCGGGCCGTCCCCTGGGTTATCCTCGGGGCCGTCCCCCAGAGATGTCTCTGGCGGCATCCCCCTGGGGATTCTGGGAGTGCGCCGAGGTAAGCTGATGAGTGACCAGTCTGTGAAAGTCAGACCTGAGAAAAGGCATAGCTGCCACCTCAGAACTGAACTCTGCACCTGGTGGAGCAATCCGCCATCGTGAAGCCAGAGG
>Ga0315282_10003838_pt1 | contig 26691 bp, 18 predicted proteins | sample YL17G07_20_MG_FD_203693 | JGI IMG/M metagenome (GOLD analysis project Ga0315282, IMG submission 203693) | Sediment microbial communities from Yellowstone Lake, YNP, Wyoming, USA - YL17G07_20 | ecosystem: Environmental > Aquatic > Freshwater > Lake > Sediment | place: USA: Wyoming | collected...
ATACAGCATTCGTGTGGCTGGAGCTTTTTCTCCCCACAGGAGAACAGCGCAGACACAGGCCAACGGCATCGTTCGTTGTGGTCTCATTCTGTTTCGAGCCTTTCTTGGAATTCCTCTTCGATCTTCCGACATTCCGAGCGCGCTTGGGGATGGTCGCCTCCCACTGGCGGACGTTTCGTCACCCGGCACGAGTGCCCGGCCCTGAGGGCGCCCCGGCAGGCTGAAGCCCGCGCCACTTCAGGAGTGTGCTGTCACCCCGTGATGCGAAGCTCAGTTTGGTGTACACTGGCAGACTCCGGAAGGAGCGCAGCAATGAAACCAACCAGTCTTTTGGCAGGCCTGCTCGTGATCGCCGGCCTGGGAGCCTCGATCACTTCCGCCCAAGTGGACCCCTTCGCACAAAACCGCCGGCTGGGGCGCGGCCTCAACCTCCCCGGCGTCTTCGATCGCAGAGCCGGCCCGGTTCCCGATCCGCCCATGAAGCCCGAGTACTTCACCAAGATCAAGGACGCTGGGTTCAGCAACCTTCGTCTGGTGGTCCGCTGGTCGTCCCACGCTCAGCAGGACCCGCCCTTCCAGATCGACCCCGACTTCCTGCAGAAAGTGGATTGGGCCGTCAAGCAGTGCCTCACCAACGGGCTGGCCGTGGTGCTCGACTTCCACTACTACCCGCTCATCAGCTTCACCGGCACCGAAACCAGCCAGGAGGACCCCGAGAAGAACCGGGCCCGCTTCCTGGCCCTCTGGAAACAAATCTCGGAGCACTACCAGGACTCTCCGCCCGCGCTCATGTTCGGCCTGCTCAACGAGCCCAGCCGGCCCAATCTCGGCGTGGACGGCTGGAACAAACTGGTGGCGGAAACCATTCCGCTGATGCGCCGCACCAACCCCGCCCGCACCATCCTGGTCCAAACCGCCAATGGCGGAGGCTTCGGCGCCCTCGACGGTCTGCGTCTCCCCGACGCCGAATCCAACCTCATCGTCGAGGTCCATTACTACGATCCCGGCAGGTTCACTCACCAGCAGGCCTCCTGGTCGAGCAACCGCATCTATAAGGACATCATCTGGCCCGAGTCCGACGAGCAGTCCAAGAAGGTCACGGACGATTTCGCCAAGGTGGCGGCCTGGGCCAAGACCAATCGTCGCCCCCTGTACCTGGGCGAGTTCGGCGCCTATCAAGCTGCCGAAATGCCATCGCGGACCCGCTGGACCAGTCACGTGGTGCGCACCGCCGAGCAGAACGGCATGAGCTGGGCGTACTGGGGCTTCTGGCGCTGCGGATTCGACCTGTTTGACGCCAAGACGGAGAACTGGAACGCGCCGCTCCTCAAGGCGCTGCTCCCTTAACAATGCAAGAATGGACTGACAGGAGAGTGACCATGCAGAAGAGAGCCGTGGGACGTCGTGGGTTCGTACAAGCGACCCTCGGGACTACCGTCGCTGGAGTCTGCTCAGCGGTCCAGCAAGGCTCGCCGCAACCAGCAAGTGGCGCCAAGAGCTATCGCGAGACATTCCAGACGCCCGTCGTGGCCCGCCACCAGGTGGTGGTGGCAGGGGGCGGTCCCAGTGGCGTCATTGCCGCTTTGGCCGCGGCACGCAGCGGCGCCGACACTCTGTTGATCGAGCGCTACGCGTTTCTGGGCGGCAATGGGACTGCCGGGCTGATGACCTGCTACAACGGTTTCCGCAACCAGCGGCCCCCTGAAGCGCTCCAAACCGTGAAAGGCATTCCAGCCGAGTACATCGCCGAGATCGTGAGACTGGGCGGCGTGGCGGATATGGACAATTATCAGCGCACGGTTCAGCACGACGTCAGAAAGGGTGATCTGCCCTACACCGTCGGTTTTGATCCGGAGGCGGCCAAAATTGCCTCGCTCAACCTGATCCGAAAAGAGGGCGTGAAGCTCCGGCTGCACAGTTGGGTAGTCGCGCCCATGCTCGACGGCTCGCGCGTAACCGGCGTCATCGTGCATTCCAAATCCGGCCGCCAGGCCATCGCCGCGGATATTGTCATTGACTGCACGGGTGACGGCGACGTCGCCGCCTCGGCTGGTGCGCCCTTCATGAGTCCTGCCCAGACGGGCGATCGCATGCCCATGAGCTTGATGTACTGTTTGGGCGGGCTGCCCTCCTCTGTCGAGGGCCCCTTCGGCGGAATCCGTATCCGGGATCGGGTTGTGAGGTGGGGCCCCGGCTTCGGCGGCGACGGACTCGACGTCGAGAACCTGACCCGCGCGGAGGTCGACACCCGCCTCAAGCTTTGGGATCAGATTCAGGAACTGCGCAAGCGGCCCGGCATGGAATCGCTCTGCCTGTTGCACACTGCCACCACCATCGGCGTGAGGGAAACGCGCCGCGTCCTCGGCGAATATGTGGTCACCGAAAAGGACGCCATCGAAGGAACGCGCTTTCCCGACGTGATCGCCATCAGTTCCAATCCCATGCCCAGTTACCACGGCAAGCGGTTCTTCTTCAGCCACGAAGGCTTCGACATTCCCTATCGCTCGCTGGTACCGAAGAAGGTGGAAGGCCTGGTGTTGTCAGGGCGCTCGATCTCCAGCGAACAGGCGCCCTTCCAGTCCGCACGGTCCATGGCCCCGGCGATGGCCATCGGCCACGCCTCAGGCTGTGCGGCAGCCATGGCCGCCACCCGCGGCGTGCCCCCGCGGCGCCTGGACGTGAAAGCGCTCCAGAAACTGCTCATCAGTCAGAAAGCTGAACTGAGATTGTAAGAGGGGCGCATATGAAACAGCTCATCGCGTTGATGGTCACGCTGGTCTGCGCCGCCCTGGGCGCCGATTTGCGATTCAAACCCGTCGCCGGAGCCGAATTCGAGTTCGACACCGGTGTCCTGCGCGGCAAACTCCGGCCGGGCGGTAAATCCCACGGCCTTTCCTCGGTGGTTCACATTCCATCGGGCGCCACCTTGTCCCGCAGCGTCGGCCTCTTCACCCACTACCGCGTGTTTTCCGCCAATCACCGGTACGGCCCGGCCGCCTATGGCTGGCCCAGTGAAGCCACGCTGCGCGACGACGGAGCAGTCGAGGTGCGCTGGCCCGCTACCGCCGACCGCCCGTTTGAATTGTGGGCCGTCTACCGCTGGTCCGATCCCGCTGCCCTGGACCTCGAGACCGGGGTTCGGCCTCAAGCGGACCTGCCTGACTTTGAAGTGTTCGTGGGCTCCTACTTCGCCGAACAGTTCACCAACTCGCTGGTCTACGTGCAAGCCGGCAAACCCGCCTTCCTGGCAGCGGAGAAGTCCGATGGCGACTGGCAGATGTTCCCGCGCGACCCCGCGCTGGTTCCCCTGATCCAGGACGGCCGCTGGAACATCGAGCCCAACCCGGTCCGCTGGGTCATGCGGCCCTCGCTGGCCCAGCCCATTGCTGTGCGGCGCGACCCCCAGTCAGGAACCACCGCCGTGCTCATGGCGCCCCAGCAAGATTGCTTCGCCATCTCGACCCCGCACCAGGCCGATGGCCATTACTCGCTGTACCTCTCCCTGTTCGGCCGCACCATCCAGGCCGGACAAATAGCCCGCGCCCGCGCGCGCCTGGTGATCGCCTCATCCCCCACCGACGGCCAGATCCTGGCGTTGTACCAGGCCTACCTGCGGGCCCCGGGCCGCTAGCCCCAACCACATCAACCGTCAATGACTCAATGGCTCAATGACTCAATTCTGCATGACTCAATGAATCAATTCTCCCTCAGATCTCCCGCACCAACTGGAACCCCATCAGCCGCCCCATCCGCTCGATGGCCGCCACGTGGTCTCCGTAGAAAATCACCCGGTGCAGTCCCGAGGTCCAGTTTTGCAGCCACTTCTCGGCATCCGGCACCCGCGTGCGGATCTGGGTGCGGCAGCCCCGGTCGCTGTCCACCGGGCCGGTGACCTCAGCGGTCGAGATCAGCATCCGGGTCGGGTCGGTGAACCGGGCCGCCGTGATCGTCTCCCCCGAAGGCATCAGCACTTGCAGCACCGCGCCCTCGTTGGTCTCCAGGTGATTGCGGATGATGTAGGGCGAGGCTGGCCCGCCGATCCCCTTCATCCGGGTGGCCGCCACGCAGTGCGCATGGATCACTTCGTTGCGGCTGATGTCGAAGACCGGATCGGAAATGAAGCCCGGCATCCCCGAGAAAGAGGTCACCAGCATCTGGGTCATGGCCGAGAACAGGTCGGCCTCGCACACCCCATACAAGCCCACGTCGTTGAACTTCGACCAGGCGATGCAGGGATAGCCCGGCAGCGTGTTCGCTGCCAGCGTGCCGAAGCAGTCGATGGTCAGGAGGTTGGCTTTCTCCTGCTTCAGCATCTCTTTCAGCCCCAGGTAGAACCGCAGCCCGTCCCGGATCTCCTTGGGCGAGGGCTCCACCACCCGCAAGGCGCCCCGCACGAACTCATCCGCCTCTTTCTGCGCTGCGCGCTCATCCACCGCCTCGAACGCCGATCTGAACTCCGGACCAGTTACGAACTTGAAGGTCGTCCCGAAGTGCTTGCTGAAGGCGTCCGCAGTGGCTTGCCTGCCCCCCGGGGTGGTCGCGCCCACCAGCACTTTGCTGTTGCGCAGATGGTGCACCGTGCGGAACATCCGCATGTAGGGATCCAGGTCGCCGTAGCTGGTGGTGGCCACTACGTCCAGCTTCCTGCCGCTCTTGCGCAGGGCCGCAATGCTTGACCAGGCGTGCGTGGCGTAGGGGCGCGAGAAGAACAAACCGGGCGCTTTGAGCGCGTCCAGCAGCGGCCGCAGCGGCGGGGTGGGCTGGGTGACGGGCACCATCAGTACCCCGTCGATGTCGCCCATTTTGGCCAGCCAGGGCTTTACCTCTTGTTCGGTCCGCAGAATCTCGCCCCCCACCAGGCGGACGTTCTGGGTGTGCTTGCGCTGGACCTCCACCAGCCGGGCCTCGACGTCGGCCACGTCTTTCGCCACGTCCAGCGTCGGCTTGGGCCAGTGCACCTGCGGGGAAGCCAGGTACACTTGGGCCACCGTGGCCGGCCCGTTCCAAGGCATCGACTCGAAACCCTCGGCGGCCGGCGCCACAGAGAAAGGAATGCTGCAAAGTGAAAGCCCCAACTGACGGCGTGTCAGCGGGTACATGCTCTTCGACATAATGGCTCCTTCAGTCTGGAATTATACAGCAACCGGTCGCCTTCCAGAGGGTCGCTGCCACTTCCTCGCGTAATGCCTCAGTCTCCGGGAGGTATTGGACCCCTTGTGGGATAAGCTTTAGCTTGTCTGGCCCATTTTCGACCACAGCGCGAGACAAGCCGAAGCTTATCCCACCCGGGACCCCCCGAGACTGAGGGATTACTTCCTCGCGGTCAGCCCAAACCGGACGCAGGCCCGCCTCATGGATACAGGCCCCGCAGTTTGGTGGCCTCCGCCACCCGGCCCACACCCAGCATGTTGGCTGCCGTGCGCATGCTGACCCGGCGTTCCAGGTACAATCTCAGCACTTCGTTGTAGCTGCTCTTCATGACTCTTTCCAGCCGGTTGTAGACGTCTTGCGCTTCCCAAAACAGATGCTGTTCGTCCTGCACCCACTCGAAGTAGGAAACCACTACACCCCCGGCGTTGCACAGGATGTCCGGGATCACGAAAATCCCCTTGCTCTCCAGAATGGTGTCCGCCTCCGGCGTCAGGGGGCCGTTGGCAGCTTCGGCGACGATTCTCGCCTTCACGCTGGAAGCATTATCCCCGTCGACGGCGTTTTCCAAGGCCGCCGGGATCAGGATGTCGCACTCCAGCGAAAACAACTGCCGGGGTGAAATCGCTTCCGAGGCCGGGAAGTCGACCAGGCTGCCGGTGCTCTCCTTGTGAAGCATGAGCTTGGGAATATCCAGACCGTTCTTGTTGTACACGCAGCCCCGGGAATCACTGGCGGCAATCACGTAGGTCTGAGCCGTGTCCAGCAGGTGCGCCGCCACCGAGCCCGCATTGCCGAAGCCCTGAACCACTACCTTGGCGCCCTTCATGGTCATCCGCAGATGCTCGCAGGTACTCTGGAGCGTGTAGAAGACGCCCCGTCCGGTGGCCTCGTTCCGTCCCAGCGAGCCCCCCAGGCTGATGGGCTTGCCCGTCACCACCCCTGGGACGGTGTACCCCTTGTTCATGCTGTAGGTGTCCATGATCCAGGCCATGATCTGGGGATTGGTGTAAACATCCGGAGCCGGAATGTCCTGGAGCGGGCCGATCAGCGGCAGGATGGCGCTGGCATAGCGCCGTGTGAGCCGTTCAATTTCCCGCAGAGACAGCTCTTTCGGGTTGCAGGTCACGCCTCCTTTGCCGCCTCCGAACGGAATGTTCACCACCGCGCACTTCCAGGTCATCCACGTGGCCAGGGCCTTCACTTCGTCCACGGTCACGCTAGGGTGATAACGAATCCCCCCTTTGGCCGGGCCGCGCGTGGTGCTGTGCTGCACCCGCCAGCCCTCGAAGCGGCGGATCTCGCCAATGTCCATCCGCACAGGAACGCTGACCTCCAGCACCCGCTCCGGGTACTTGATCATGGCGCGAATGTCTTGGGAAAGCTCCAGGGCATCCGCCGCCGTATCGAAGTTCTGGAGTGCAATATCATACGGATTGCGCTGTGCTGTTGCTGCGGCAATCATTCAGAAAACCTCCTTTCATCACTCTGTTCTGTACGCTCCTCGCTAGTTTACACCCGCACCTTCTCAATCGGCACCCCCTGCCGGCACAGCTCGCAACTGGCGGCATCCGTGGAATATGTGGCATCCATCTTAGCCAGGTAATACAAAGGCAGCGGGCTGAAATCCGGTGTCTTGGGAGTGGGCTGGTACACGATCACCGCCAGCGCCATTACCTGCGCCCCATTAGCCTCCAGCAGGGCTTTCAATTCGCCCAGTTTCTTGCCGGTCCGCAGAATATCATCCACCAGGACGACCTTTTCACCGGGTACCTGCTCCAGGTACTGCCGGAAGCACAACTGGTCACAGCCCTCTTCCTTCTCCGCCCAGTAGACCTGGTGGGCGCGCAACGCCTCGCCGACTCCGTAGGCCACCGGCAGCCCGCCGGTGGCCAGAGTCACGACGGAGAGTTCCGGAATGGCCGTGCGGATCTCCGTGTTGGCGCGCAGTAGCCGGCTCAGGCCCACGCTCAGGGTCTTGGCATGCTGATAGTACCGCATGGCCAGGGCCACTTGTAAGTACTCGTTGGCATGCAGGCCGTTCGGATACACAAAATGACCGTGCCGCAACGCGCCGGTCTGGCGCAGTAACTTGATGACTTCCTCTTGCTCGGGTACGATGTGCATGACTTAATGCGCCCCCTTCCCAATCAAAACTCGCGGAATGGTCAGCAGCAGGATTTTCCAATCCAGCGCCAGCGACCAGTTATCAATGTACTGCATATCCATTTTCATCCAGGTTTCAAAATCCAGGGCATCCCGGCCTTCCAGCGCCCACAGGCAGGTCAGGCCCGGGCGCATCCGCAGCCGCCGCCGCTGCCAGCCCTGGTACTGCCCGACTTCCCCGGGAATGGCCGGGCGCGGCCCCACCAGCGACATGTCCCCCTTGACCACGTTCCACAACTGCGGCCACTCATCGATCGAGAACTTCCGCAGGTAGCGGCCCAGGGGCGTCAGCCGGGGGTCGTCCGGGAGCTTGAACACGGTGGTCTTCGGATTCAGATGCTCCAGCGCGGGCCTGAGTTCTTCGGCGTTTTGGCACATCGAGCGGAACTTGTAGAAGGTGAACCGGCGGCCGTTCAGCCCGCAGCGCACCTGCCGGAAGATGGCGGGGCCCGGCGAGCTCAGCCGGATCGCCAGCGCGATCAGCCCCATGAAGGGGGCCAGCAGGATTAGAGCCGCGCCCGCCAGCAGCACGTCCATGGCCCGCTTCACCATCAGGCGGATCTCGTCGTGCGGCGCTGCCGCGAAGGTCAGCAGCGGTAGCCCGCCCAGCCGGTCCAGGTACACCTCGCTGTTGACGTGCGGGAAAAAGTCCACCACCACCCGCGTCCGCACCCCCTCTTCGTCGCACAGGACCAGCACCTCTTCCATCTCCGCCAGGCTCCGCCGGTCTACTGCGAACAGCACCTCGTCGATCACCTGGCCACGCAGCAAACCCCCCAACTCAGCCAGCGCACGGACCGGGTATTCCGACTCCAGCCGGATCTGCGCAGGCGCCTCCGCGGGATTCTCGGCCAAAAATCCGATGAGCCGGATGCCGTACCGCCCCGAACGCTCCAGCAATTCCCCCAGCCGCCGCGCGCTCTCTCCCACCCCCACCACCATCACGTAGTGGGGGGCGCCGAACTCCCGCCGGATGATTCCGACCAGGCCCCCCGCCACCAGCCGGAACAGGCACAGCAGTATCCAACTGTATCCGGCAAACAGCGCCATGAACGAGCGGCTCAGATCCAGACGCAGCAGGTACTCGAACAGCACCAGCGCCGCGATTCCAACGAAGCACTGCCGCAGGCTGTCCCGCAGGATCACCCGCGGGCGCCCCGCGTCCAGCCGGTCGTAGACCTCCAGCCAGAAACCCGCCAGCAGCCACATCAGCGCCGAGAAGCCCAGCAGCAGCGCCTTCACCGGCAGCGTCAGGAAGAACACCCGCTCCAGCGGCAACCACACCCTGGTCTGGTAGGCGGCCTCAAACGCCAGGGCGGTCACCACCACGTCCGACAGACCGAAAAGCACCCTCACTTTTCGATGGTGACGGCTGAACATTCAGACAAGAGAATACCACGCACACGTGGGACATGCTTTAGCTTGTCAGCCCACAGTTCTAATGGAGCGCCCTAGCTGCCCGGCCCGGGGCGCCTGGCCGCGGCTTCCACCGCCCGCATCAGCCGCAGCGTGTTGCCGCCGTAAATCTTGCGGATATCCGAGGCCGAGTAGCCCTTCTCCAGCAGCGCCCGGGTCAGGTTCGGGAATTTCGAGACGTCTTCCAGACCCACAGGCACCTGCTCAATCCCGTCGAAATCGCTGCCGATTCCCACCGCCTCGACGCCCACCAGCTTCACCGCGTGATCGATGTGCGCCACCACATCCGCCAGATTCACCGGCGGGCTCTTCCGCTTGGTCAGGAACCCGGGATTGAAGTTGATCTGGATCACGCCGCCTTTGCCGGCCAGCGCGCGGATCATCTCGTCGGTCATATCCCGCGGGTCCTCGCACAGGGCGCGGCAGGAGGAATGCGAGCTGAAGATGGGCGCCCGGCTCACCTCCAAAACGTCCCAGAATGTCTTGTCGGATACGTGTGCGATGTCCACCAGCATGCCCAGCCGGTTCATCTCCGCGATCACCTCCCGGCCCAGCTCCGTCAGCCCGTTGTGGTGCTGCACCTTGGGGTCCTTAAGGTCCCCGCAGGAGTCCGCCCAGTCGTTGGTGTTGACATGCGTCAGGGTCATGTAGCGCGCGCCCAGCGCGTAGTAGCTGCCGAGCAGCCGCACGCTGTTCTCGATGGCGTGCCCGCCTTCCACCCCGATCAGCGCCGCAATCTTCCCCTTCCTCTGCGCGGCTTCAATGTCGTCGGCCCTCAGCGCCAGCATGAAGTCGTCCGGATAGCGTTCGACAATGTCCCGGCGCACGCTGTCGATCATCTCCAGGGCGCGGTGGGCGGATTGGTTCTTGGCGGCGTACCCTGCCGCCACGTAGGCGGCGAAGAACACCGCGCCCACGCCCCCTTCCCGCAGACGCACCAGGTCGGTGTGTCCGCTGGCGGTCCGCTGGCCAATATCCACGCCCCGCACGGTCCGCGTCGGCAGATCATTGTGGGTGTCAATCAAAATGGCCGAGCGGTGTACTTCCTGCACCTCGGCATCGCTGGGCTTTCGGCCTTGCGGGAAAGCCATGGCGCCCAGCAGCGCCACCCAGATCACCAATCTCAAAACAGGCATGTACCCACCATTGTAACCGTACTCCGCAATTCGGGGACTGGCTACAGCGTCCCCGATTTTCCGGCCTTCCACTCCCACTGCCTGAGTTGTAGCTGGCGTATACTTGGTCCGAAAGGCTGCACTTCGCTAAGGAGGGAATCGAGCGATGTTCCCGAGGTTGATCTCGGTGCTGGCACTGGCTATGGTCGCGCAAGCCTCGCCGGCCGGCGCTTCCCAACCCCCGCCGGCGGTGTGGGTGATCGGCGAGGGCTTCCGCGTGGATCCCCTGACGGGACGAGTCCGCGAGGAGCAGCGAATCGACGGCAACTCGATCCCGGCGGACTTTGACTACGCCCAAAAGAACCTCGCCTGGGACACTTCAGGGCGGCGCATCAGCCTGTCGGCGGCTCGCAATGAGATCGTCGCCTTCCAGTTGCAGATCCACGGTCCGGCGAAGGCAGTGAGTGTCACATGCAGCGATCTGGAGGGGCCGGCCGTCATCAGCGCGGCCAGGGACCTTGACGTTTTTAAGCAGTGGTACCTCAACGTTTCCACCAACTCCTCCAACCGAGACTCCACCACCGCGGGCTATAACCTCGGCAAGGGTTGGTACGCCGATGCCTTGATTCCCGTCAGCGCCTCGGGAGGGTTCGGCCAGCCGTTCAACATTCCCGATGCCCTCAACGGCATTCCGGACCAGCAGTGGCAGGGGGTCTGGGTCGATATCTATGTCCCGCGGGATGCTCTGCCGGGAGATTATCACGGTGTCGTGACCGTCGCCGGCGAAGGAATCGGCAGGCGCACGCTGCAAGTCACGCTGAAGGTCTACAACGTGACGCTCTCCGACGACTTCCTTCCTGAGGTGGGCCTGAACAATTACGGGGGCATCGGGAGGAAGGGCTCGGATGTGCGCCTGCGTTACTACCAGATGGCGCGCCGCCATCGAATGGCCATCCACGAGCACTACATCAGCCCGAAGGTCGAGGGCGTCGGCGAGCAGATGCGCGGCGTCTGGCCCGGCTACGATGCCGAGATGGGCAAGTACTTCACCGGGGAGGCCTTCACCACCCAGCACGGCTATCGTGGTCCGGGCGAAGGCAAACCGCTTCGCTGGGTCTACCTGCCCTTCGAGATCTTGCCCCGGCAGGCCTGGCCCATGCCGCCCGCGGCCCAGCGCACGCCCCAGTACGACCAGGCGCTTCGGACCATGCTCCGCGACTTCACCGCCCATTTCGAGCGTAACCGCTGGACGAACACCGACCTGATGTTTTTCATCAACGGACTGGATGAGCCGACCAAGCCGGAAGCTGTCGAAAGTATCCGGTACTTCGGGGGCCTGGTGAAGTCAGTCGCCGCACCCAGGGTCCACTTTCGCGGAGACATCAACCACTTACACGATATCGGCGGAGTCATCCCGGGTTGGAGTGAGCAGAAGATGCTCGACATACTCGCGCCGGTCATCAACCTGTGGTGCGCCGTGGCGGATTTCAAGCGCACGGACTTTTCCGTGCTGCTGGATCGCAAGAAGCAAGACCTCAGCCTCGTGCTCTGGTTCTACCAAAACCGTGAGCCGTCCGTCGGCGGCTACACGCTGGACGACGAAACCATCGGTCTGGCGACCTGGCCGGTGATCACCTGGAAGTACGGTCTGGACGGTTGCATCCTGTGGGAGTGCAGCTACACCGGGCCATCGAAAAATCCCTGGGTGGATCCGAACAACAGCGTTTCGGCGGGAAAAGGCGTCGTGCACAATCTGGCGGGTTTCGTAATCTATCCCACCTATCCGGGCAAGTCAGGTATCACCGAGCCGGTCGCCAGCATCCGTCTCAAGAGCTTTCGCCGCGGAGCTCAGGACGCCGAGTACCTGCGGCTCCTCGAGAAGGCCGCCGGAAGGAACGCCGCCATGAAGGCCCTGGACAGTGTCATGGGTCACTGCCTTCACGAGCCGAATCGCCCATATGGGGCGGCAGGTGACTGGTCACACAACCCCGAGCAGTGGAACCGCATGCGATTGGGCCTCCTCCAGGCCATCGCCGCGAAATGATCTGTCTTCCTGCGTCCGGTGTAGAATTCACCGCAGCCACCTCAGGTACTCCGGCAGCGAATGCAACTGGTCCACGTGGTCCGGTGCGGAATTGCCCGCATAGCCGATCACCAGAAATCTGCCCCGGCGCACCTCGCTGAGCTGCTGCGTCCCCATGGGCCCCCACCGCAGCACCGGCCGCCGCCGCAGTCCCAGTTGACCGAGCAGATAGTCGGCCGTCTCGCTGGTGCTGGCGTAGGTGCCGGGAAAAATCTCCGAGTGCGTGATGATGAACTGCTTGGCCCCCTGCATGGCGTCCCGCCCCAGCTTCAGGTAGATCTGGAGGTTCTCCGGGTCCGGTTTGCCTTCTACATAGCCGGTATGAATCCCGTCGATGGCCAGGACCCGCCGCACCCGCGCGTAACCCTCCGGCGATTTCAGTATCTCCCGAATAGCCCCACACCCCGCACTCCACCCAGCCAGGGTCACCGGCTCGAACTTCACGCCGGCTTTGGCTTCTGCCTCCGCCAGCAGCTTGGGGAATCGTTGCGTGTCCGCGAAGGCCTTGGCATAGACGCCCGATCCCGCCCCGATCTGAATGCTCACCATCCCGGTCTTGCCATCCCGCGCCGCGGCCGCTTCCGGCAGCCAGGTCCCTCCGTGAAAAAACACCACCAGCGGCGTCGGGGATTTCAGCCTCAGCCTGGCAGGCAGGAACAGCGCCCCCAGTTCGAGCGCCTCCCGGCGGCCAGCCGGGGTCTCCTGGCGGAGACGGAGGTGCGCCCGCGTGTGCTCCTCCATCGGAGAGGGATTCTGGGGCTGCTGCGCCAGCACCCCCGCGCACCCCAGCACAACCATCAGCCGTATCCTACAAAATGACACCATGAACGAGTGTAAGGGAAACAAGAAGGTCCTGTTCATTAGCGGATCGCTTGGCCTCGGGCATGTCACCAGAGACCTGGCCATCGCCAGAGAATTGCGCCGCCACGATCCGGAACTGGAAATCTCCTGGCTGGCAGCTCCACCGGCCGCCCAACTCATCGAGGCGGAAGGTGAGCGACTGCTTCCTCAGGCCGGATGGTTCGGGAATCTCTCCATAGAGGCCGAAAGCGTGTCCAGAGCTTTCCGGCTCGACCTCGCCGAATACTCGTTTCAGGCCAGAAGCACTTGGCATGCCAATGTCGCGGTCTTTCAGGAAGTGGTGCGCAGGGACTCCTACGATCTGGTGATTGGCGATGAAACCTACGAAATCAGCATCGCGCTGAAGCGCCGGACTGCCCTGAAGAAGTTCCCCTTCGTCATGATCTACGACTTTGTGGGCCTGGACGCCATGAGCAGGAGTTCCCTCGAGAAATTCGCAGTGTACCTTTGGAACCGAATGTGGGCCCGCCCCGGAGTGGCAGACTTGTCGCTGTTTGTGGGCGAAATCGAGGATGTTCCTGACCGGCCCTTCGGCTTCCGGCTGCCCAACCGGCGCCAATGGGCTCGCGCCCACTACACCTTCATCGGTTACATTCTCCCCTTCGACCCACAGGACTGCACCGACAGGACTCGTCTCCGGACCGAGCTCGGATACGGCCCGGAGCCTCTCATCGTCTGCTCGATCGGGGGCACCTCCATCGGCAAAGAACTGCTCGAGCTCTGCGCGCAGTCCTTTCCCTTCATCCGGGAGCGATTCCCGGACGCGCGCATGCTGTTGGTCTGCGGCCCGCGCCTGGCGCCCGAGACCCTCAAGGTTTCACCGGGAGTCGAAATCAGAGGGTACGTTCCCGCACTGTACCGGCATTTTGCCGTCTGCGATCTGGCCATCGTCCAGGCCGGAGGCGCCTCCACCCTCGAGCTCACCGCGCTCCGGCGCCCCTTCCTCTACTTCCCCATCGAAGGTCATTGCGAGCAGGAGCTCGGCGTCTCGGAGCGCCTGGCCCGCCATCGCGCCGGCGAGCGGCTGGTCTTCTCTCAAACCCAGCCCTCTTCCCTCGCCGAAAGGGCCCTCCGCAACCTGGGTCAGAACGTAAGCTACCCGCCAATCCCCACCGACGGAGCCCGAAAAGCGGCCCAACTCATTGGCGGGCTGCTCGAGACGCCGACCCACCCGTGAGCCCCCCTCTCCCAGCTTCTGCAAAACCCTCACGACAGCCCGCGTCCGGATAGCTCGGCGTGCAGCCACGCCTTGGCCAGCGCCCAGTGGCGCTTGACGGTCCGCGGCGAAATCCCCAGGGCTTCCGCCGTTTCCTCGACCGACATGCCTCCGAAGTACCGCATCTCCACCACCCGGCTTTGCTCAGGACTCAGTTCGCTGAGACGTGTAATGGCGATATCCACGGCCAGCATTTCCTCGGGGTTTTCAGCGGCCGCCACGTCCGGGACATCCAGATCCGCTCTGCCCCCTGCTCCGCCGCGCTTGTCCGCGATGCGCTGCCGAGCATAATTGATCAGAATCCGGCGCATGAGTTGCGCCGCCACCCCCATGAACTGCGCGCGGTTCTGCCAATCCAGCCGGTCCAGCCCAACCAGCCGCAAGTAGGCCTCGTGCACCACGGCCGTGGGCTGGAGCGTGTGTCCGGGGCGCTCCCCGCGCATGTAGTGACCCGCCAGGCGTCGCAGTTCGTTATAGACCAGCGGCATCAGCTTGCCCATGGCGTCGGCGTCCCCGCGCTTCACCTGCGCCAGCAGCGCCGTTACTTCTCCCGGCGGTTCCTTCATCGGGGGTCCCGTTCCGCCATCCAGATGTTGCCGGTCAGCTCGCCCATGGTGAAGACCACCTTGTCGGCGGCGACGGAAAGCCCGATACCCTGAGTGACGTTCGCCAGCGAGCGCCTCGCGCTGTGGGAGTGGTAGACGGCCTCCGGCTCACCCACCATACGCTTCGTTTTGGGGTCCAGGCGCTGCGTCCAGATGCAGCGGAAGCCATCCAGCCCGAGAACGCCCCACATCCGGTTCCCGTCGGGCGACCACGACCAACCTCGAGTCGGAATCCACTCGCTCTCTCGAACCGCCGCCCGGCCACGAAGCGGCGCCACGAACTCCTCGGCCTTCTGGTCTGGGCTACGCGCGCGGAACGAAACCCAACCCCCGCCGGGAGCAGGGCCGCCGATAAAAATCTGGAGCGCCGGATGCTGCACCACAACCGCCCTCTCACCGGTAGCAAGGTCCAGCGCTTCCAGATGGGCTGGCGGGCCGGCTCCGTAAAGGACCCTCTGGCCATCCGGCATCCAGGCAACGGCTTGGTCGCCTTCGCCAATCTTTCGCAGCGTGCCACCTGAGAAAGGTACAACGTAAAGAGCTCCCTTCGGCCGTCCGTCCAGCCAGTAGACTACATTGGCCCCATCCGGGCTGAGGAATGGGAGATTCTCTACGGAAGGGCTATCCGTGAGCATTCTCTCTTTGCCTGTCTCGAGGTCCTTGGTCCAAACCACCCGTTTTCCGGTTCTGTCGGATTCGAACACCATTCTCTTCCCATCCCTTGAAATGGACGGGCTGTGGTCCTCGGCGGCGCCATGCGTGAGCTGCTGCAACTCGCCGAGTACTATCCCCCGGTTCGGGTCCACGGGCAAGCTCCAGATGTCCAGGTTCCGCATCGCGTTGGAAAAAACGATGCGCCCGGTCATCGAACTGGACGCCTGCACGTCCGGTCCCGCCCCGAACGTAAGCCGCTGGGGTGGGCCCTGGACCTTCCAGTTCTTGGGGGAAAGCGAGACCTTCCACAGATTGATGCTGTCGCCTGACCGGGCGGAAAAGAGAACCTCGTTGGTCCCAGGTATCCATTCGTCCGGCCAAATGAACCCTTGGAAGAAATCGCTAAAGTGCAAGTTCGCACGCTGGCACTCTTCCAACGCTCCTGTGTTCACGGGCATTCCCCCATCCACCCCTGCCACCCACCAGTCCCTTGGCGCTAATGGAATCAAGGGGCGCGGAACACCGGAGAACAGCAAGTGCTTACCGTCCGGTGTCCAAACCGGTGAGCGAACCTGAGAGGCCCCCGGCGGGATCTGTCGCGGCAAGCCTCCGACTGCGGGGACGACGTAGATCACCCCGGAGGAATGCTGGTCTCCGGCCCAGTAGGCAACCCACTGCCCGTCCGACGAGAAGCGTGGCCGGTGCCCCACCTCCGCGATCTTTCTCGCCTCACCGCCGAGGGAAGGGACGGTGTGGATCCCGCCCCCACGAAGCCCTGTCCCTTCCCGGTCCGACACGAACACGATCGTGCCTCCGTCGGGTGAAAACGACGGCTCGTAGTTGTTCCCTTTCTCCCGCGTGAGCCGGATGGGCTCCGCCCGGGGGAGGTGCTGGAGCCAGATGTCCAGCTTTCCCTCGCCGCTCCGGTCGGAGGCATATGCGATCAGGTTCCCGTCCGGCGAGATGGCCGGCTGGTAGGTGATCCCCGTGTCGGTGGTGATTTGAGTGAGGAGAAGCTGCTGATCGGGGGCGGACCGGGTCAAGCGCCAGCCGATCACGGCTGCCACCACGGCCACAACGGCTACGGCCACCAGCAGCGCCTTGTTGCGCCACCGGGGGGACTGCAACTCCTGCTCGATGTCCTCCAGGGCGGCCTTGACCTCATCCATGTGCTGGAAGCGCCGCGCGGCATCCTTCCGGAGGCATCGCACCACGATCTGATTGAGCGCCGGCGGCGCGACGGGTTTGGGCTCCTGATGGAGAATGGCTGACACCGTTGAGGCATGCGAATCGCCCTGAAACGCGCGCCGCCCGGTGACCATCTCGTACACCACCGCGCCGAACGAGAAAATGTCCGAGCGCGCATCCACCGGTTTGCCCTCAGCCTGCTCCGGCGACATGTAGGAGGCTGTGCCCATCACCACGCCTTCCGCAGTCAGCGCCGCCGTGGCGCCCGATTGTTGGGCCACGGCTTTCGCCAGCCCGAAGTCGAGCACCTTCACCAGCCCGGCCTCCGTCACCAGCACGTTGCCCGGCTTGACCTCCCGGTGCACGATGCCGGCCGCGTGCGCCGTCGCCAGCGCGTCCGCGGTCTGGATGCCGTAGCGCAGCGTGTCCTTGAATCCCACTCCCTTGCGCCCGATCAACCCGTCCAGCGATCTGCCCGCCACGTACTCCATCGCGATAAAGTCCACGCCCCGCTCGCAGCCGATGTCGTAGATGGTGACGATGTTGGGGTGGTCGAGCGCCGAGGCGGCGCGCGCCTCGCGGGTGAGCCGCTGCCGGCTCTCCGGATCCGCCAGGTGCCACGCCGCAAGGACCTTCAGCGCCACCGGCCGCCTCAGCAGGGTGTCGTAGGCCTTGTAAACCGCCCCCATGCCCCCCTGGCCGAGCTTGGCTTCCACCCGGTAACGCCCCAGCATGGCCCCAGGGGTCAGTTCCGAGGCGGCGGCTAGCCCGGCCAGCGCGCTGCGGAAGCTGGCGGTTGGCTCTTCAGCCAGCAGGTGTTCCAGGTCCTGGCGGAGCTGTTCGTCGCCCACGCAGGCCTCCTGCAAAAACGCGGGCCTCTCGTCTGCGGGTGTTTCCAGCGCCGCCCCAAAACACCTCCCCGATGCGCACCCAGCGTTCCGGCGTCATGATAGCCCTCCCAGTGGCTCGTTTCCAGTGATCAATCCATTGTACACCCTGAATCCCGGTTCTGTGGCCCCGTTTCCCCGTTCCCGGTGCTTTATGGCCGGGAGCCGAGAAATGAAAGTCAATCACCTCGCAGTAGCCTTCTGGACGGTTTTGAACGCGGCCGCCGGACCGCCGCCGGCCATCACGGTGCGTCTGTATGACTACGCCGGGGTCCCGGAGAACATACGGCAAAAGGCCGAGTTCGAGGCCCAGCGCGTGGTCCGCGCCGCCGGAGTTGAAATCCAGTGGACCGGCTACGCCCTTCGCGACAGGCACATCCAGCCACTGTGTCCCGCCTGCGGGGCGCCAGTGAGCCCGGCGGACATCCTTCTCAGGATCGTCCCGCGATCCATGGAACCCTCCCAGGATCTTGGACACTCACTCGGCTGCGCTGCGCGGTTCGCCGGTGAGTGGCCGGCTACCCGGGCGTATGTCCTGTACGACCGCGTGCGGGAAAAGGGCCGGAAATGCGAAGGCATCTCCGAATTCAGACTGCTTGCCTGCGTCATGGCCCACGAGGTCGGGCATCTGCTATTCGGTGACGAGCGGCATTCCCGGAGCGGCATCATGATGGCCTCCTGGCAGGAAAAGGAAATGGTGCAGATCGAACGCGGCATCATGGCCTTTTCACCAGACGAGGCCCGCCTCCTCGTGGCCGGCGCGATGGCGCGCGTCGAGGGCCATTGAAGTTGCCTGGGAGTGAGCGCCCTCCTGATCACCAGTGCGCCCAGCTTTGCCCGAAAGCCGTCCGGCACCCCGCCGCTCTCCCCCTTGCCCCGCAGCTCGTTCTGCACCAGCGGCAACAGCCGGTTCACGCCTCAGAGATGCTTCAGCAGCAGCTTGCGGATCTCGGTGTCGCTGAACATGCCCTCCGTCCGGAGCGCGTATGCGCAGTGCATTTCCAGCACCCCTCCCTCAAAGCTCATGCTCATCTCGGCCCGGCTCCTGACATTCTTCAGTTTGATTTTCTTCAGGCCTTCTCGAACGGCTTCTTTGCCCATTTCGTCTTGACAGATGACGCGTAAGGCCATGTTGAGGCGATGGCAGGAGAGATTGTCGATGAAGTTCAGACCCTCCATATCGTCGCTGAGGCTTTCCCAATCCACCTCATACGGGATGGGCGCTCCACAGATCTCTTCAATCTCCTTGACCCGCGCTGGAAACGTCTTCTCCTGAAGGTCTTTGATCTTACGCCTTTCGCTCAGTCCCATTCACTGCCTCCTCATGAAACCAGACTGACATCTTGCGGCAACCAGCAACCATGCGTAGATTGGCAAACCCACAATCCTGCCATCTGTCCCACGGCGTCATCCCGCAATTCTACCGCCACTCCGCGAACCGTTGCCCACTCCTGATGCACTGAGCCTGGCCCAACGCAGTCTCTTGGGCAGTCTCGATCCAAACGAGGACGAGTGTAGATAGGGTCGAGTAACCTACTGGGCGATCTTCCACTCACCGTTGTGAACGACCACGCGGAGGGTTTGGACGGTCTCCGAGCCCGGTTCCGAGCCCGCCAGCTCAACCTCGGCACTATCGCCGCGCATGGTGACCTTGTTCAATTTGAAGGTCAGCGTTTCGCCGGCCATTTCCGCAAGCATGCCTAGCGTACTCTCTTTGCTGTTGGCCGATACCATCTGCTTCAGCGCCTCCCCCGAGCCCGGGTCCACGGTTTTGAGAATCGCGTCGATGTCCTTTTTGCGGCAAGCCTGCAAGAACGCCACCACCGCTTTGTACTGCGGGCTGTTCTGCGCAGCCGCTCCCGTAAGCACGCCGCTCACCGCGGGAGGGTGGATGACGGTGCAGCGGAACTCGGCTTCCACGCGCCAGGGCCCGTCGCTCTCATCGAAACCCGACATCGGTTCCTTCATCGAGACTTTGCCGGCGATCTGTTCGGCAGGTGACGAAGCCCGTTCGAAGCGGAAGTTGCTGGCGCCCGCGGAGGAGACCGTTTCCGTGTACATCATCAGCCCGCGGCGGGAGAGCACCTGGCCGCGCTTCCAGGTTCCTGTGTCCTGCTCGATCGCCACAATCACTCCGTGGACCGCGCCCGCTCGCGCTTGCTCCTCGGCCCAAAAGCGCCAGGCATCGGAAGCCTTGCGCAGGTCCTCCGGCACAGGCTGGTCGGACAAGAATACCGTGATCTTCTCTTTGTCCTTGCCGGCCAGCATGTCCGGCTCCAAGACGGCGAAAACATGCTTCAGCGCGAAGCGCTGAGCTCCAACCTGGAGCGCGCCGGAGGCCGAATCCCCCGCAGCGTGAGAAACCGAGACCGCCAGGAGCAGGCCAAAAGCCGTGGCGGCTACCCAAGTTAGTCCCAAAGAATCCACCATTTTCCTGTCTCCTTTTGAAGAGAGAAGTTCCCCAATTCCCTGACAGTATCCCACGAGATCAACCGCAGGCTCAAACCGCCAATCCCCACCGACATGCCTCCGAACCATTGCATCTCCACCACCCGGCTTTGCTCAGGATTCAGTCCGCCGAGCCTGCGTCCACCCCTTTGCGCCCTTTGCGAGACCAGTCACCCCATCTCCCCGCAATCTTTCCCCAGCCTTTTCAACACGTTTCCCTCTCCCAGCCCCTCACATCTCACGCCCCTCTGCTACTCTGTTAACGGAGTTCTCAGCATCGACAGCCTCGCGTCGATGTTGGCCCCGCAGGCGCCCATATTGGCTTCGTTCGTGCAAATTTGACTTTTTCATGGCCACAGAGACACAAATCGCCGCCAATCGCCGCAATATCGTCAAGCACGGACTCCGCGCCCTCGCCGATTGGAAGCCCTTCCGCCTCACTTGCATCCACCTCCGCACCCAAAACCGACCCGATTCCCGGCCCAACGAACCCAAATCGACCCCGACCAACCCACCCGTGGGACATGCTTCAGCTTGTCAGGCCAAAGACTAATCAGTCTTGCTTCTCCCCCAGAAGCGTGCTATGTTAGTGGTCGCTAACCTAGCGGGCACTAACATCAGGAGGCAACCTTGCCAAGCACCCACAGGATGACCAGCCAGGAGCGCAGGGCCGCCATTATCCAGGCTGCGGTCCGCATGTTTGCCGAACGGGGGTTCCGCGGCACCACCACCCGGGCCCTGGCCAAGGCAGTGAGAATCACCGAGCCCGTGCTCTACGAGCATTTCGAGTCCAAGCGCGAGCTCTACCGCGCCATCATCGAGAGCATGTCCCAGGAGGGAATGGCCCGAGCCACCGCCCTGCTCCAACCCTATGCCAAGGCTAAGGACGACCGGGGCTTCTTCACACGCCTGGGGGAGTTTGTTTTGGACTGCCACAGACAACAGTCCGCCCTGTATCCCCGGCTGCTGTTGTTCGTCGCTCTGGAAGATCCCGAGCTGGGGGCGCTGTTCAACAAGCGCCAGAGGCAAGGCCGGGAATTGCTGGCCCGCTACATCGGCCGGCGCGTCAAAGAGGGAGCTTTCCGCCCGGTGAACCCGGCGCTGGCGGCGCGCGTTTTTCTGGGCATGTTCACCTATCACGGGTTGATGGGGCTGCTGTACAAAGACGACTTCGTGCACGGGAGCCGGAAGAAGATTGTCGAGGGCATGGCAGACATTTTTCTGAGGGGTATCTCGAATTCCGGGCACGCCCGGAAGTGAGACGCAGATCGAATCACAGGAACGGTGAGTATGAAACCTTTGTGGATATTGTGGGTATCTCTAGGACTCATCAGCCTGGGCTGTTCCAAACAAGCCCAGCAGAGCGTGGCGGAGGCCGCCTCCAAAGCCCAGGCCCAGGAGCCGCTTTCCATCCGGGTGGCCGCCGCCGAGACGCGCAAGCTCAGCCGCACCATCTCCGTAACCGGCTCGCTCAGCCCTGACGAAACGGTCACCGTGAGCGCGGAAGTTGCCGGGCGCCTGGCTGCCATCCACTTCGATTTCGGGCAGCGGGTCAAGAAGGGTGACGTCATCGCGGAGCTGGACCAGCGGGAATTCGCCCTGCAATACGAGCGCAGCCGCGCTGCCCTGGCCCAGGCCCTGGCGCGCGTGGGCCTCGACCCCAGCCAGGAGGACGCCACCCCGGATTCCACCCCCGCCATTCGGCAGGCCCAGGCTCAGTCCGAAGACGCCCGCTCCAAGTACGAAAGCGCCGCCCGGCTCATCAAGACCGGCGACGTCTCCCGCGAGCGTTTCACCGAACTGGAGAAAACCTTCAACGCGCGCCAGGCCGCCCTGGAGGCCACCCGCGATGACCTGCGCACCCAGCTCGCCAGCATCCAGGCCTTGCGGGCCGAGGTCAAGCTGGCCCAGAAGCGCCTCAGCGACACCATCGTGCGCGCGCCTTTCGATGGCGCTGTCAGCGCCCGCTTGGTCTCCCCAGGGCAATTCATGAGAGACAACACCCCCATCGTGACCCTGGTCAAAACCCACCCCTTGCGCCTGCGCGCCGACATCCCGGAAACCGTGGCCGACGAAGTGCGCATCGGCGCCACCCTCTCGTTCACCACCGACGCCGTGCCCGGCCGCGAGTTCCACGCCGTGGTGCGGGAGCTGAACCCGGCCCTGGAAGCCCGCTCCCGCTCCCTGACCGCGGAAGCCCGGCTCATCGATTCCGACCCACGCCTGCGGCCCGGCGCCTTCGTGCAGGTTCAACTGGGAGTATCACGCGACTCCGCCGCCGTGGTGGTTCCCAAAGACGCCATTTACCAGATGGCCGGTCTGACCAAAGTCTTCGTGGTCCGCAACGGCAGAGCGGTCGAAACCAAAGTCACACCCGGCGTCGAGATCAACGGCTGGCTCGAGGTGCCTGCCGACCGCATTCATCCGGGCGACCAGGTGGCGATCAGCCGGCTCGCCACCCTCATTGACGGCGCCCCGGTCAGGCCTGTCGCCCTGGAAGGCAAGAGGTAGGCCATGCAAAAGTTAGCGCAACTCTGCGTCGAGCGTCCGGTCTTCGCCACCATGCTCATCCTGGCCCTGGTGGTCATGGGCCTGAACGCCTACTGGAAACTGGGCGTGGACCTATTTCCCAAGATCGAGTTTCCCGTGGTCACCGTCACCACGACCCTGCGCGGCGCTTCCCCCGAAGAGGTCGAGACCGAGGTCACCCGGCGCATCGAGGAGGCCGTCAACACCGTCAGCGGCATCGACGAGCTCCGGTCCCTCTCCGCCGAAGGCGTCTCCCAGGTCTATGTCACCTTCGTCCTCGAGAAGGATCCCGACATTGCGGCCCAGGAAGTGCGCGACAAGGTGGCCAGCATCCAGCGCGATCTCCCCAAGGATGCCGACCCCCCGGTGATCGAGAAGATTGCCACCGACGCCGCTCCGGTGATCACCGTCGCCGTCTCCTCCAAACGGGAGCTCCGGGAGACCACCAAGATCGCCGACGATGAGATCAAGAAGAACATCGAATCCCTCGATGGGGTGGGCCAGGTGCGCTTCATCGGAGAACGCACCCGCCAGATCCAGGTCTGGCTGAACGGGGAAAAGCTGTACGCCTACAACCTCAACATCGACCAGGTCCGCGCCGCCCTGGCCGCCCAGAACGTCGAGATCCCAGGGGGGCGCGTGGATCAGGGCCCCCGCGAGGTGAGCCTGCGGACCCTCGGACGCCTCGAGCGCCCCGCCGATTTCGCGGACGTCATCGTGGGCAACCTGGGGGGCATGCCGGTTCGCATCCGGGACATCGCCCGCCTCGAGGACGGAATCGAAGAGCCGCGCTCCCTGGCCCGCCTGGATGGCGTCCCCGCGGTGCTGCTCGAGGTCCGCAAACAGGCCGGCACCAATACCCTGGATGTCATCCACGGCGTCAAGGCGCGCATCGAGCGGCTCAAGCCGAACCTGCCCCCCGATTTTCGGATCACTTACGCCGGCGATCAGTCCACCTTCATCGAGGAGTCCTTCAAGGCCGTTCAGGAGCACCTGATCCTGGGGGGCCTGTGCGCCGCTTTCGTGGTCTTGCTGTTCATCCGGAGCTGGCGCTCGACGCTGATCGCCGCAGTCGCCATCCCCACCTCCATCATCTCCACCTACACCCTGATGAACTGGATGGGCTTCACCCTCAACCAGATCACCATGCTGGCCCTGGTGCTGGTGGTGGGCATCGTCATTGACGACGCCATCGTGGTGCTCGAGAACATCTTCCGCAACGCCGAGGAGAAGAAGCTGCCCCCCATGCAGGCCGCCGTCGAAGGCACCCGTGAGATCGGCCTGGCGGTCATGACCACCACCTTCAGCCTCGTGATCATTTTCCTCCCGGTCGCCATGATGACCGGCATCGTGGGCCGCTTCATGTCCAGTTTCGGCTACACCGCAGCCTTCGCCATCATGGTTTCCCTGCTGGTCAGCTTCACCCTCACCCCCATGCTCAGCTCGCGCTTTCTGAAGGTGGGCGGCGGCAACGGCGCCTCGACCAAGGACACCATTCTGTTCCGCATGCTGGCCGTCCCCTACCGGGCCATGCTCCACTGGTCCATGACCCATCGCTGGGTCATCGTGCTCATTTCTGTCGCCATCGCCCTGTCTTCCGTGCCCCTGTTCATGGTACTCGGCAAGGACTTCTTGCCCTCCGACGATCAGAGCGAGTTCGAGATCACCGTGCGTATGCCGGTGGGCTCTTCCCTCGACGGCAGTGACGCCGTCATGCGCGAGCTGGAAGCCGAGCTGCGCACCCTTCCCGGCATCCGAAACCTGCTCACGACCCTGGGTTCCGACGTGCGGCGCCAGGTGGATCGCGGTTCCATCCTGGTCGAAATGGTTCCGGTCAATGAGCGCAAGGCGACCCAGGAGCAGGTCATGCTGATGGCGCGCAACCGGCTCCTGAGGTTCCGCGACCTGACCATCGGCGTGCAGCCTCCCACCATGTTCCGGGGCAGCGGGCCCAACAAGGACCTGATGTTCTACATTCAAGGCCCGGACCTGTCCCGCCTCGAGAAGTACGTCTCCGCCGTCAAGCAGCGCCTTTTGGAAACCACCGGCGTCCGCGACCTGGACAGCTCCTACGAGCCCGGCAAGCCCGAGATCCGGGTTCACATCAACCGCGACAAAGCCGCCGACCTGAGCGTCAACGTGGCCTCCATCGCTACCGCCTTGCGCACTCTGGTGGGCGGCGACGAGCAGGTGACCACCTATCGCGAAGGCGAGGACCGTTACGACGTGCAGTTGCGGGTCGAGAAGCAATTCCGCGATTCCGCCCACGCGCTGGAGCGCCTCTACGTCCCCTCGGCCTCCCTAGGCAACGTTCCCGTCTCCAATGTGATCGCCACCGAGGAGGGCGGCGGCCCCACCCAGATCGACCGCGTGAACCGTCAGCGCCAGATCATGATCACCGCCAACCTGGTCGAGGGACAGGCCCTCAGCAACGTCATCCCCATCCTCGACCAGACCGTCCTGGGCCTCAACATGCCTCCCCAGTATCGTTCCGGCCTGCTAGGCCGCAGCCGGGAGTTTGGACGCACTTCGCTGGCCTTCGTGGTCGCGTTCCTGCTTTCGATCATCTTCATGTACATGGTGCTGGCCACCCTGTTCGAGAGCTTCATCGACCCGATCACCATCTTGACCAGCCTCCCGCTCTCGGTGCCCTTCGCCCTGCTGACCCTGGTGCTGGTGCGCGAGAACTTCTCCATCATTTACACCTCGCTGGGCATTTTGATGCTGTTCGGCATCGTCAAGAAGAACGCCATCTTGCAGATCGACCGCATCAAGTCGCTGCGCTTCAAGCAGGGGATGCCGCGCTTTGAGGCCATCCTGAAAGGCTGCGGGGACCGGCTGCGGCCCATCCTCATGACTACCGCTTCCCTGGTCGCCGGCATGATGCCCATGGCGTTGGGCGGCGGCTCGGGAGCGGCCTCCCGCCGCACCGTGGCCATCGTGGTCATTGGCGGCCAATCCCTGTGCCTGCTGCTCACCCTGCTGGTGACCCCGGTGGTTTATTCCCTGTTTGACGATCTGGGCCATGCCCGGCTCTGGGCCAGGATCGCCGGAGTGTTCCGCGTCTTCAGCCCCCGGCGCGCCTTGAACGGCATCTCGAACCTGTTTGTTGTCCTGTTGCTGGTGGCGTTGCTGGTCGCTCCCGCCGCCGCCCAGACCCGCGTCGGGGTGGGCATGGTCGAGCGCAAGCTCACCTTGCAGGAGGCCGTCGAGCTGGCGCTCCGCAGCAACCTCGACATCGAAATCGAGAAGCTCAACAGGGCCACCGCCTTCGAGGCCGTCAAGGGCGCGCGGGGCGCCTTCGACCCCACCCTGCGGTGGCTCCCCTCGCTCGAATCCCGCAACACTCCGACCGGCTCAGTCTTGCAGGGCGCCGGCGGCAAGCTCGCCGACCACTTCCTCACCGAGAACGTCTACCTCCGCCAGAAGCTCCCCTGGAACGGGCTGAGCCTGGGCCTGGATTTCGAAAACGGCCGCCAGTCCACCAGCAACCCGTTCGTCTCGCTGAACCCCTACACCACCTCGCGCCTGCTGTTCTCCTTCACCCAGCCCATCTTGCGCAACCGCCTCGTCGATCGCGAGCGCGCCGAACTCAAGATCCGCCGCAAACAAGCCGACATCTCCGAGACCGACTTCGAGCTCAAAAACATCGACGTGATCACCCGCGTCGAGCAGGCCTACTGGGACCTGGTGGCCGCCCGGCAGGGCCTCCAAGTGGCCCAGGACAGCGTCGAATGGGCCGCCGAGCAACTGGCCCGCACCCAGCGCATGGTCCAGAGCGGCGTGCTCGCGCAAGTCGAGATCTCGGCCGCGGAAGCCGAACTCGAGCGCCGCCGCGACACCTACTTCTCGAGCCTGGGCGCCATCACCGAGGCCGAGAACGCCTTGAAGACCCTGCTGACCGCCAGCCGCGAGTCTCCCCTGTGGAACGATGAAATCATCCCCGTGGACGTCGAGACCTTGGCGCCGCCCGAGATGGGCGACCTGCGCCCCGCCGTGGCCGCGGCCCTCAAGCAGCGGCCCGAACTGCGCGCCATGGCCACCCGTCAGGAATCCAACGACATTCAGAAGCAGCTCAACGCCGACCAGGTGAAGCCCCAACTCAACCTGGTGGCGGGCTACGCCAACAGCGGGCTGGGCGGCGTGGTCTCCAGCCAGGCCAACCCCTTCAGCCTGGCCACCCAGGCCTCCACCGACCGTATCAATGCGCTTTCCGCGCTAGCCGGGCTGCCGCCTCTGCCCGCGATAAGCTTTGGCGGGCCCCTCCCAGGCTACCTGGTGGGCGGCTACGGCGCGGCGCTTTCGAGCGTCTTCGCCGGGCGCTACCAGACCTTCCAGGCCGGCCTGACGCTCGACCTCAACCTGCGCAACCGCA
>Ga0315282_10003839_pt1 | contig 26689 bp, 18 predicted proteins | sample YL17G07_20_MG_FD_203693 | JGI IMG/M metagenome (GOLD analysis project Ga0315282, IMG submission 203693) | Sediment microbial communities from Yellowstone Lake, YNP, Wyoming, USA - YL17G07_20 | ecosystem: Environmental > Aquatic > Freshwater > Lake > Sediment | place: USA: Wyoming | collected...
TGCCAGCCCAACCGGCGAAGGCAACGGGATGAAGCGCGCGCTCCGATAGTCTTGGGATGAAGGTGCCGATGATTTCGAAGATCAATGGTGCCGGAACGGCAAGCTCGTTCGCCGTGCTCGGAGAAATAGGAGAATACAGCAGCCCGACCACACTCGCTACGAGGGCCAGTATGAAACCGACGATTGGGCCGCTTGAGCCGATGTCGAACAGGGCGTCCCTGTTGGGAGGAAGAGACTTCTGCATTATCACCGCCCCGAAAGTTCCGAGTCCTATGGCTTCACCTATCGGCGGCGGTCCGGGTATGAAGTAGGGCGGCGTAGCGTCTATTCCGTTTCTGTCTGCAGTGAGCTTGTGTCCCATCTCATGAGCACCCAACACCGTCATTATGGCTACGCTGAATAACGCGCCGCCCACGAACGGACTGGACATTAGTCCTGTGCCGGCAAAGTCGAGCGAGAGCACGTAGCCCGTCAGGAACGTTGTTCCAATCGTCGCGAAAAGCAGTATCCAATTCACGAGTATGTTGCTCGGTTTCACCTGGGGTTTCGGAACGACTTTCAACACCACTCTTCCATCAATCTTTCGCAGGAGCGCTGTCATGCCAATCGATTCCAAGCTTTTCAGAAGATCCAGAAAGGCACGCTTCGTTTCCTGCGGCTGCTTCAAATAGTACGTTGGGATGCCGTGTTCCAACAGAGACTCTTCAGACTGAAACTGTGCAGAAACTAGCTGGGTTATCTTCTCAAAGTTCGCTTGCTGAATGAGAGGTGCTTGAGCTTCTTCGCCGGGTGTTTCAGCCATTAGGTTCCTGCCCTTTGGCGTATTGTCGTATTAGAGTGTTCAGGGAATAGAAAAGTCTATTGGAACCGTTCCCTTACTCTTGTTCAGGTTATTCCCTCAGCGATTTTGCCTGTTTTGCCGAAAACAAAGGCTTCGTTGAATCTTGTAATTGGTCTGCCTTTCTCGTTTCATCGAAAGAATTATAAAAAGATGACAAGCTTAGCTTGTATTTATCTCGGCAGTTGAAGCGGATGAATTTCACGCTAGTCTGTGACATAATGATGGATTTAGAGGGGTCCATTCGGCCCGCCTTATACTTGGCCAAAGAGCTGACAGCAAGAGGACACAGGGTGTCAATGATGTCGCCAACGATGTCTAGGGAGGTTGAAGATCGTCTAAGCGCTTTAGGAATAATTCCTGTTAACTTGCATGCCAAGCTTGCTGCGAGGAGTTCAGGTCTTTCTGTGCTTTGGCTTGAAACGTGGGCTCGTGAAGCGTTTCTTCGACTGAATTCGAGACGGGTAATTGACGAGTCTTCTAGAGTGATCAATTTTTCGCAAGTGATCTCTGCGCCTTCCTTAGTGTGGTACTTGCAGGGACCTCCTTCCTTGGCTCTGAAAGACATGGAAAAGGAGCTTTCCACTAGCTTTCGGATTATCTATGATTTCCTCAGACCGGTCATCAATTATGCAGATGGGAAACTTGCTTCTCGCATGGACAGACGCTCAACGTTGGTCATTGCAAACTCAAAATTTTGCGCTTCAATGTATTTGAGCCTTGGAGTCAAAACCGACTGCATAATCTACCCACCCATTGACTGCCAGACCTTCCGACCTTCAACATCAACACCATCTTCCGACTATGTGTTGACCTATCTTGGAAAAGAGACAAAGTTTTCCATCGTGAAGAACGTGGCAGATTTCGGTCTCAAGATCAAGGCGTTCGGTGCCAAGACACCTTTTATTCCAGAAGGCTTGTTGAGACATCCTAACGTCGAGTTCTTGGGAAGAGTGTCCACGAAGGAGCTCGTGGACCTCTACTCGAATGCCCTTTTCACCATGTTTCCATTCACTCACGAGCCTTTCGGATACGTTCCGCTTGAAAGCATGGCATGCGGAACTCCGGTACTCACATATGACTTTCAAGGCCCAAGCGAATACGTGGCAGACGCCCACACAGGCTGGCTTGTTCACACAGACGATGAACTCGTGCAAAAGAGCGTAGAATTGTGGAAGGAACAGTATCCCTCGGAGACAAGAACAAACTGCGTGAAAGCAGCTTCAAAATTCGACAAACGACAGTACCTTGAACAGTGGTTGGAAATAATAGGGAAGCTAAGCTAGGGTCGGATGCTGTCTTTCCAAGACGCAAAGACCATAATGGTGTAACACCAAAAGCGCTCACTAATGCAAAAGAATTAAGAGCATTCTTTTATTAGAAAAAGTCATTAGACAAACCAGAAATAACCCTTCGTTTGAGAGTACTGAGAAGAATTATGCATAATGTGTGTTTTATCACGGACCCGCTCGTGACAACTATGGGAGCCGTGAGACCAGCCATACTGCTTGCAAGAGAATTCCGCAGAAAAGGAAACGAAGTTACTATCATTACGACACGCTTTGATCAAGCAGTACACGAAGAATTGTTGGACGAAGATATCCTGCTCAAGGATGTTGGTCCCCATTTTTCGTTCATTCCTTCGCTCCCTACACTTGACGCTTGGGGGCGATGTCTAATAATGCAGAAGCCCGTGGTGGAAATCAACCATTCAGACCTTGCGGTCAACACTTCGTCATGTATCATAAGTCAAGCTCGAGCATACTACGGTCAAGGCCCAATGACGAGAGCTCTTGATGACCTATTTCCTCAAATGCCAATGCATTACAGATATTCCTACAAGTTGCTGGGATCGGCCCTTCGCACTCTTGAGCGACATCTAGTTAAGAGGTTTCGGGATTTATCAGAGATGTTTGTGGCCAATTCGGCATTTTGCGCTTCGATGTACGAAAAGTGGGGAATAAGTGTTGACAAAATTATAAGCCCACCTTTAGACTGCTCTCTTTTCGAGCCGAAGACTTCTAACCCGACTGCAGACTACGTCTTGACGCATTTTGGCGCCTTCGGTAAAGAGGGGAAATTTTCAACCGTCAAGGCAGTCGCTGATGCTGGAGTGCCAATCAGAGTCTTTGGCGAAACGTCGCAGATCCCGCAATCCTTGAAGAAACACCACAGGATTAGCTTTCTCGGCAAGGTCACTGACGCAGAGCTGGCAAACCTCTACTCGAACGCGCTCTATACACTCTTTGCCTTCGAGCATGAGCCTTTTGGTTACATACCGGTGGAAAGCATGGCATGCGGAACCCCCGTCCTAACGTATGGAAAGCAGGGACCTTCTGAGACTGTGGTAAACAGGAAGACGGGCTGGCTTTCGAACAACGACCGAGAAATGATAAACCTTGCTGCCTTTCTCTGGAAGGAGGGCTACGGTGGCGATATTAGAAACAAGTGCAGAAAAAGGGCCCTTGCGTTTGATGTAAAGAAGATCGCTGAGATCTGGGAGAATACCTTAAGCTCAAAAAACTCTTTCGGCCGTGTCTGGCAGAAAAATGAGAAACATCTGTACGGACAGTGAACAGGTTGGGCACACGAAAACACAAAATAGTGATGATTAGCGTCAACGACACTCAGACGCCAACAAGTGGAGGTGAGTACACCTACAGAGTCATTAAGGACGAATCGCTGAGACAAGGATATCAAGTGCAAGAAGTTTCTGTGCCAGTATTGCTCAGAAGTCTGCTGGGAAGTAAGAACGACGAAGCGCTCACGCAAAATGTCGTTAGATCACTATTGCATTTTCGATGTTTCTTTGAATCCCTATACAGGCGGTGGCAGCGCGGGTATTTGGTGATTACGTCTTCCAGCCCACTGTTTCCGGTTTTTGGCCATCTGGTGTATCATCAACCTAAGACAGGTATTTGCTGTACAATGGGCAGGGAATACCTTAGCCGATATGAACGGCTGGGTATGCTGATACACGAAAACGAGAACTTGTCTCCCGTATGGTTATTCGCTAAGAGAAGTCACATCCTACATCTAAGCAACAGTCACTTTACTAAAGGGTTGATCAGCGAACTTTATGGTTTGGACTCCCTGGTGCTCTATCCCCCTGTTTCGATTCCTTGTCAACACAGCATCGGTGCGTGCAAAGAAAGAGTTCCTGGAGTGATAATAGCAAGACCAAGGGCGATCAGTGGCATAACTTTTCTTCCTGAAATGATAAAGGAATTGCCGAAGACCGTTAAGTTTGTTGTCATTGGAAAGGCAGACGCTGTAGGAATGGAAGTCTTACGTTTTCTGAGAAGCAAGGGAGTCGACATTGAATACTTGGGATATGTCAGCGAAACTATGAAGCTGGACATATTTAATCGATTTTCTCATTATCTCCACTTGGGCTTTAACGAGTCATTTGGCATAACGGTTGTTGAAGCGATGGCTGCAGGCTGCATACCTGTGGCACCTAAAAGCGGAGCAATTCCAGAATACATGCCCCAAGACCTACTTTATTCAAACAGTCATGAAGCCTCTGAGAAAATATCGGCGCAAATTGGCCTTGGAGATTCAGACCTCGAAACAGAACTCAAGAATACGGCCAAGAGGTTTGACGAAAAAGAATTCAGAAGTGGAATTGCCGGTTATATTAACATGTTAGATACGAAGGGTCTTCAACATATCGAGTGAGAGAAACATGCGCATGCCACTACCTTATGCTACTAAAGATGATTATACACAGACCGGTCGATTCAAAGGGGCAGGCGCCCCATCGCTCTTGATTGCGCTAGCTAGATACTTTAACGATAACACGATCCACGTAAATATCTGCAAGACCAGTTGTGAAAATTCGAAACTCGAGACTTGACCGGAACATCGTTGTGGAAAAAGTCATTGTCAAATTGTTCCACCCTTGGTTATGAACGTCAGTGTTGTAAAGATCTTTACTGGTCAAAACCACGCTGGCATGTTCGTCACTGACGTCAAAAGATGCTAAAAGACCGTCGATGTAGTTCTGCGCTTTAATTTCAAAAGTAACGTTGTAAGTTGCTGATGGCAAACAAGCGTATGGTCCGTAAATAAACGTACCATTGTTAACACCTCTTTGTGAGAAGTCCACATAACCACTCTTTGATGAATCATCTTTGACTACCTGTCCAGAGCCCACCAAGAAGTCTTTGTAATCGAAGATTTCGTAGTCACCGTAGGGTACAAAGATCATCGGGCCCTCATAGCTCTTCCTAAACAAGACCAAAGAACCTCCGACTGCGTATACGCTAAAACGTTTGTCATTGGTAATCTCGTTTAACACGAAGGACTTCCATATGTCGTACGTGTTTAGGTCTAGTAGCACGTAGTCAGTTTCGTCTATCTGCTGATTGATGTATTTTATAAGTGCTTCATGTTCAGATGGTGAGTCTACAACAGGAATAACATATGCGTTTATCCTATTTGAAACATGTGGAAACACGATGTTTTGAGTTAATATGGAAGCATTGGATGGTATCAGTTTTATCATGTCTTGCATTGACTCAACGTATTTCTGATTGGAGGTTGGACTGGCGTACCAAAGAAGCTGTGGTTGCCCTACTAGATTGTAAGCTAGGGGGCTGATGGGGCTTAACGAAATGATGAAGACTAGCGAAACAATCACAATAGTTCTAAGGGATGACTCTATGTCATTGACATGCACTTTTGAAGCAGAATCAGGCTGTTGTACTGGTAGTTGTTTCGAAAGGATATGCTGATGGCCTAGACCCTCAATCGCTGCCAAAAAAACGAGTGGCACTATGTAGAGTGCGTATTGCGCTCCTAACATATAATATGGTCCGTAATTTGTAAGAAGGAACGGTGCAAGAATGATAAGCGCTACTAAGCAGAATTTGCTTTTAAAGGAAAGGAACAGAAGTGGGGCGAAAAGAAATATGATGTAGAAGAATTTGAGATAGTAGTCGCTCAGAAGAGCTTCTAATACGAGCCGAGGGTTGAGTAGCACATAAGCAGGTAACGAAAGTATGTCCCCTTGAAATCCAAGGACTTGGAAAGTACTTGTAGCACGATAAAGATTCAAAAAGTCAGGAGTGATTGGAAAAAGATCTCGAACGTATCTCGCAATGAAATACCAGATCACAGACATGGCCATCGTTGTTGATAAAACCTTGGAAGTTACACTTGGTCGAAACTGTAAATGTCTAATTGATCCTATGGCTGAACGTATGTCCGAGGAGGTTAACAGAAAATAGATAGCCATAAGAAGAATAATTGGCGCTACATGCTCTTCCACCGTTAGGGCAAGCAAGACGGAGATGAAATAAAGCTTCCACCTCTTCTTTACAAGGAAATAGCATAGAGAGAAGATTAGAAGTGGGATGAAGGCTTGCTGGTGAAAGTCAAACCAGTTCGCTCCCTGAAGAGCTGGATAGAGTAGATAGGCTATCCCCAACACAAAACCAGCTTTCTTGCTTTTTAGCAAATCAGAAGCTAGTAGATAGAGAGGTAGAGCCCCTAGGGCTAGTATGAAAGACTGAAGTACAAGCAAAGTGGTTGCGGACGGATGAACCGCGTAAAAAGGCAAAAGAACGAATAGTATCGGGCTGAAATGTACTCCAAAATAGCATCCACTCGGATTTAAGTAAAGCTCTGCTGTATAGTAGAACAGTTTTCCATTAAACAGTGTCGTGTAAAATGACTGGTCAAATATTCCTAAGTCCCATGCGAATGTAGCGAACCCATAATGCTTCATAATGGTATAGCAAGAGAAGATGATTCCGTATGCAATGATAGATACGAGCATAATGTAGCCATACCGACTTCCGCGCAGTATCTTTCCAAAAATACTTTTCAGTCTTGTGCGAAGACTCGATATCATGTCCTTTTGTCTCTCTCATTATTGGATTAATAGCCCGCGGTGGTTCTAAATCTTGTGAAAGACGTTCTTGAGACATGCAAATTTAAATCTTGTGAGTTATTGGGAAAGTCCTGCCGCAATTAACAGTATTAAGGTTCCTCAGAATAAATATTAGGTGTATTATTAACATTTGTAATGCGTGGCGTTGAGATGGAAATAGTTCTGGCTCATCCCTCATTGAATTCTGCTGGCGGGGGTGAGCTTGTTTGCTTATCATTGGTCAAAGCATTGCGTCAGGAAGGACACAAAGTGGTTGTTGTTACAGTTGATAGAACAGACTGGAACCGGTTGAAAAGGATTCTTGACCAACGTTGTCCAAGTCAAGAGCACAACCTTTTGCCAAGCTTGCCAGAAACTCCGTCTCCCTTAGCGCATGGACTTCTTCTACTAGGGTTCTACTTTGCAGAACTTCTGTTGTTGAGACTAGTGAAGAAAGACAAATTGTTGATAAGTACCTGTGGAGAAAAAGTGAATTCTATTGCTGATATTGTGTACGTGAACGGCACGCCGCTTAGATGCGCATTCACGCTTCCTGGCGTAGGTGTCAAGAGGAAGTGTTATAGCAAATTGTACAACTTGCTCTTGAAGACTGTTGATAGGCTAGGTACCAGCACCATTGTAGCAAATTCGAAGTTTAGTCAAGAGATAATTTGGAAATGTATCAGACGAGAGGCCCTCGTTGCTCATCCGCCAATAAACTTGCGAAGGTTTGTCTCGACAAAAAAGAACGGGACTCGCAAGAATACCGTGGTTTCAGCTTCGAGATTCTTGCCCGAACAAAATCTTGAGCACATCCCAAAAATTGCAGAAATGGTGCCGAATGCAAATTTCCTAATGATTGGACCAAGCGGGGCAACCTCAAAAAGAGTGCTTGAAAAATTGCATGAAATGATCACCGAATTGAATATAAGAGACAGAACAGAGGTGCTGACAAACGTATCGTTTTCAGAATTTTTGGAAGCCTTGCTGACAGCCAAGGTCTTCCTTAGAACTCTGCCACACGAGCCTTTTGGCATGTCCGTTGTCGAAGCTATGGCTGCCGGGTGTGTTCCTATTGTTCCCAGAGATGGGGGGCCTTGGTTTGACATACTTGAGGGAAAGGAGGGCGTCTATGGGTTTTCTTATGGGAGCATTTCGGAGGCTGCTGAGAAGATTAGGATGCTTCTGGAAAATGATGAGTTGAGGACCGAAGTCTCTGCTAGGGCTCGCAGGCGAGCCATGGACTTTGACAGTTCAGTTTTTGAGAGTAAGATGCTAAGCGTTGTGAAGAAGGTTTATTCGCGAAAGTTTGAATAATTATCCTCACCCTGCTGACAGTGATTTGCTGTCGGGTACTGTTGGAGAAACAAGTCCTGGTCTGGTCTGTTCTAGCCTGAGAAGGTTTGCTTTAATTTTAATATCCAAAAAATTGGGGTAAAGAAAAAAGGTGGGGTGGTTTTTATGGGTCTTCGTGTATTCCGCCTTTGGTCAGTACGCTGCCGTAGTAGATGCCTCTTTCGCTTATGGTGCCTAACACTTCGGGAACGCTGAATCCTGTTGGCTTGTACCCTTCTGTCGTGTTCTCGTAGGTGATTTTTACGACCACGCTTGTGACGCCTCGGAACGCGGGGTCTTGGAACTCGAAGATGCCGTCTTCCTGGAACCATCTGGTCACGTAGTAGGTGTCTCTGCCCCAGTTGCCCCATATCAAGAACAGCGTCGTGCCGTTCCAGTCTTGGCTCACTGAGACCACAGCGTATCCAACGGTGTTAGTGTCCGTGTATCCTCTGTGCGAGGCGTTCCAGCACGACAGTGGCACTATCGCGTTCTGCCATGTCGCGTAGGGGGTGAACTGCTGCGTAGGTGTGTTTAAGCCGTAGAATGCGTCTGCAAAGTCGTTGCCGTAGTATGCCAGCATGTTTGCGAGTGGGCCGCCCACGCCGATCAGGTTGGCTCGCGAGATTTGGTTCGGTATAGTGTATGAGAGCGCATATCCAGCACGGCAATAGTCGTCTTTCAACCCGGTTCTGAAGTCGGTGCCCGAGTAGTAGTAGCTCGCCCACACGTTGCCAGCTGACACTGGACTCATGACGAACGGTATTTGGTTTGCGATCTCTGCGTCCATCATGTCTTCGCCAGCCCAGCCGTACTCAACCTCCTTGTCCTTGAACGCTGCTGAAACCAGCGACAAGCCTGCTGAGTCAACTGAAGCGGCGGTTCGTCCGACGATGCCGTATTCGTAGCGTCCTGGCATGTGTTCAGTGTACAAGTCTGGATTTCCGTGGATGTTGAAGCTTGTTGTAACGTTGAAGGTGTCAAGGGTTGCATTGTACACTGCGGTGAAGTTGTAGTCAACAATCAGATTAACATGGTCGATGTAAAGGTCGAGGTCTTGCTCCAAGCTTTCCCACTCAGGCGGCCATATGTCATAGTACATTTTGAATTTGGTGAAGTTTATTGCAATGTTATTCTGCGTTATGAGATTGGTCATCGAGGGGAAGTCAAAGGGTACTATAACTGTGGGATAGACGTTGGACTCTTTGGTCACCTTTATGTCCCAGGCTTCCCAGTGGAAGGTTCCAGTCAGGTTGCTGCTTGCACCGTCTGTGGGTGTCGTTGTGTACGTGACGTTGAGATTCGTGTTAGTTATATTGAAAGAGTGTCCTGCGGTCAGGTAGTCTAGATTGAAGCTGTTGTCAACTCCCCATGTTGGGTTTGTGTAGTACAATGAACCGTTGCCTACGTAGGCGCGTGTCTTGTTGATTTCTTGTTTTCCGAGAACGATAGAGTGGTCGTTCTCGTAACAGTTGTCTGTGGCGTAGATGATTTTTATCACTGTTCCTGCCGGCGGCACGTCAGAATAGAAGATACGTATTGTGCCGTACCCAGGGTAGTATAAGCCTGTCTTGTTGTTGACGTAGAGTTCATAGGAATAGTCATAGCCCAATGTGTAGATTTGGCGGTACGGATACTGGAGGGTTCCGTTAAACATGACTCGTTCTGACCCGTCGTTGTATCCTCCCCATGTTGGTACGTACAGTACTGGGTTGTTGTTCAGCGTAATGTTCAGGTCATGTCCTGTCTGTGCGTTGGCATACTCTGTTGCGTTAACGGTGTGGAAGTCTACCCACTCGGCTGTCTTCTTTTCAACAGCGCTGTACAGGTTCATCGGGTTGAAGACTTGGTTCAAAAGGTACTGTACCTCACAGTCAATAACCGGCAAGCCGTCTGACCAAGATTCTCCGCCCGCATACACGTCGTCTCCGTTGTGTCTGTCTGTCAGTCCGTAAACGGCTACTGCTCTGAACTGCTGTGCTACGGGGTCACGCGTAAGCTTGAAATCCCATTCGCCGATCACGTACGGTGTGGCCGCCCCCGTGGCCCAGTGACCCATAGAGTCGCCAAGTCCGCCATTGTAATCTGGCTGATGATGCTTGTAGTCGATGGTGAAGACGTCAGTGCTGAGCGGCTGGGATCTGAGGTAGATTGTGCCATTAGTCCCATCCCATACGTAGTCACCTGGAGAAAACAGCAGAACACCGTTCTTGAAGACCATCGGCTCGTTGCTCCAGACTCCTCCTCCTACCGGATAAGCATCCGAGGACAACCAACCGTAGGCGCTGAAGCGAATTGGCCAAACGGGGGAGTATTGACCGTATGATGTAGAATTCGGAGTGCCGAGCAGGTACCATGTTAGGTTCTTCTCTACTGTGCAAAGCGATGACAGCACTTGAGTTCTGGTTACTACGTCGGTTGGCTTCACGATTGCTCCGAAGGGTTGAGGCCAGTATGCCACGAACCCAGCGAACGTGCCGGCTTGGTTTATTATCTGGGCCAAGTAGTACCCTGGTATCGGGTTGCTCGCGTTGTAGTAGGGCTGATAGTTGTAGTCATAGACTGTCGTCAGGTTTGGATAGATGGTTGCGTAGCTGGGCGGTGCGCTTGTCGTTCCGATGTCCCATTCTCCACGGTTGCTGAATTCAACCTGGAAGTCTCTGCCGAACTTTCCTTGATCCAGCCGCTTGACATCTTTGAACTCCACTATCTCCTTCGAGTCCTTGTTGAACACGAAGGTGATGATTATTTTGACTAGGCCGCTGTTTGTGACATTGTGGTCGGGTAAAGCGTACAAAGTGGTACTGCATTGAGCGATAAACTCTCTGGGTCCATCGTACAGAACGTTGATCGGGTCCGTTGTTGCCCACATGTTGGTCTCGCGTCCGCCGTAAGGTGGACCAAGTGAACTTGAAACGTTCTCTTGCCAGCCTCCGTCGATTCCGTATGGGCTCTCGTCACCGAACAGTGCAAAAGCCCATGCCCTCTGGTAGTGATTGTCCAGGTCTGCGTAGTGTATGTCGATGAACCATCCTTGGCTCCAGTCCTTCTGAAAAACGGCGGGATTGGCAAACACGTCCATGCCCTTGTATTTTAGGCCTACCAGGCCAGGGCCATTTATCAGTTCTCCGTATCTTGAGAAGCCCCACGTCAGGCTGCTTGCGTCGTACGGGTAGAGCACGTAAGAGTCGGTTGCGAGTACTCCGCTGACAGTCATGTTGTCTGCGTTATAGGGTGTAAGTGCGCTTGATCCTAATTGTGCGAATAACGTTGAAACTAGAAGTCCTGCTATAATAGCTGTTGCTACCATAATCTCTGTTAAATGCTTTCGATTCATTTTCTTTCCTCATTTAAATTGTTCTTTCTATAGTTTGTAACCATTCGATTTAAAAGGTTTTCCATCCCAGAAAAAGGGAACGAAAAAAGCAAAATTCAAAAACAGACAATGTTTTGAAACGAAGAGAGGTAAAGAGATCCCTCAGGACCCGTGGAGCAGCTTCGAAGCTTGTCACTAAGATGCACAACTGGACCTTTTTTTAGAAGCGTAGCCCTAAGTGCAAAGAATGAAAAGCCACATGACTCATACCTAGTTACTCCAATTGCATAATCGATTTGAAGAACCTAAACTTATTTGCATGTGACCAGAGTCTGCTGGATCGTGATTGTGTATCTTTGAGATTCCTTATTAGACACCCCTGAAAAGGTCCTCCTTACTCGAAATGCTTAACTCACTTATACCGTATTTGTCATAAAACTCCACGGAACAGCTTAGTCCTCTCAAAACGCAACAGGCCCTGCCTTGCCGCCCCCGCTTAAAGAGTAATATCGGTGGACAGAACAAAATCGCAAACAATAGCATCGGGAAAGTGTTAATCACCGGTGGGGCAGGTTCATCGGAACCCACATCGTAGACGCCTTACATCCAGAGAAGTTAAAGTTTGCATCTTCAACAATCTCTCAGCTGGAAAACGAGAAAACATCACTCGCTCAACCACAGAAAGCTTAGCTTCGTCAAGAGTGACCTCCTAAACCAGATTCTTGAGTCAACCTCTCCACATAGGTATAAATAACCCTAGTAAACTTGATCGTAAAAGGTGAAGAAGGTGCGAAAAGAAATTCCAGAAGATCTGATGACCTTCTTCAGAAGCGAAAAAAGAGTTTCAGCTGCCTATCTGTTCGGCTCGCGCGCAAAAAAGATCCAAACGCCAGAGAGCGATATTGACATAGCCGTTCTACTTTCTGAAACTCCAAAAAAACTGCTTGAATACTACTTATACCTAGTCAGTAAACTGTCAAGGATACTAGGAAATGAAGTGGATCTAGTAATCCTTAACGACTCTCCTCCACTACTCAAACATCAAGTGATAAAATATGGAAAGGTTCTTTATTTCAGGAGAGAAGAGGCAAGAATAGCATTTGAGGCAAGGGTCCAAAGTGAATATCTAGATTTCAGCAGAGCCATAGCGAGGTATGACGAATGTTTCATGAAACAGACCCTAGCGCAGAAAGAACCTTAATCACAACCAAACTAAGCAAACTGAGGCAATACGAAACGTTTCTGAAAGAACTGTAAGCAAGCACCATCGAAGATTTTGCCACCGACTTCAAGATAAGCGGAGCCGTTGAAAGATACCTTCAAGTCGCCATCGAATGCATCGTAGACATCAGCAACGAAATAATCTCTTCACTCCAGCTCCAAAGACCTGAGCGCTACAGGGACATCCCTTACATCTTAGCCGGATCAAAAATCATCCCCAAAAACTTTGCAGAAACAATCGCTTCGATGATAGGCTTCAGAAACCTGCTAGTTCACGACTACGCATCCATAAACCTAAACCTGGTTTACGAATTTCTACAAACAAGGCTTCCAGATTTCGAAAACTTTACCAAATACATCGCTAAGTGGTTGGGAAAAAGGTAGAAATGGCCCTCTATACAAGAAGCGCACGCCGCTGAAATAAAACTTCAAAATAGGATCTCCTAGGCTGTCGCTCTTTTAAGGTACGTCCTTATTCCATCGACCACGAACCTGGCGTCGTCAATTATCTCTCTGGTCTTCTCTCGGGTGCAGTATTCCATAGGGGCCACCCATCTGCCAACACACCTGCGGGCTGCAAACAAAAAACACCAAAGCTATGAAACCTCTAAACACACGCAAAAGAAAACGACAGTCCTTCCCCAGCAACGGCTATGATCATAGAGTGCCGATTATAGAGTACCTTTAAACAGGTCTTCCTCCCTCGAAATCTGCAGACCTCTTGTGCTGCACCCGTCACAAACCTCTACTACACCGCTCAAACCCCTAAAAACCACAATGGGCCTTGCTTCCTTCCCCTGTCCCATGAGCAACTCCGCCGCGGCAGCAACCTCATCCAACACAGCAACATTCTTAACCTTCAAAACCTGACCGAACAGATCAGGCGTCCCGCGATAATCCCTGAACGGGTTGATTCCAGCGGCTCCTATCGCAAAGTTCACCTGCCCACGCCTGAAAGGACGACTGTAAGTGTCGCAGACGACCACGGCTACGTTCACGCCTGTCAGTCTCTTCATCTCCGAGCGGCACTCTTTCGCGGACTCATCAGGGTTCTCGGGCAGCAACGCAAAGTTTCCTCTTCCCTCAACGTTCGACTTGTCTATTCCAGCGTTTATACATATCAAACCGCGCTTGTCCTCGACCAGCAGCACTTCATGAGAAGCCTTGAGCACGTTCGTAGCCTCCCTCAAAACAAGCTCCACGAACCTCGGACTCTTCCCGGTCGCCTTGGCAAGCTCTTGGGCTCTTCTTGAAGGAACAACTTCTCTCAGTCTGGACAAACGATTTTCAGCCTTCGAGAAGACCTTCTGTGCAACAACGATCACGTCGCCTTCCTGAACCCTAAAACCGTTCTTTTCACAGGTCTCAACGATGATTCTTGCGACATTGTCTCCTGGCTTCACAAGCGGAAAACCCTCCAGAGCGAACGCAGTGAAACTTCTCAAGAGGCCCCCTCTCAACTGTGGATTAGGTTGTTCTTGCACTTCGTTAAATCTCTTGCCCAACCCCGCTCGGCCAGAAAAACATGCAGCTCAAGATTTTGAAGTCTTATCCTAAATTCATAACGCTTAAGCCAATTCGGACAAGAGGAATAGCACAAACTCAACCATAAGGCGGATGCTTCTCCATGAAGAAACAATTCACGTTGCTACTCATCCTATTCACCATAGTATTTGGTTCTCTTAGCATCGTGTACAAAATCCCACTCATTGCCAAGGCGACATATGTTGAAGGCGTGATCACGCAAGACACAATATGGACCCTGGTAGACAGTCCGTTCGTGCTGTCAAACAATGTGACCGTCAACCAGGGTGCAACGCTCACAATCGAGCCTGGCGTTTATGTCAGGTTTGGAGGAGACTTTTCGTTGATAGTGAACGGAAGAATCGTAGCAAACGGAACGGCAGAGAGGAACATTCATTTCACAACCAACGACCCGTCCAGCACTGTCGCTTGGGAGACAATCGAAATCAATGGAACACAACCGTCATTGTTCATAAACTGCATCATCGAAGGCGCAAGAAACGCAGTAACACTGGATAACGGTTCCCTAGACATACAAAACAGTGTGATACGGAGCAACTCTGAGAACGGAATCACGTTGAACGGGGGCGCTCTGACCATTCAAAACAGTGAGTTGGCGAACGACAGCTTGAGCGCCATCAACGTAGCCGGCGGAGACCTTGTTTCAATAGAAAACAACATCATAGACTCAAACGGGAACGGCGTCCTCATAGCTGGCGGTGACCAGGTGGACGTGCACAACAACGTCATCGCATCAAACGGAAACGGTTTGCTCATAACTGGTCAATTAAACGGAACAACCGACATCAGACAAAACGAAATCTCTTCCAGCAAACAGAACGGAATACTCTTAGAAGCAGACACTCTCGGCAACACAGTCATAACTGAGAACAACATCACATCAAACAACTGTGGGCTTTTTATCTCAGCCAACGCGAGCACGTACATCACAGGCAACTACATCTCAAACAACACCGTCGGAATACAATACGATGGGTTCACAAATCATCAAGTCTACTTCAACGACATATACGAGAACGGTCAGGGCGTTGGACTAACCCCCTCATACAATGGGACCGTTAACGCAGCACACAACTACTGGGGCCAGAAGACCGGCCCGAAACATGACTCGTTGAACCCGTACGGAAGAGGAAACAGCGTCGGAGGCGACGGCACAAACCTCGTTTTCATACCGTTCTTAACGCACCCATTTGCGTACAATAATGTCCCTCCAACGGCAGTTCTCTGGACAGACAAGCTCCTATTGGCGCCGGGTCAAGCCGTCATGTTCGTAGGAACAGACTCACAGGATGATGGAAGCGTGTACCAATACTTTTTCGACTTCAACGACACGGGAAACAGCGGTTGGACAGCACTTTCACTTTTCAATCACAGCTACTCTTCAACCGGAACCTACTTCGCGAGCCTGACCGTGGAGGACGATTTCGGAAGCAGGAGCGCACCTGCTTTCACGACAGTAACCGTCGCAAACCTTCCTCAGCTGGAAGCCTCTGTCACTCTGAGCAATTCTACCGTTGCCTACAACGGACAGGCATCAGTCACGGTTTATGTGTTAGCCGGAGGCAGCGGAGCTGCTTACGCAAACGTCACACTGCTCTCCGTAAGAGGCGGAAGCTTCTCACCCCAGTCAGGGTTGACGGACGCTAATGGGTACTTTACAGCGAACTTCACAGCGCCAAATGTGACGGAGACAACGGATGTCAGAATAATCGCAAGAGCCTCAATGAACGGGTACGCAGACGGTTCCGACTACGGGTACATCAGAGTTTTTGCACCCCTGAGAGTTCAGGTGATCCCCGTACCTTCGACGATAAGGTCTGAAGAAACGACAGCATTAACCGTTACCGTGACGGATGACTCCGGAGAACCCGTGACCGGGGCTAACCTCACATTATCGTGCAGCAGCGGCACACTTTCAGCCAGTGCCGGAACAACAGACTCAAACGGTTCAGCAGCATTTACACTCACAGCCCCGCTGACGCTAAGTCAGGTCAACATCACCGTGACAGTCACAGCCAGTAAACTGCAATATGCCGACGGACAGGGAGAAGCCATCGTAAGCGTTGAACCCCGAAGACTCGCTCTGGAAGTGACCTCCAGCCCCGATGTAATTCTTTCGGAGGAAACAGCAACCATAACTGCGCGCGTAACTTTTGACTCGAACCCAGTTGTGAACGCAACGGTCACTGTGACCTCAGACGTTGGTGGAAACTTCTCCGCGGCGACGCAGCTAACAGACACAACAGGCACGTCAACATTCGCCTTCACGGCACCTCTAGCCTTATCGAGCGACGGACTCAACGCGACCATCACTGCGACAGCAGCCAAGAGCGGATACGTAGACGCCGAGAGTAGTGCGGTAGTCGTCATAAAGCCCAAGGTTCTTTCAGTCAACATCATTTCAGATTCACCCATCACCTATTCCGAGGGCAAATCAAACGTCGTGGTTCACGTGGAATACGAAAACACTTCGATGCAAGAGGCAAACGTCACGATCACGGCGACACACGGAAGCTTCGCAGAGACGACAGGAATGACAGACGGCTCCGGCAACGTGACATTCGCCTTCACTGCACCCCTAGTTAATGCGGCCACCGATCTCACGTTTTCAGCAACCTCTTCAAAGACTGGATACCTTGACAACACAGGTCAGCTGAACATCACAGTCAACCCTAGGACGTTTGGCTTTCAAACAACCCCAGTGACACTCAGGTCAGGCCAAACAGAAACGGTTTCAATACACGTAACATGCAAAGAAGACGCCACGTCAGTGGCCGGTGCAACCGTCACAATATCATATGGCTACGGAGGCCCACTGACAAACGTCACAGACTCAACTGGAACCTGCACATTCATCATAACCGCTCCTCAAGCCCCAACAGACGAGCTGAACGTGACGGTTATGCTGGCAAAAAGCGGATACCAACAGAGACAGTCAAACGTGACGTTGAACGTTGCTTCTGAAGAACAAGGCTTCCCATTGATAACTGTACTTCTCGTTGCGATTCCAATAGTGGCTGCGGTCATAGTCCTTGTCTTGATCAAGCTGAAGCTCATCGTTGTTTCGACCAACGAGGAGACTGAAGGGTAGTAATGTGTCGTGAGACGTAATATTTAATAGATTGTCCACACATGAACAGTATAGAACAGGAGAACAACAATGACACAGTTCCGACTCAAAGGGAAACTGGCAAAGCTGAAGACAGTGCAGATCAAACTCAACTTTAAAAAGCGCCAGCAGCCAGCCATCCCCCCTCCAACGCCAAGACCCGTACCCAGAGGGTACAAAGTCGTGGAAAAATACCCGCTCTACGAACCTTTCGCCCACGTGGCCATCGCACAAAACCCAAAAACCGGGGAGCACAAGTACATTCTAGACGAGCTACAGCTCGATCCACTGGAGAGAAGCGTCTACAACCGCATCCTAGAAATACTTCTCGCAGAGATCGAGTCCCCAAAAGAAGAAATTCTGGACCCCAGAAGATTCTTTGCAGATGAGGCAAAGAAGATCGTTGACAAATACCGCATAAGCCTCGGCTGGTTGCCCGACGTGTCGTGGTACAAGATTCTCTATCACGCGGAAAGAGACCTCGTGGGGTTCGGTCAAATCGACCCGTTGATGCGAGACCCAAACATTGAAGATATCTCATGTGACGGTGTGAAGAAGTCCGTTTACATTTGGCACCGAACCTACGAGAGTATCGAAACGAACATCGAGTTTCAGACAGATGAAGAACTTGACAACATGGTTGTTAAGCTCGTGCACATGGCTGGAAAACACGTGAGCTCAGCCTTCCCGATCGTCGATGCCTCGCTGCCGGGTAAGCATAGGCTTTCGGTGTGCTACAGGCGCGAAGTCACGCCTTTCGGCACCGCTTTCACTATAAGGAAGTTTAGAGAAGACCCGTATTCCATAATAGACCTCATAAACATTGGCACTTTTTCGGAGGAGATGGCTGCTTATTTCTGGCAATGCCTTGAACACAGAGCTTCTATAATGGTTTTGGGCGGAACGGCAGCAGGAAAAACAACAGCTCTAAACGCTCTGGCCTGCCTGATCAAGCCTGGAAGCAAGGTCATCACGATAGAAGAAACAGCTGAGCTTAATCTGCCTCACGAAAACTGGGTTTCACTTATCGCCAGACAAAGTTATGGCTTGGGCGGAGACAGCACGGGAGAAGTTGCACTTTTCGACTTGGTCAAGACTTCTATGAGGCACCGTCCAGACATACTCATAGTGGGAGAGGTAAGGGGACAAGAAGCTTACGTGCTCTTCCAAGCCTTGGCCACTGGCCACGGTGGAATGTGCACCATGCACGCTGAGAATCTGGATTCAGCGATTAAACGACTGACTTCGAAACCCATGGACATCTCTCCAGCATACATTCCGTTGATGAACATAGTGCTTTCGATTCAAAGAGTCCACCTGATCAAGAACAAGGAGCGAGAGGCGTACAGGCGTGTACTGAACGTGAACGAGATCGCGAACTTTGAGGATTACAGGACAGTTTTCAAATGGTACCCGAACAAGGACGAACAAATCCCAGCACTTGACAAGAGTGTGATGCTTGCAGGGCTCTCCGAGCGACTGGGCATGAGCAAGAAGGACCTCATCGCAGAAATTGAGAAGCGCAGAGTCGTGCTCCACTGGATGCGAGAACATGACATCAGAAGCTACAAGGACGTGGCCGCAATAATAGCAGAGTATTCTGCCAAGCCAAAGCAGATCTATGAGAAGGTTCTCGCAGGGGAGGAGGTTAAGGCAGTTGCCGTTTCTAGAAACCCTTGAGGCGTGGTCCTTCCGCATCTTCGGGAGAATGGCGCCCTCTTTTCTGAAACACGTTGTAGAGTTCAAAGACTACTTGGAAAGGGCGAAAATCAAGATTTACCCAGAAACCTACGTGTCATTAATGCTTTTCATGGCCGTCTTAACGATTCCAATCTCGGCCGTCTGCACAGTCATCATGCTTCTCTACGGCTTCATCCCAGTGATTTTCTTGATTCCTCTTCCGCTCTACGTGATGATCGGGTTTTTCCTAGTTCCAATGTCCAGGGCCGGTGAGAGAGCAGCCAACTTAGAAAGGGAAATGCCGTTTGCAACAGCTTACATCAGCGTTATGGCTTCCGGAGGCATAGCACCGTACAGCAGCTTCAAAAGACTCTCCGAGGTCGACCTGCTACCAGGAATGAAAAGCGAGGCAAGAGAAATAATAAAAGACGTTGAGATCTTTGGCATAGACCCGCTTACTGCAATTGAAAATGCGGCAAAGAAAAACCCCCTCGACATCTTCAAAGATTTCTTATCAGGGTACTCATCAACCGTCATCATCGGCGGAGACATTAAACACTTCCTCGAAAGAAAAGCTGAAGACATCTTCAAGGCCAGAGCGTTGCGTGTCAGAGCTGCGGCTGAAAGACTCGGAATGCTTCTGGAAACTTTTATAATAGTCAACGTGATGATGTCCCTTTGTTTCTACATAATGTTCAGCGTACAGAACATCGGCGTCAGTGGCGGATCAGGCGGCGACGTTTCAACCATTCTTCTTTACACATTCGTCTTGAGCCCGATGTTGTCAATGATGTTCGTTTACCTAGCGCATAGCATGCAGCCTAAAACACCAGTCACTGAAATGCGCCCATACAAGATTTTTGGGGTGTGTACAGCAGCAGGTATGTCCTTGTTCCTCTTTCTTTTTCTCAGTGGCAGTTTCGGCGTACTAAGCCAAATGCCAGTAGCCCTTGCTATAGCACTGTTCATTTCAGCTGCACCCGCGGCGATTGTACACGGCAAACTCTCAAGCAAGAAAACAGGCACCGAACAGGGCGTGAGCAGTTTTCTAAGAGACTTGACGGAAGTCAGAAAAACAGGACTCTCGCCCGAGAGGTGCATCGAAAGCCTCTCACGCCGCGAATACGGCGTGTTCAGCAAGGAGCTACGCAAAATCAGCTCAGAAATCTCTTGGGGAATCCCGTTTAAAAAGGTGATGATGGACTTCATAAGTAGGACGAGAAGCTGGATGACGCAAGTCGTCATGTTCCTGCTCGTCGAGACGGTGGACGTCGGCGGAGGCACTATTGAGATGATTGAGTCTCTTGCCAGATTTAACAACTTGACCCAAGAGGTTGAAAAAGAAAAGAAGTCCTCAACTCGACCCTACATAATGATGCCTTACTTTGCGGCGCTGCTTCTAGTCGTGACGACATCCATGATGCTGAGTTTCACGACAGGCACCATCGGAGTCGCTGGAGCCCCGCCTCCAGCAAACATGGACTGGATTAGACAAGTCTTCATGACATCAGCCATCTTCTACAGCTACATGGTGGGCATCGTCGCCGGGAAAATCAGCGAGGAATCCATAGCGGCAGGATTCAAGCATGCGGCGGTTCTGGTCATAATTTCAATCGTTGCAGCAGAGCTTTTGCCCTCTTTCATCAAGCTGTGAGTTCGCGGACAGATCCGAAATAGCCCAGAGAAAACTAGCAAAAAACTGCAGAAGATAAGCTGATATTCTTTGGGGGATCCCCTTCAAAAAGGTGATAATTGACTTCATAGGTGGGACAAAGGGTTGGATGTCCCGCGTCGTCGTGTTCCCGTTCGTTGAAACCGTAGACGTGGACGGCGGAACGATTGAGATGATAGAGTCGCTGGCAAGATTCTCTCGATTTCTCGCCTTTCCGAGACTATGAATTTTGCTGCCCTCCTTATTTCTGTGGCTTGTCTATCCTTTAGCTTGTGTCTTTTCTTGCCGAGTTCTGTTATGGCGGATTCCACATCTGAGATTTCGATGAAGCCTTTTCTTAGACTTTCTAACAATATTGTCCATGTATTCCAAGCTTTAAGCCCGTGCATTTTCGCAAGGTCTGATAGAGCTTTCTCGTCAACCAGGATTTCTGCACTCTTTTCCTTGGCCAGCAAAAGTGTTCCTGCATCTGCCTGTGAGACGTTTTCGCCTTCTGCCAACCTTTTGGAGGCTGAAGCTACGCTTTTAGGGATGTCTTCAACATCGATCCAGCCTTCTTCTATGGCTTTTCCTACGATCTGTGCGTCAGCATGACCAAGTTTAACTCCCTCGTCAAAGACTTCCCTCTTAGCTTTTGGAGTGACAAACACTTTGTTGAAAAGCTTCTTAACGAGGTGCAGCTCGTTCATTTGGGCTAAATGAATCAGCGGTCCAGCATCGGACACCACTTTGGGCAAGGCTTACTCTCCGTACCTTGTCTTCAAGTATTCTTTTATGCTTTCTGAATCCCAGTCAACGGGGACGCCTTCTCTTTCCAGCATTTCAAGAAATTCTCGCAGGGAGATTTCCAATATCTCAGCTGCGCGCCCTGCAGTCAATTTGCCCCTCTGATAGAGACGGATAGCTCTTCGGCGCAATCCATCTCCTATAAACTCTTTAATCAGCGTTGAACGGTCAACGTTCTCAAGAACCCTAACAGCTTCCACCCTTTTCAAATCACGACTGGAAATACGCACAGTGACTACGGTGCTTTTCTCCGACATGCTTTCCCCAGAAGATTGGAATACATTGTAATACATAGACTTTCCTCAACCAGGATACTGTCAACCAAAACTTCCACGAGCCATACCATAGACACGTAGTCGATCTGTTCTCTGCACCCAAAAGTCCGCATATTTTTGGCCATTTTGCGCGCACTCAGCGCAAAACCAAAAACCCGCCTAAGCAAAATCAAAGCCCCAAAATAAATCATATGCGTACGGGGACTAAACCCGAAGGAAATCCTAAACAAGCAAGCCCCTAACCAAAATCATCGAAGGGAAAAAGAGAAAAAGAAAAATTCAGACTATGTGACGCTTCTGAACGTGCGCATACCCGCATCCCCGATCAAAGCCCACGATCTTGTTCCCGCGCTCAATCTTCTTCCAACGCATGAATTTGCACTGGTCTCTTTGAGCATGCATTTCCCAGAGAACCTTCGCATCTTGTACAGTCAGCAGAACATACTTTTTGGCTGACGTGAAATACCAGGTCGCATAGGCTGCAAGAGACACCCACAGCGGAGGCAACGGCAGGACAAAAAAAGGGCATTCTTGCTTCCGACATTTTTAATCACGACCCTTCTTTTAACCACTCACGACAGATTTGACTCTGAACACCGGTCTGAGGTTGCCGCTCTGACTGATTGCCACCCAGTCGGCCTGCATGTCGATCAACAACACAGTCGAGCTTCCACTCTTCATCTCGAAATGCCCTATGATGTCTACATGTTCGGGCGGAACTCTGAGTGATAACCAAGTACCATCCAAGAAAGTTGCGTCAGCGTCGTTCATGCTCATGCACATCTTAGTGTAATTGCCATCAGGTATCTGGGCAGTGGATATCGTTTCTGTTATGTTCTGCAGTGCAAGAAGATCGAAGCTGGTTTCGTTTCTCCCTCCTCTCAAGGGCAAGTCTATTCTGTCCGATTCATTGAGCACCGAAAAACTGTCTATCGTCACGTTCAAATGCTCAAGTTCAACCGGAGCATCGGTCAGCAAGACGATCAACGTGCCAGCACAAGCTTGAGGAACAGATGAAATCATGCTTGGAAGCTGAACACCTGACAAAAGCAATCCAGCAATTATTGTAGCAGAGATTAATATTCCAGCAACCGCATGAAGAACGATTGTCTTTGTCCCGTTCGGCACGCAATCACCTAAAAGAATTGTGGGAATCGTATGATTTAAGACAACGCTTTTGAACAACCCGTTCAAATACTTGAACAACATTCTACCCGAGTTTGGGTTTAGTCGTCTGTCGGTCATGCAACTATTCGGCCGCTTTAACAAAAGAGTCGAGTCGCGCCGTATTCTTCTAGCACACGCTAGTTCTGGATTGAATTATGATTTTCGTTTCACCAAGGATTTCTTTGACGCGACAATGTCTGAGAGCGATTTCAGAGTGATGTAACAGAGTACGCAATTAATCGGAGAAGAAAGACTTTGTTGACTATGAATCACGGAGACGCCCCTTTTGTTAGCAAGCAAAAAGATTGTGTTTCAAAATTATATTTCAGAACGATGCATTTCAACGGGGAATTAATGTTCAATTTCAACATCCAAATCCTGTAACGTGCCAGAAATATTGGTTCCATCGAAATTTTTTTCTTCGGTACTCTGACAAATCGGTATAGCATTACTTCATTTTACTGCACATTCAGCGCGATAAACGGTAAGTTTTGCCCATAATCATTACTGCCTAATTTCCCGAACAGAAGTATATTTAGAGGCACAACATTGCCTGCCGACCTTGTACCTTGGGCGGGACCAAAATATACGTCGGCACTATTTCCATTCGGAAGAATTTGGAAATAGTTGGTAGAAGAAGGATAAACCTTGCCGCCGGTTACATTCAAAATCATCCACGCATCCCCCTTAACGGTGGCAGAAAATGGCGTGATAGCCCACATGTTTGAGTCCTTAGTAAGATTTATGTCTTGACCGGAAGGATCCAAATTAGTGAGCACAACATGGAAAATTGTGTAATTGGTGCCTAAAATGGTGTAAGTGAATTTTTCATTCACGAGAGTAGTTCCGTCTCCAGGTTTGCTCGTAAAATCATAATGAGTGAACTGTTTGAAATCCATTGAGATTGAGCCTATTCCCCCTGCTACGTTCGCAAAAACAATGTTGTTTCCGGCGGAAAGCGGGTTTTTGGAAATGGTGTTTCCTCTTGCACTGATGAACCAGCAACTTAGGCTGTCTCCAGGTGAATTAGCGAGTGTCACGTTGACAGCTGTAGAGCCAGACAAGGTTGTTACGTCTCCAGGTTTCAAGGGGGGTATGCTTAGTGGACTCTTAAACGCAGAGTTTTTTGTGTTATTGTCTACCACCCACAGGGTGACGATCTGGGCTGACAGCGGTCCGTCATTAGAGAGGTTCCCATTAACCGAGACGGTGCTGCTGTTGACCCTGCTGACAGTGACATTAGCCACTATTTTCTCGTTTGAGCGATCCAAGTCTGCTTGGCGAGTTTGCGTCACGGTGTTGTTGTAGAGCGTGTTCTGCGAAAGAGACCACACGAAAACCGTTGATATCAAAGAAAACATCACCAGCACCGCGAACACTGCCCCGACGATCGAGGAAAAACCCCTCGAATCAGAAATTAGCCTTCTGCGTGTCTTCCTATGTCGCAACCGTGGCAACAAAAGTCGATCCTCTCCTTGTTACTATTTTAATCGAATGATTTCCCAGAGCAAGACTTGGGGAAGGAGAAATTGAAAAGTATCCCTCTTGGGTGGCATTCAGAGAGCTTGCCGACGCACCAGTGCTTAGAAGTCTTAACGCGATTGTAGAATTTGGAGTATTATCTACATAAATAGCTGATACGCCTACGTTGCCAATTGTTCCCGAATTCATCAAGTAAACCGTCAGATTATTCTTAAAACTGTCATAGTAGATGTACTCAAAGACTACTCTTTCCTGCAGCTGACTAATGTCAGAGCTGATAGCACTACCGTACTGCGTCGTGTAGCTTGAAGATTGGGATTGGGCCCAAACGAGAGCGGCGAAACCTACTCCTATGACGGCTGCGATGAGAATAAGGTTTGCAATGACCGCGCTGACTGCACACTTACTCTTGTGAACCTTCGAGATTATCGATCGCATGCAATTCTTACCCCTACTTTGTCACTCGTCAAGTAGACGTCCTTCAACATACTTGTGCTTTGTGAAGCGGAAATATTGATTTTGCCCCATGACTGCATTCCATGTTCTCCTGCGTTATGCGAGGGTTTCGCTTATGATGTCGTACGACAAACTATTGATGCCCAAACTTTAAAACCTTTTCTCGGAACAGTTTAACACAAATACACATCTCTGCCCAGCAGCAATATCAAAGCAGTAGCCGTGAGGTTTGACGGGCCCACTCGAATCTAGAACAGTGACAACCAAACAGCCCATAAATGCCCGTTGAACACTCACAAATCATCACCGTACGCACACGGGTTAGAATGATAATCTCTTATCTTGAGCAGAGATTTCAAATTCACATGCACCCTACTAGAAGAGCGAAAGCCTTTTTGTACGATCATAGGTGATCGGCGAGAGTGTACCACTAGTCACAGCGACTCTTCGAAGCAAGGCGTGTCTGACGTGTTGTAAACTCAAACAGCTCTTTCGCCTTTTGTCAACCGAAACTGGTCGCGGTTATCCCGAATAGAGATTCCAAGTTCATACGAGTTAAATAATGAATAGTAAGATTTGCTAATAACAAAAGGTGAACGTGTTTGACAGGAAGAATGTCCAAATCCAGAAGAGCCATTACACCGATACTTGCGACTCTGCTGCTAGTAGTCATAGCGGTGGCGGCGATAGTCGTGACCTACGCTTGGATCATGACTTACATGAACAGCGCTGGAAACCGAGCAGGTGTCATACTGACCCCGGCAAACATCAGCTTCTACGGAACCGGAAATGACAAAATAAATATTGACATAGAAAACGCAGGAACTTCTGACGCACATATAATCCAAGTCTACGTTGGGACAACGTCCTCAACGATGCAGAACTATACGAGCTCATCTCTTCCGGTAACGTGTGCGGCAGGCCACGTAGCGAGAATTACGGTAGACTACAACTGGACGTCAGGCGCAACGTATTACTTCAAAGTCTTAGCTCAAGAGCAGATCCTAGGACCATGGGCAGAGAAAGCACAAACCTCTTAGAAAAATCGAAAACTCCGCCAAAAGATTCGCAACGCTTCTTATGCCGACACATCCTAATTATTAAATATCCAGAGCAATAACGACAGAACGTCCGCAACGGTGTCGCTGTGCAAATGATAATTGACTTAGCAAGATCAACCATAGCTTTGCTCTTTCTGCTTTATGCGTCCTGGAGTGACTACAAATCCCGCGAAGTAAGCGACAGCGTTTGGCTGTTGCTCGCGCCCCTATCTTTCGCACTAACATCTACAGAACTCCTTCTCTATGAACCGTCACAACTGATCGCATATGGTACATGCTTCGGTTTAACCGCGGCCTTCGCAATAGTGCTCTACTACTCAGGCGGCTTCGGAGGGGCAGACGCAAAAGCCCTCATGTGCCTGGCGCTTGCCTTGCCCTTCTATCCTGAGAACCTGCTGAGACCGTTAGCAGGTCAGCCTTCACCGATCTCAAAAACCTTCTTCCCAATAACCGTTTTCAGCAACTCGGTACTGTTCGCCGCACTTACGGCAATAGCAATCCTGCTCTACAACGTGTCTTCACGCCTCAGAACTCGACAACCCCTGTTTGAAGGAGACCACAAGAACGAATCTCTTGGAAAGAAGATCCTGGTCTTAATAACAGGGTACAAAGTTTCCATCAACAAGCTGAAAGAGAAGTGGCACGTGTATCCCATGGAGGACGTGGAAAAAAACGCAGAGAGAAGCTTCAAGAGAAAACTGGTCATCCTACCTAAAGACGAGGGTAGAAACGAGATCATTAAAAGATTGGATAAAGCCATCGAAGCCGGGAGCATGAGAGATAAGGTTTGGGCTACCCCGGGCCTCCCCATGCTCATATTCGTCACAGCAGGTCTGATCGTGGCCTTGTTTGCGGGCGACATCATCTG
>Ga0315282_10003840_pt1 | contig 26687 bp, 37 predicted proteins | sample YL17G07_20_MG_FD_203693 | JGI IMG/M metagenome (GOLD analysis project Ga0315282, IMG submission 203693) | Sediment microbial communities from Yellowstone Lake, YNP, Wyoming, USA - YL17G07_20 | ecosystem: Environmental > Aquatic > Freshwater > Lake > Sediment | place: USA: Wyoming | collected...
AGGGAGTGGAGATGGTGATGCCGGGGGACTATGTGAACCTGGAGGTTTCATTGATTACGGACGTGGCGATGGAGAAGGGGTTGCGGTTCGCGATCCGCGAGGGCGGGCGGACGGTCGGCGCCGGCACGGTCACGGAAATCCTGGAGTAAGGGATAAGTAAAATACAAAGCAATAACGAGTAAGGAGATAGATGAGATTGCCAGGGCGCAAGAGTGCCTTGCAATTACAATGAGGGACAAAAGGTGTGATGGCCACGCCGCGAGAACGGCTCGCCATGACCTGCAGGAGTAAGGAATATTAATTAGCGAGAACAGAGGGACATCATGGAAAAAATAAGAATTCGACTGAAATCGTTCGACCACCGGCTGCTCGACCAGTCCGTGAAAGATATCGTCGTCAAGGCCAAGAGAACCGGAGCGAGCATCTCCGGCCCGATTCCCCTGCCGACCCGGATCCACCGTTTTTGCGTCCTTCGTTCTCCCCATGTGGACAAGAAATCCAGGGAACATTTCGAGATGCGCGTCCACAAGCGGCTGATCGACATCAGCGAGTACAACAACGAGACGATCGAAGAGCTCCAGAAACTTGACCTCCCCGCCGGTATCGACGTCGAAATTCAAGCGTTTGGAACGGGAGAGTAAGAGATGGTTGAAGGACTGATCGGGAAAAAGATCGGCATGACGCAGGGATTCGATGCCGAAGGGAACGCCGTTCCCCTCACGGTCATCAAAGCCGGTCCCTGTACGGTGATCCAGAAGAAATCCAAGGACAAGGACGGCTATGCGGCCCTGCAAGTGGGGTTTGTCGAGGATAAAGGCCCGAAACGTCAGAAGAAAGCCATGCTCGGCCATTTTAAAAAGTCCGAGGCTCCCCTGACGCGCAAGCTCAAAGAGTTCAAACTCGTCGGCCAAGGCGAAGTCAAGGAAGGAGACCAGTTCTTCGTCGACCTCTTCAAGGTCGGCGAAAAGGTCCATGTCACCGGAACGAGCAAAGGCAAGGGCTTCGCCGGCGTCGTCAAACGCCACCATTTCCGGGGCGGCGGGGCTTCGCACGGCTCGATGTTTCACCGGGCGCCCGGATCGATCGGGGCGTCGTCCTATCCTTCGCGCGTCGTCCGCGGATTGAAAATGGGCGGACGTATGGGTCATGCCCGGGTAACGGTCAGGAACCTGACGGTTTTTGAGGCGGACAAAGATAATAACCTCCTTGTTGTGCAAGGGGCGGTCCCCGGCCCGAACGGAGGATATGTCGTCATTAAAAAAGCCTAAGCTAAGATAGAGTTGACAATGCAAAAAGCGCAAGTTTTAGACAAGAGCGGAAAAGTCAAGTCGGAGATCGAGCTTCCGGACGAGGTTTTTTCCTATCCGCTGAAGCCCCATCTTCTGTATGAGGCGGCCGTCAACTACCGGGCCAACCAGCGTCGCGGTACGGCGGCGACAAAGACTCGGGCCGAGGTGAGCGGCAGCAATCGCAAGCCCTGGCGGCAAAAAGGCACAGGCCGCGCCCGCGCGGGCTCCACGCGATCCCCGCTGTGGCGGCACGGCGGCACGACTTTCGGGCCCCAACCAAAGGATTATTCCTATGAGATTCCCAAAGAGGTCAAGAGAAACGCTCTGAAATCCGCCCTGGCGGCGAAGTTCGCGGAGAAACGGATCCTCATCCTGGACGACTTAACGCTCAAGGGCTCCAAGACTAAGGAAGCCGCAGCGCTTCTAAAAAGCCTCAACGTCGATTCCGCGCTTGTCGTCGACAGGCCGGACAACGCCAATTTATTCGCCTCCGTCAGGAACATTCCCAAGGTGAAAGCCGTCGAATGGAACTTGGTCAACACGCATGATGTTTTACGCCACAAATGGCTTGTCTCGAGCCAGCAAGCCTTCGAGTCTTTAATGGAGAAATTGACGTGAGCAAGGACCCTTATCAGATCATCCTCAGGCCTGTGATCACCGAGAAGAGCTCAATGCTCAAGGAACAGAACAGGGAAGTCTGCTTTGAAGTGGCCCTCGACGCCAATAAATCCGAGATCAAGAAAGCCGTCGAACACCTATTCAAGGTCAAGGTCGACTGCGTCCGGACGCAGATCAAGGTCGGCAAAGAGCGGCGCGTGGGCCGCAGCTCCGGGATGACGAAAAACTGGAAAAAGGCCTTCGTCCGGCTCAAGGAAGGCGAAAAAATGATCGAATATTTCGAGGCGGTTTAACATGGGTATCAAATCCTACAGACCACGAACGGCCGGCTTGCGGCACAGGACGGGTTTGACGTATGACGAATTGACGACCTGCCGGCCCCACAAGCCGCTGTTGAAGCATTTCGCCAAGTCCGGAGGACGCAACAACAGAGGCCATCTATCGATCCGCCACCGTGGGGGCGGGCACAAGAAAATGTACCGGACGATCGACTTTAGACGCAATAAGCTGGATATTACGGGTATTGTCGAAACCATCGAATACGATCCGAACCGCTCCTCCAACATTTCCCTGATCAAATACCTGGACGGCGAGCGGCGCTATATCATCACGCCCCTCGATTTGAAGGTCGGGCAGGCGATTATTTCCTCCGACAAGGTCGTCGATATCCTTCCGGGAAATTCGACTCTCCTGCGCAATATTCCCCTGGGCACGGTCATTCATAATATCGAATTGCAGAAGGACAAAGGCGGCCAGATCGTCCGGACCGCCGGCGCCGGAGCCCAGATCTTAGCTAAGGAAGGCGATTACGCCCAGGTCCGGCTGCCTTCGTCCGAAATCCGGAGAGTCCACATGAACTGCCGGGCGACGATCGGCCAGGTCGGCAACCTCGATCATCAAAATATCGTCATCGGCAAGGCCGGCCGGACGCGCTGGATGGGCTGGCGGCCGCATGTCCGCGGCACGGCCATGAACCCGATCGACCATCCGCACGGAGGCGGCGAAGGGCGATCCAAAGGTGGCCGCCACCCGGTCAGCCCGGAGGGCATCCCGACGAAGGGTTATAAGACGCGGAGAAATAAGCGCACCCAAGGGTATATCGTCAGAAGAAGGAGCAAATAGCCATGGGCAGGTCTTTAAGCAAGGGCCCGTTTATTGATACCCACCTTTTGGAAAAGATCAAATCCCTGGAATCTCAGGGAGAAAAGCGCAAAGTGATCAAGACCTGGTCGCGGCGTTCCACGATCCTCCCGGAGATGGTGGGCTTGACCATCGCCGTGCACAACGGCCGGAAGTTCATCCCGGTATTCATCACTGAAAACATGGTCGGCCATCGTCTGGGGGAGTTCTCTCCGACCCGGACTTTCAAGGGCCATACGTCAAAGACGGCCAAAACGGTGAGGATGGCGAAGTAATATGGACACGCAAAATTTTGTGGCCCATGCGGTTACCCGGCACGTAAGGGTGTCCGCCACGAAGTGTCGGCTTGTGGCGGATCTCATCAGGGACAGGTTCGTCGGCGAGGCGCTGACGATCCTCCATTTTTCCGAAAAAAAGAAGGCGAGCCTGATCGTCGAAAAAACGCTTCGCTCCGCGATCGCCAACGCCCAGCAGAAAGCCGCGAACATCGACGTCGACAATTTATACATCGGCAAAGTCAACATCGACCAGGGCCCTGCTTGGAAGAGGATTCGTCCGGCCCCCATGGGCCGGGCTTTCAGGATTTTGAAAAGGACGAGCCATGTTCATATTTATCTCGAAGAGAAAAAAGGGAGATAGACGGTGGGACAGAAGACGCATCCGCACGGTTTTAGATTAGGGTTCAACAAACAATGGAGCTCTCGCTGGTTTTCTAAAAGTCCGGAGTATAGCCGTCTGATCCATGAAGACCTCCAGATGAGAAAAGAGATCAAGAACAAGTACCACCACGCCGGAATTGCCGAAGTCGCCATCGAGCGCGTCGGCCCGAAAATCCGGGCGATTATCCACACCGCGCGGCCGGGGATCATCATCGGTCGCGGCGGGAAGGAAATCGAAAGCCTGAGGGGCTTCCTGGAGAAAATCGCCAAGCGCGAAGTCTATGTCGACATCCGCGAAGTGGATAAGCCCGAACTCAACGCCCTCTTGGTGGGGGAAGGCATCGCGGTGCAGCTTGAGAAGCGCATCGCCTACCGCCGGGCCATGAGAAAAGCCGTGGAGCTGGCGATGAAAATGGGCGCCAAGGGCATCAAGGTCATGTGTTCCGGCCGGCTCGGCGGGGTCGAGATCGCCCGCTCGGAATGGTACTTGAGGGGCCAGCTTCCCCTTCAGACTCTGCGGGCCGATATCGATTACGGCTTTACGGAAGCTTTTACGACCTACGGCCAGATCGGAATCAAGGTCTGGATCTACCGGGGAGACGTGGAGAAAGCCAAGATGACGTCCCAGACCGCGGAGGTTGAGGAGATCTAGCCATGTTGATGCCAAAGAAAGTCAAGTTCCGGAAGAGCCAGAGGGGCCGGATGCGGGGCAAGGCCCAGCGGGGGAGCACGCTATCCTTCGGGGAGTTCGGCCTCCAGGCCCTGGAGCCGTCCTGGCTGACCGCTCGCCAGCTCGAGGCCGGCCGTATTACCATCACCCGGTTCATTAAGCGTCGCGGTAAGCTCTGGCTGCGGTCGTTTCCTTGGAAACCGGTGACTAAGAAACCGACGGAAGTGCGGATGGGAAAGGGCAAGGGCGATCCGGAATTCTGGGTGGACGTTATTCGCCCGGGCCGCATCATCTACGAGCTCGAAGGCGTGACCGTGGATGTGGCCAAAGAAGCGATGCGCCTCGCCTCGCACAAGCTGCCCATCAAGACGCGGTTCATATCCAGAGAAAGTCGAGAATGGCGATGAAGATACAAGAATTGAGAGATATGGACACCGAGGAACTCGTCCGCAAGGAAGGGGAGCTCAAAGAGCAGCTTTTCAAGCTCCGCTTTCAGCACGAACTGGGCCAGCTTGAAAATTCGGCCAAGCTGAACACGCTCCGCAAGGACATTGCCCGGATCGCAACCATTCTCAATGAAATGCGGATGAAGGCCAAGGCCTAAAAGGACGGACAGGCGCATGGAAAACACGGGACTCAAACGCAAAACAACGAAAGTCGGTAGGGTGATCGGCAAGAAGATGAAAAAAACGGTCACGGTCCAGGTAGAACGGCAGGTCCGGCATCCTCAATATAAGAAAATCATAAAAAAGCATAAAACGTTTCTCGCTCATGACGAATACGAAAAGTGCAAGGTCGGCGACATCGTCCGCATCATCGAGACCCGACCCATAAGCCGACGGAAAAAGTGGCGGGTAGTGGAGATCGTCGGCCTCTCGGCTCATGAGATCGAGAATGAGATCGGGGACAAGCAAGCATGATTCAACAGTACACTTGGCTCAAGGTTGCGGATAATTCGGGAGCCCGGAGGATCCGCTGCATCACCCCCCTGGGCGGCGGCGTGGGGCTTGTCTGCTCTATCGGCGACGTCATTTCGGCGACGGTCAAGGAAGCGGACCCCGAAAGCAAGATTCCCAAAGGGAAGGTGGTGCGGGCGGTGGTGGTCCGGGCACGCAAGGAAGTCCGGCGGAAGGACGGTTCCTATATCCGCTTCGACGACAACGCCGCCGTCATCATCGACAAGGCAGGTGAGCCTGTGGGCACCCGTGTGTTCGGGCCGGTCGGCCGGGAATTGCGCGAGAAGAAGTTCATGAAGATCGTTTCGCTGGCGCCGGAGGTGCTGTGATGAGCGGTCTTGCGATCCGAAAAAACGACATTGTCATCGTCAAACAGGGCAAAGACAGGGGCAAAACAGGGAAGGTCTTGGCCGTATTTCCGGACAAACGCCGGGCCATCGTCGAAAAGGTCAATACCGTCAAGCATTTCATCCGACCCGACCGGAGCAAGAACATCCAAGGCGGGATCATGGAAAAGGAAGCTTCCGTCCCGCTCTCCCGGCTGATGCTTTACTGCGCCGAATGCGGCCAGGGCGTCCGGGTGCGGATGAAACGCCTTGAGGATCGAAGCAAAATAAGGATCTGTCCCAAATGCGAGGTCAGCCTCGAGAAAGGCAAGTGAGGTAGAGCCGATGAGCCGCCTTTTAGACAAATACAAAAAGGAAGTCCTTTCGGAATTGCAGAAGGAATTCTCCATCAAGAACAGCATGGCCGTCCCGCGCCTGGAGAAGATCTTGATTAACATCGGCGTCGGGGAAGCCATTCAAAACGCTAAAGTCCTGGACTCGGCGAAAGCCGAGCTGAGCCAGATCACGGGCCAGGCGCCGGTCGTCGCCCGGGCCAAGAAGTCCATATCCGCGTTCAAGCTGAGGAAGGGAGTGGCCATCGCCTGCCATGTGACGCTGCGCAACAAGCGGATGTACGAGTTCTTCGACCGGCTGGTCAATATCGTGCTGCCGCGCGTCCGCGACTTCCGCGGCGTGTCGCCCAAGTCCTTTGACGGTCGGGGGAACTACACTCTGGGCCTGCGGGACCAGCTTGTGTTTCCGGAAATCGATTACACCAAGGTTGAAAAATCCCGCGGCATGAATATAACGATCGTCACCTCGGCGCGGACGGACAAAGAAGCATTCGCCCTGTTGAAAAAATTGGGTATGCCGTTCCGCGAAGCGTGATCAAAGGAAGGTAACCATGTCGACAACATCGGCTTTCGCCAAATATCTGAAGAAGCCAAAATATGCGATCCGAACCCGGCGTCGCTGCCGGATCTGCGGCCGTTCCCGGGGCTATTACCGGAAATTCGACATGTGCCGTTTGTGTTTCCGGGATCTGGCGCTTAAGGGTGAAATTCCGGGCATCGTCAAGGCGTCGTGGTAATTTTTTGGAAAGGATGACAACATGAGTGTAACGGATCCCATAGCCGATATGTTAACCCGGATGCGGAATGCTTCCCTCATCAAGCGGAAGGACGTCAGCATGCCGTCTTCGAGGATGAAGGTCGAGATCGCCAAGATTCTGAAAGAGGAAGGTTATATCAAGAACTTCAAGGTCGTCGACGACGACAAACAGGGGATGTTGAATATCACTCTGAAATATACGGATGGCAACCAGAGCGTCATTACCGGGATGCGCCGCGTGAGCAAGCCCGGCTGCCGGATTTACTGCACCCGCGATTCCGTCCCCAAAGTGCTCGACGGATTGGGCGTGGCCATCATCTCCACGTCCCAGGGGATTGCAGCGGGCCTAAAGTGCGAAGAGTTGGGGATCGGCGGAGAGGTCCTATGCTATATCTGGTAAGTTTCCGGGAAGCGAGGACTTAGATCATGTCTAGAATAGGAAAACGACCAATCGTCTTGCCGGATGGCGTCAAAGTGAACATCCTGTCCGACAAAATCGAGATCGAGGGCAAGAAAGGCAAGCTTGTTTCGCCCTTATACCAGGGAATCAAGGCCCAGACCGAAGACAAGAAGCTCGTCCTGACGAGGTCTGATGATTCCAAGGAACAGAAGACCTTGCACGGGCTCTGCCGCGCCCTGGCCAACAATGCAGTGATCGGCGTTTCCATGGGCTTTTCCAAGCAGCTCGAAATCGTGGGTGTCGGATATCGGGCCAAGCTCGAAAAGGGCAATCTCGAGGTCAGCGTGGGATATTCCAAGCCCATCATTTATCCGCTGCCCGAAGATGTCGAAATCATCCTCGATAAGCCAACGCTGATTACGGTGCGAGGCATTGACAAACAGCGGGTGGGCCAGGTGGCGGACGAGATCAAGCGCTTCCGCAAGCCCGATCCGTACAAGCTCAAAGGTATCCGCTACCTTGGCGAAAAACTGATCAAGAAAGAACGGAAAGCGGGGGTCACCGGTGCTTAAAGATAAAGTTAAAATCAAAAAAGAAACCAAAACTCGGATCCGGCGGAGAATTCGGAGCAAGCTCCGAGGCACCGCCGAGCGGCCGAGAGTTCATATCTTCAAGAGCAATCGCTATATTTACACCCAGGCCGTCAACGATGATGACGGGGCGGTTCTGGCGGCGGCCTCGACGCTCGAAAAAGAGTTCAGGGCCGACCACAAAAATTTCAAGAATCTGGCCAGCTGCGAAAAGTTGGGCGAGATCCTGGCGCAAAGGCTCAAGGAAAAGAAAATCGACGAGATCGTCTTTGACCGGGGCATTTATCCTTATCACGGCCGGATCAAAGCCTTGGCCGAGGCCATGAGAAAGGGCGGACTGACTTTTTAGTTCCGGATGCTTGAAGGAGGACGCAAGGTGCAAAAAGAAGGATTGAAGGTCGCCGGAACGGCGGAGCCGAAGGCTCCCCTGGATGATCTTACGGAACTCAAGGACCAGGTGATCAACATCCGCAGGGTTTCCAAGGTTGTGAAAGGCGGCAAAAACCTAAGCTTTTCAGCGCTGGTCGCTGTCGGCAACGAAAAAGGCCTGGTTGGAATCGGCAAAGGCAAGGCGCGCGAAGTGCCCGTGGCGATCGCGAAGGCCGTGGGAAACGCCAAGAAAAAGCTGATGCGGATCCATTTAACCGAGACCACGATTTCCCATTTCGTGCGCGGCGAAGCGGGAGCGGGCGTCGTCATCCTCCGTCCGGCCTCGAAAGGCACCGGGGTCATCGCCGGGGGCGCCGTCCGGATTATCTTGGAATTGGCCGGCATCAAGGACATCCTGACAAAGTCGTTGCGCAGCAGCAATCCGATCAGCGTGGCCAACGCCACGTTGGACGCTTTGAAGAAACTCAAAGATCCCGACACCGTATTCAGAGAGCGGGGGAAGGCCAAGGGGACCCCATGGCAGTGAAAACAAAAAAAGGCCAGTTGAAGATCAAGCTCGTCCGCAGCCTCATCGGCTACCCTATGAACCAGCGGAGGGTAGCCTGGGGCTTGGGCTTGAGGAAACCGAACTCGGAAGTCGTCCGTCAAGACTGCCCGGAAATCCGGGGTATGATCCGGAAGATCCCACATCTGGTCAAAGTGGAGGTCTTGGAGCAAAAATGAATCTCAGCAATCTGCATCCCGCAAAGGGTTCCCGGAAGAAAAGCCGACGGGTGGGACGCGGTCCGGGCTCCGGCCGTCAAAAGACCTCCGGCCGCGGCCACAAAGGCCAATTGGCGGGGGCCGGATACACCCGGAAACGGGGTTTTGAGGGCGGCCAGATGCCCCTTCACCGCCGCGTTCCCAAGCGGGGCTTCAACAATGTCTTCAGGAAAGAATACGCCGAAGTGAACCTGGACCGCCTGGAGAAAATTGCCAAAGCCGAAGTGACGCCCAAGGACATGGTGGAGGCCGGACTCATCAAGAAAGAGTCCGAACAGGTCAAAGTTTTAGGACGGGGAACTGTCTCTTCGGCCAGGACCGTCCATGCCCATAAGTTTTCTCAATCAGCCCAAAAAAAGATTGAAAACGCGGGCGGAAAAATCGTCCTTATCGGAACTTAAAAATGCTCGACAGTATCAAAAACATCTTCAGCATTCCTGAACTAAGGAAACGGGTGATCTTCACGCTGCTTCTTTTGGCCGTCTACCGGGCCGGCGGTCAGATTCCGAACCCCGGAATAAGCGCTACGGCGCTGGCTGAATTTTGGGCAAGGTCAAAGAATACCGTTTTGGGGTTTGTGGACTTATTCTCAGGGCGCTATATGTCGAAGATGACGATATTCGCTTTGGGCATCATGCCTTACATCAGCGCTTCGATCATCCTCCAACTGCTCCAGGTCGTCTGGCCCTACCTGGAACGGTTGTCCAAAGAGGGTGAGCTCGGCCGAAAAAAAATCACCCAATATACTCGCTACGGAACGCTCGTCATTTGCATCATCCAGTCCTGGGCCATCGCCCTATTTCTGCAGGGCAGTCCGGGAGGCATTAAAATCGTTCCCAATCCGGGGTTGGGATTCCAACTGTTGACTGTTTTAACCCTGACCACGGGAACGGTCTTCGTCATGTGGCTGGGCGAGCAGATCTCGGAGAGAGGCATCGGCAACGGTATCTCGCTAATCATTTTTGCCGGGATTGTGGCCAGGTTCCCGGCCGGGCTGCAAAGCATTGTTTCAGGCCTGAAGTCGGGGAGCTGGGATCCTATTAAAATCATCCTTCTGGCCGTGCTGATGCTGGTCGTTATCGCCTTTATCGTCTTCATCGAACGAGGCCAGAGACGCATTCCCGTGTCCTACGCCAAGCGGATCGTCGGCCGAAAAGTCTACGGCGGCCAGAGCACGCACCTCCCCCTGAGGGTCAACACGGGCGGCGTTATTCCGATCATCTTCGCGGCGTCGATTATCACCATCCCGGCGACGATCGCCCAGATGATGAAGGTCCCCTTCCTGCAGAATGTCGCCAAGCAGTTCCAGATCGGCATGCCGCTCTACAACCTTCTCTATATCGGCGCCATCATCTTTTTTACCTATTTTTACGTGTCGATCATCTTCAACCCGACGGACGTCGCGGACAATCTCCGCAAATACGGCGGATTCATTCCGGGCATCCGGCCGGGCAAAAATACGTCGGATACCATCGATTCAATTCTCTCCCGGATCACGCTGGTCGGAGCGATTTACCTGGCGGTCATCGCCATTATGCCGGAATTCCTGATGACGGGCTTCAAAGCCCAATATCTGCCCTTCATCGGCAACTTCCTGGAAGCGAACTTGCCCAAGTGGATCACCCAGGGCTTGAATGTGGATTTTTATTTCGGCGGGACCTCGATCCTGATCGTCGTCGGCGTGGCCATGGATACGATGCAGCAAATCGAATCCCAGCTCGTCATGCGTCATTACGACGGATTCATGCGGCGCGGCCGCATCAAAGGGAGAAGGGGATGAGAGTCATCCTCTTCGGAGCGCCGGGCAGCGGCAAAGGGACGCAGGGCGACCTGATCACCAAACGCTACGGCTTTCCCCGGATCTCGACGGGCGATTTGCTCCGCCGCGCCGTTCAAGACAGAACGTCTCTCGGAAAGAAAGCCGAAGGGCTGATGAAGGCCGGCAAGCTTGTCAGCGACGAGATCGTCGAAGAGCTTGTCCGGGAACGGATTTCGGCCGCCGATTGCCGGAAAGGCTATATCCTGGACGGCTTTCCGCGGACGATCGCTCAAGCCAAGGCTTTGGAACGGATCGATGGAAGGCGGCCCGAAATCGTGATCGGCATCGAAGTCCGGCCGGAAATTTTATTCAGCCGTCTGACCGGGCGTTGGGTTTGCCCGACGTGCCAGGCCGTCTACAGCCACGGCGTCCGGGCGCCGCGGCATCATGGACTGTGCGATATCTGCCGGAGCGAGCTGGTCCAGCGCGCCGACGACAAGCCCGAGGTGATCCGGGAACGGATCCGAGTGTATGAGGAGGAGACCGCGAAACTCAAGGATTATTATCTTCGGCAAAATACTTACCGTCCTGTGGACGGAGAGGGCGGAGTTGAAGACATCTTCAAAAAGATCGTCGGGATTTTGGACGCCGAAGCCGTCAAGGAAGAGGAAGGTCGGATTACTCGATGATTATTTATAAAACGGACGACGAGATTCGGGCGATGCGGGAAAGCTCGCAGATTGTAGCCAAGATTCTCCGGGAACTCCGGCCCATGATCAAGCCCGGCGCCAAGACCTCGGACCTGGATGACTATGCCGAGCGGCGGGTCCGAGAGATGAGCGCGAAACCCGCATTCAAGGGATATCGCGGCTATCCGGCGTCGCTCTGCATTTCGATCAATGAAGAGATCATCCATGGCATCCCCTCGCCGCGGACGCTGCGCGAAGGGGACATTGTCAGCCTCGACTTCGGCGTCCTCTACAACGGCTTTTACGGAGATGCGGCCAGAACCTACTCCGTGGGACAAGTCACGCCGCTTGCCGAGCGGCTCATGGCGGCCGCCGAACAGTCGTTTTATAAAGGCCTGGAGCAAATGATCGAAGGCCGACGGATTTCGGACGTTTCCGCGGCGATCCAGCAGTCGGTGGAAGCGCAGGGATTTTCCGTCATCCGCTCCTTTGTCGGCCACGGCATCGGCCACGCGCTCCATGAAGAACCACAGGTCCCGAACTTCGGCTTTCCCGGCCGAGGCCCGAAGATCAAGCCCGGCCTGGTCCTGGCGATCGAGCCGATGATTGCGGCCGGCGACTGGGACGTGGAAATCCTCGCCGACGGCTGGACAGCCGTCACCAAGGACCGGAGTCTGGCCGCCCATTTCGAGCAGACCGTCGCTCTGACCGAACGGGGCGTAGAGATTTTGAGCGCGGCGGACGATGAGCCCGCCGGCGTGCGTTTTACAAAGGAGCAGCCCTATGCCTAAAGAGGACGTCTTTGAGGCCGAAGGCACGGTTTTAGAAACCCTGCCGAACGCCATGTTCCGCGTTGAGTTGGCCAACAAGCACAAAATCCTCGCGCATATTTCGGGAAAAATGCGGAAGCATTTTATCCGGATTCTTCCGGGAGACAAGGTGCTGGTCGAGATTTCGCCCTATGATCTGACCAAGGGAAGAATCACCTATCGATTTAAATAAAGGACGACTTGCATGAAAGTGAGAGCATCGGTCAAAAAAATTTGTCGGAACTGCAAAATCGTCAAACGCAAGGGGAGCGTCCGCGTCATCTGCTCCAATCCCCGGCATAAACAGCGACAAGGGTAAACGAGGTCAACATGGCAAGAATCGCAGGCATCACTCTTCCCTCTGAGAAGCGCATCGAGATCGGGCTGACCTATATCTACGGCATCGGCCGGCCCAAGTCCAACAAGATCCTTGAAGAGGCCAAGATCGACAAGAACAAAAAAGTCAAGGCCCTGACCGAAGACGAGATCAATAAGATCCGCCAGATCATCGAGAAACGTGAAAAGATCGAAGGCGATCTGCGCAAAGAAGTCAGCATGAACATCAAGCGGCTGATCGACATCGGCAGCTACCGCGGCATGCGTCACAAACGAAAATTGCCGGTGCGGGGTCAGAGGACCAAGACCAACGCGCGGACCAGAAAAGGGCCGCGCGGCCACACGATTAAAAAAATCGCCAAAGGGAAATAATCTGACGAAGGGAGCGCTCCATGGCAACAGCAAAGCCGAAGACGAAAGTCAAGAAAAAAAAGGCCAAGAAGGAAATCGGGTATGGCGTGGCGCATATTCAATCGACATTTAACAACACCATCATCACCATAACAGACCACCAGGGCAACGTCGTCTGCTGGACGAGCTCCGGCACCGTCGGATTTAAGGGCGCCCGCAAGGGGACGCCGTTCGCCGCCCAGCTTGCGGCCAAGGAAGCCTCGAACCGAGCCCGGGATTTCGGCGTCCGCTACGTGGACGTCAGGATCAAAGGTCCCGGGGCTGGCCGCGAGTCGGCCATCCGGTCGCTGCAGTCGGCCGGTATAGAGATCAAGTCCATCAAGGACGTGACGCCCATCCCGCATAACGGCTGCCGGGTCCGCAGGCGTCGGAGAGTCTAAGGAGAGAAAACGATGTCGAGATACCGAGAACCCATCTGCCGCCTGTGCCGGGTGGAAAAGGCTAAACTCTTTCTCAAAGGAAACAAATGCCTTTCGGATAAATGCCCGGTGGAGCGGAGGGCTTATGCGCCGGGCCAGCACGGCCGCGGCCGGAGACGCATCCTGGGCTACGGCATTCAGCTCCGGGAGAAACAAAAGCTGAAACGCTATTATGGGATGTCCGAAAAACAGTTCCACCTCTTTTTCGAAAGAGCGGAGCGTCAAAAGGGCATCACCGGAGAGACGCTCCTCTTCATGCTCGAGCGCCGGCTGGATAACGTCGTCTTTTTGAGCGGCTTCTCCCATTCGCGGGTCCACGCCCGGCAAATGATCAACCACGGCCATTTTTATGTCAATGAGTCGAAAGTGTCCATTCCGTCCTTCCAGGTTAAAGCCGGCGATGTCATCAGTTTCAAGGAACGGACGGCGAAGTCCGAGGACGTGAAAGCCCTGATCGAAGCCCACAAGAACAAGGCTCTTCCGGGCTGGCTCGAAGTCGACTGGGACGGCTGCCAGGCCCGGGTCGTTTCGCTCCCGACGCGGGCGGACATTCAGCTTCCGGTCGAGGAGCACATGGTCGTCGAATTGTATTCCAAATAACCCATAATTTTCAAAAGGAGGGACGATGACGGAATTAGGTTTTCAGAGGCCCAAATATCTCGAATGCGATTATGAGACGCTCACGAGCTCCTATGGCCGCTTCACGGCCCAGCCTTTTGAGCGGGGCTTCGGCGTGACCGTCGGCAACGCACTCCGCCGGATCCTGCTCTCGTCGATCAAGGGCGCGGCCATCACGGCGGTTCGCATCCAGGGTGTTCTCCATGAATTTTCGACGATCCCCGGCGTCGTCGAGGACGTGACCGATATCCTGTTGAACCTCAAGAGCATCCCCTTGAAGCTCCACGGCAGCCAGTCGAAGATGATGACGCTCAAAAAAGAAGGGCCGACTTTGGCCAAGGCTTCCGATATCGTCCACGACGCCGACATCGAGATTCTGGAAAAGGACATTCACCTCGCCTCGCTGGACAAAGACGGAAAGCTCGATATCGAGATGATCGTCCAGAACAACCGCGGCTATCTGGCCGCGGACCAGAATTTCGACGAGACGTTGAGCGTCGACTACATCCCCTTGGATTCCTCGCATTCGCCGGTCAAAAAAGTGAACTACCGGGTCGAGCCGGCCCGCGTGGGAAAGCGGATCGATTTCGAGAACCTGACGCTCGAGGTCTGGACGACCGGCGCGATTTCGCCGATCGAGGCTTTGGCCCAGGCCGCGAAGATCATACGGGATCATATGGTGATCTTTCTCAATATCGTCGACGAGCCGGCGGAGAAGGAACAGGTCGTAACAAAACGGGAAATCCCATACATGATGCAGATCGATATCCTCTCCAAGCCGATCGAACACCTGGAGCTTTCGGTTCGATCGAACAACTGCCTGCGTTCGGCGGGCATCGAGAAGATCTTTGAGCTGGTCCAGAAGACCGAAGAGGAACTGCTCAAAACCAAAAATTTCGGCCGTAAATCCCTGAGCGAGATCAAGGAGACCCTGTCCAATTTGGGGCTGGGGCTCAACCTCGACCTCCATCCCAAGCTGCTGGAAAAGATCAAGGGTGAAATGAAGGACAGCAAAATCCCCAAGGAGACCGATGAATGAGGCACCTTGTTAAAGGTAGAAAGCTGAGACGGACGACGGCCCACCGGCAGGCGCTTCTCCGCAACCTCGTTACGTCTTTCTTAGTGAAGGAACGGATCCGGACGACTGTGGCCAAAGCGAAGGAAGCGCGGCCGCTGGCCGAAAAGATGATCACGCTGGCCAAGAAAAATACCCTCCACACCCGGCGCCAGGCTTTGAAAGTCTTAACCAAGGAATCCACAGTCAAAAAGCTGTTCGATGACATCGGACCGCGGTTCACGGAACGGCCCGGCGGCTACACGCGGATCGTGAAATTGGCGCCGCGCGTGGGCGACGGCGCCCAGATGGCCATGTTCGAGCTCATCGGCGCGGAATATAAGAAAAAAGATAAGAAGAAGAAAGACAAGGACAAAGGGTCGAAGAAGGCTTAGGTCGTATAATAAATCCGCTGAATTAAATGGCTTGGTAATAAAACAATCCGCTCCTTCTTTTAATCCTTTAGATAAATCCTGCTCTTGGGCTAATGCCGTCAACATAATCACGGGCATATCTTTGGTTAATTTATTTTCTTTTAAACGTTTACACAACTCAAAGCCATTGATTTTCGGCATAAGAATATCTAGGATAATCAAGTCGGGCTTTTCTTCTTGCGCTTTTTTAAGGCCACTTTCCCCATCCGAAGCACTAATTACATCGTAGCCACTACTTTTTAATCTAATACTTAAAAATTCTATATAGTCCGGCTCATCATCCACTACTAATATCTTTTTCTTCATCGAGGATCTTCTTTCCTCTTCAGCTAAAAACCCAGCTGGTTATTCGCCAAGCACCTCTTTTATTTTAGCCAGAAGTTCGACTGTGTTCGCAGTCTTGACAAAATATCCAGAAATACCCATCCCTTCTGCAGCTTCTTTTGTTTCCTTATCCCCTCTTGCCGTAAGTACTATTACGGGTATTGAGAATGTTTTGACGCTTGCTCTTATATTCTTCAATGCTTCCAACCCTCCACCTGCAGGCATCATGATATCCAAAAGTATTAGATCTGGTTTTAATTGGACTGCCTGTGTCATAGTTTGTACGGTATCGAATGCTGCTTCTGTCTGGTAGCCTTCGTGTCCTAACCTCATGGCCAGCATCTGTATCCAATCCTTTTCATCATCCGCGATTAATATTTTCTTTTTACTCATTTTCAACCTCCTGTCTTCTTCAATCTAATTAATAAAACTTTTGGCAGGTCGGGCTCATCGTCATCAACTACTAAGATTTTCTTAGCTGACATTATTTTTTCACCTTTACGCCTTTCGGGCTTTCTCAATCAGCTCTGTATCATTTTTAGCTTCATCCGGATAAACCGCAGAACCGAATCTTAATTTAATCTCTTGAGGTAATTTCTCATTGGTTAAATATTTATCCAAAGCTTCTCTTAACCTATTTTCTACACTCAAAGCACCTTTTTTATCACAGACAGCCAAAATAATCATCATCTCGCCAGAATCACTAAACACAGCATCTCCTTCATGGCGTAAGGTACCCTTGATAATCCCCTTCATACTTCTTAAAATAGCATCCATCTTCTCATCTGCAAACTCCTGTTTTAATTTATTAAACTCAAGAATAAAGATAACGATTAAAGTCATGCGGGCCTTCTTGTCCATTGCCTCTCTCATCCCATTATTAAGGTATTCCTTAAAGATTCCTTCAGTAGTGTATTTAGGCAGAATAAAACTAAATTTTGCCCCTTGGCTAAGTTTACTCTCCACCCAGATTTTGCCTCCATGCAGTTCAATAATTCCTTTTGTAATAGCTAGGCCCAAGCCTGTGCCTTTTTCTCCCGGGCCAGGCAGGCGGCCGAACTGTTCAAACTTACTGAATACCTTAGGCAGATCTTCCTCAGTAATACCTTGACCTGTATCTACCACAACGCACTCAATTTCTTTTTCTTTTTCTTGTAGTGAAATTTCTATATAACCTCTATCCGTGAATTTTAAGGCATTTCCTATCAGGTTAGTAAAGACCTGAGTAAGTTTATCCGGATCCACAAAGGCATCTATCTGTTTTTCCGGAACATTGATTTTTAACTCCAAGTTTTTTTCCTTTAGATTCAACTCAAAAGAAGAAGCTACTTGTCTTATCAACCCAGCTATATCCACCAATCCTCTCTTTAACTCAACCTTGCCTGCCTCAATCTTGGATACATCAAGGAGACCATCGATAATTCTGGCTAACCGGTCAATATTGCTTCCTGCGGTACTCAGTATCTTTTCCTGTTTTTCATTTATCTCGCCGGTGATCTTATCCAAAATAAGGCTTATCCCTTCTTTAGTAATAGCGAGCGGGGTGCGCAGTTCGTGGGAAACAGTAGAGATAAAATCCCTCTTCAACTGGTCTAACTTCTTCAGCTCTTTTTCTGCCTTCTCTGCCTGCTTTTTAGCAATATCCAAATCGCCCATCATATGCAACATTGCCCTCTGCATCCGGGTTAAATTTTTGCTGCGCTCTTCAAGTTCTATTTTCTTCTCCTCTAAGTCGCTTATAATTGCCATGATCTGGCGCATATCTCTGGCTACGCCCACAATGCCGATAATCTTGCCGTCTTGCTGCATCACCGCTCCGCTAAAATTTACCGGAATTGCCTTGCCCTGTTTGGCAAGAAAAGTTAAGCCAATATTATACGCCACGCCTGCGACAATTATTTTTTGGAAGTATTTATGCAGTATACTTTCTTCTTTTTCTTTTTTTTCTTCTTCTTCTTGCAGAAAAATTTTTTTCACTGGTTGGCCGATAAGCTCCTCTTCCCTGTAACCCAATAAATCTAAAGAAGCTTTATTTACTGACCTGAGCGTAGCATCGGGATTAACCACAATCAGAGCATCCGTCATCGAGGACATAATGCTCTCCAAATATACTTTTTGGTCGAAGATTTCCTCTTGTTTTTCTTTAAGGGCAATCTTTTTTCTGATTTTGCTTTCAACTCTCATCTTGCTTTCAGCTTTTCCTCAAGCTCTTTTATCTTCTTCTCCAGCTCTTCCATCTTCAATTCCCTATCCACGGCAAATTTACTGAACCGCTCCAAGTCCTGCATCTTCTCTTTTAGTTCATCTTGTATTTTTTTGCTGTCGGTGATATCCCTGAAGCTTGCCAAAAGATATTTTTTGCCGGTTAAGGTAATCCGTGACGTATTAACATCGGCATAAAAAATGCTGCCGTCTTTTCTCTTCACCGGAAGACCAGCTGCAATTTCAATTTCTCCTTTCGCTTGCCGCTCAAACTGTTCTATGATGAACGGCAGATCGTTCTCAGGATGGATATCGGCAACTCCCATGCGCATCAATTCTTCTTCGGTATATCCTAACATCTTACAAATCATTGGATTGCACATAAAAAATCGCCTGGTCCCCACTTCTGCTAAAAACATCCCATCCGTGGATTCATTAAAGATGTTTTTGAATCTCATCTCGGATTCCTTTAATGTTTCCTCCGCTTCCTTGCGCTCGGTGATGTTACGGATGTTGCATTGCATAACTTTTGCCTTGTTAACTAAAAAAACCTCTGAATTTATGCTCAAGCCTTTTTTGGTTTTTACCGGTGTGTCTTCGTAATGAATTACACCATCTCTTTCCAATATTGACACCGTATCTTGAAAGTCCTCATGACCTTTAACCACGCCGATTTCCCATAGTTTCTTTTTCAAAAGCTGCTCATGGGAATAACCCAGCAATTCTTGGGCAGATTCATTAGAATTAAGAATATCGGCTTCGGTTTTATGAATAAGCAATAATGCATTCCGCGATGTTTCAAAGGCTCTGCGATAACGCTCCTCAGACTCCTTTAATTCTTCCTGTAAACGCTTACGCTCAGTGATGTCTTCAATAGCCAGCAGGATTAGCTCTTCTTCTCCTTCTTCTTCTTCTTCTTCTTTTACCCCTGCCGCTATTATTGCTGCTACTTGCTTAGGAACGCGCAACTGACGGGCATTCAGGCACGTGACTCGCTGTCCAATTTGCTCAAATTTATGCTCGACTTCATAATCTTTCACACTTTTTTTTTCTAGTATAATTTCTTTTAATAGTTGAAGCAGCTTAGGAATATTCCATTGCCTATCACCTAAATCAGGAAGCGGCCGGCCTATTGTATCTTTTTCTGCAACCTTAAAGGTGGTATAGAAAGCTTGGTTGGCAGAAATGACTTGTAAGTTCTTATTTAAAACCAAAAATGGCTCCCTTAATGTAGCAATGATGCTATTGGCATACTCTAAGAGCACTTTGATCCTTGGCTCGTCCCTCCGCTTTTTATCTTTCATTTTTTAAGCCCTCCTTAAAAACAAAAACCCAAGGCCTTATGCGCTAGGCACAAAACACTTGGGTTGAAGATAAGAATTTCATTTTCCGGTGCGATGCCCGAGCGATAGTTTATGCGTCGGTTTTTGCCTCATCCCCTCGTCATGGATGATAAATCATGACGTGAAGGGATGTCAAATAGAGCCGTTGAGCTGAAAATAGCGGAAGCGGGATAAAAAGCCGCGGGGACGCTCAAAAGCGACGGAAATCACCCGGACCCCCCGCCCCATCAAAGAGAAGGTCATAAAAAATATTCGGCCGAGGCCTCGGCGGCCATTGAGAAGAGGATGATCGCATTCTGTTCTTGATTGAACATCTGCACTTGAGATGATGTGTTGTCGACCTTCCAGCCCGCAGGGACCGAAAACTGAAATCTGAGCGGCAATGTGGCCGATTTCATGGGCCACGACGCCGGCCAAATCGGCATCCTCATATTTGCCGAAGGTTTGTAAGACTTGTGGATCCGTCTGCTGTCCCATCGCGAGTTCGTCAGCTGCGGACAGGAGCATGAGTTCCCTTTTATGGGTGACCGGATTTAAGGCGATTGAGAATTTATATACATTTTGTTTAGGACTATTTTGAGATCCGTGAAATCACTTTTTTTTTGGCTTAGGAATCGGGGCAACAAGAGATGGGCGAGTCTGATGGTGCTGTCCTTTCGATCCGGGATAACAACGATGACATAAATCTCCGTGAGCAGCTCGCGGAGCAGCTGCATCTGCTGAAGCTCTTCTCGGTTCGAAGCTGAGAGAACTGCGATAGAATCCGGTTCTATTGGCATCCGGAGTCTCTCCCTGAAGTCATCCAGTCTTTTGAAGAGTTCTATTTGACTTTCCGGGATCACCTCATGAACTGCCGCCTTAAGTCTCTTTTTATTTTGATCATCCCCACTTGAATAAAAAAGCAGCTGCATTTGGTTTAAATTTTCCTTTAAAAACGAATCTACGCCATTTCTCTTTGTGCCTACTGAATCATAATCAAGAAACATGCCAAATTCATAAAACCAGACAATTAGTTTTTTATAGGGGTGAGGAAGTTGTATTAGCCGCTTTCCCCCAGAATCGGCAGCAATTTGTTCTCTTAACTAGCACTTATTCCAATAAATGAGCACTCATTCTCTGTTTTTTTAAAGGCCATAACCGGCATCATGCCGGCCAACGCCCATCAGCTGGTCGGTATTTTCTGAGAAGAGTATAGAATCTTGAGTGAGACAAGCCGGAAATCCGGCAAGCTTTGTTGTTATCTCCGCCCACAAAAGAGATCAGGTCCTTCAGATACCGTTGTTCTGCTTCAGAAACTGCTGCTTTCCGAATCTCTTTCAATTTGGGCGGCACTTTGGGAACGCTCGAGCGTATCTCTGGCTTACCCTGGCCGGCCGGCCTCTTGTGGAAAGAATTCCGGGCCACCTGAATGCGAATATACGTCGGAAGGTGTTTCGGGAACAGGATGGGTTCATCTTTTGCCGAAAGCAAAGCTTTCTCCAGGGCCTGGATAAGTTCTCGCACATTGCCGGGCCATTTATATTCGGTCACGACATCCCAGAATTCAGGAGAGGCTCCTTTGGATTCTATCCCAAACCGCTCGCACAAGGCGTTCATATAAAAGACCGTCAATTCTTTGATGTCTTCGAGAATTTCTCTCAAGGGGGGCAATTCAATAATAAGAGTCCGGAGCCGAAAGAACAGATCTTCCCGGAATCGTCCCTGCTGGACCATGCTTTCCAAGTTTCGGTTTGTCGCCGCCACAAGCCTGAAATCGCTCTCGATTTCTTGACGTCCTCCGACAGGACGGAAGCGGTGCTCTTGAATGACCCGGAGGAATCGCTTTTGAATCAAAAACGGCAGCTCCCCGATCTCATCTAAAAAAAGAGTTCCTCCGTCGGCTTGCTTGATCAATCCCTCCTGGCTTCGATCGGCTCCGGTGAACGCCCCCCGTTCGTGCCCAAAAAGGACGCTTTCCACCAGCGTCTCGGGAAGCGCCGTGCAATCAACGACCACAAAATTTCTTTTGGCCCGAGAGTTGTTATAATGGACAGCCTTTGCAAAAAGCTCTTTCCCGGTTCCGGTTTCGCCGGTGATGAGAACATTGACGTTGCTGCCGGCGGCCTGGGCCAGAAGTTCCAGACAAGAAGTGATCTTTTGTGAATCTCCGATAATGTCCTTTCTTTTCAAAACGACCGGCGGCTTCCCCGATTTTCTTTCCGCTCGATATTCCAGAGCCCGGATAATGGGGAGCTTGAGGGTTTCGAACGAAGCCGGCTTTTCTAAATAATCCCAGGCGCCGGTTTGGATGGCGAGTTCGGCCTCATCGGGATCGCCCAGCCCGGTGATCACGATGATTTCCGGGGAAGATCGGGCGGCTTTGATCTTCGGCATGATCTCCAAGCCGCTTCCATCGGGCATCTGGACGTCCAGAAAAACGATGTCGAATGGCTCGGATTGAACTTTCCTGAGCCCCTCCCGGAGTAGGTGCGTCGAGACGGGGTGATGCCCTAATCGGGTGACGACATTCGCGATCCAATCGCAAATCAACTTATCATCATCTATGATCAGAACAGTTGCCATCGGACTTCCACATGTTCTCCTTTTTTTAAATTTTATCAGATGCCAAATAAAGGTTCAAGCTTTCTTAAATGAGTCCACCCCACAAAGAAAGATACTGGGTGTCAGGGGTGGAGATTTTTGGGAATCAGAGGTGGCCATGAGGAATCATCCGACACGGCGAGGAAATCGCTCTTTCTATCGCCTGGACCTGGAGAAGAGGACTCTGTTTTTTGCGATAGCTTATCCGAGTTTAAAAATTATAATAAGAATTCTAATGAATAACAGAATCCAGCCTGCGCAAACAATAATCCATGCAATTTTTTTGGCGACACCAACAAGAAACATGAATAAGGTTAATATGATCAAGAATCCAAGGGGATCGATAATACTGTCTGGGAAAATAATACGTGGAAATATCGGCTGAACGACCTTGATGATCCCTAAACCAATCTGATGGGCAAGAAAATAAATGAATGTGAGTATATTGTGAAGGATCACATTCAGAGGTTTCAAATTCGTTGTTTCTTGCACGAATTAACTGTTCATTTTGTTCGGGCCTCCCTTGCCAATAGTATTTCCTGTTATTCATTTAAACAAGGCGTGAATTTAAAAAAACAGCATCAGATAAAGTTTCTGCTCGCTGTTTCTTTTGTGAACATCCGGAAAATCTCGAAGGTAACTGTCCCTGTGGTAATACATATATTCAAATCCAAGGCTGAGATTGCTGAAAAGTTTGACTGCAATTCTGGGTTTGAATACGCCGATGATTTTGTTTCCAGCCGGTCCGACAGCCTTTTTTCATATTCGTTCTCCTTTATAGGCTACTATAGGCTACGCAAACTGTGTGCCAATTCATTTTCGTTATTTCCTCTCCGTTTTCATGAATGCGACTTGCTTTCATAGTCCTGATAGCCACGACACATGGAGTGAAAAGGATGGCTCGGTCCCAACAATCTATTCGGGATAGCTTGGCAGACAATATGCTCTTTTATAGGAAATGCGCTGTTTTATAGGACAATTACTTAGAGTCTGCTGAAAAATCGCTTTTTGCTTTTCTCGACCGATGACCCGTTCTCATTTCCTTCAGTCATTTTACTTAGAAGGAAGACAGATCAATTCGTATGGCCGGGCTGCCCTTGATCTAAAAAGGGTGATTCTCAACCTGCTGAGAATACGGAAAGAATTTGGCATGAAAATAGCATTAACACGGGTGGCCTCTTCCGAGTCCATCGCGCCATCCGATAACGGAAGGGCGCAGGACGGCGAGAGGCAAAGGAAAAAAAAGAGGTTTCTAGGCTTTGGACAATCTTGAAGGAGGGCGCTCTTTCTTGAGCTTCTTGAGGCGGTTTTCAAATTAATCGTCGTGAAAATCGATGTTATGGGGAATGGAAAATCCAAGGAGATTCCCCGATTTTAAGTTTGAGGAGGCATAATTCCATGAAGCTTGTGGGTATTATTCTCATCGTTCTGGGAGTCTTGGCTCTGGTCTATCAGGGTATCCAATATACGACCAGGGAGAAAATCCTTGATATCGGTTCCATCAAGGTCTCGGCCGATTCGAAAAAAACGATCCCGCTACCTCCCATTGTAGGAGGCGTTGCGTTGGTGGCGGGGATCGTATTGATCGTCTTGGACCGAAGAAAGACATCATAGGATCTTCGCGGAGCCCACTCCTCACGACCAAGCGAGGAACGGCAATTTTCTTCCGCAAGAGCAAGAATCAATAATGGCCAGAGCCGGATCAAGCGTCAGAAAGAGAGTTTGGCGAAAAGTTATCGTTGCCCTGATGGTAGGCGCTGTTGCCATCGGTTCGCTAGCTTTTTGGAAAAGATACGAAATAGCCTTATGGTATATGGAAGGAAACAAAAAAGTGCAAGAAATGGTGATCCTCCTAATGCTGGAAAAGGCGGGACCGATCATAAAGAGAGACATAAAAATGACTCTTCCCGAAAAGATAATAGGCACAATAGCAGGCAAGAGAAATGAAGAAGAGAGACAGACGGATGCTCTTAAGGATGTCAGAAAATTCGGCGAGTTAAGTTTTGAGAATCATTGGCTCAAATTCAAAGATGTGCATAACTTAGGTTCTATGAACGGTTTTAATCTCCATGGATTTAGCTTTGCGCTGGGCTGGAACCGAGGAAATACGGACGAGGTTTTAGCTGCATTCAATGTCAATTTATTAAAAAGAAAAATTAGCAAGATGCAAATAAATCAACAGTGTGGTTTTTTCACCGAACTGAGACTTTACGTCGATAAAAAAGCTAAAGAGAACTAAAACTCATTCAGGATTATTATTTTCTGTTTCCGCGATGCTTCCGGGGCCAATTCCGCCGTCCCCGCCGCGAGGGCTGGAGCCATTGAGGTTATAGCCCTGCGAAAGCTGGCCATCTAACCGGCTCATGTGGGCCGCTGGGTCTGGCCTTAGACTGGGCCGGATGCGCCCTCTGAGGCCATCCGATGTCACAGGCGTCGCGGCACAACAGGCACCGAGAACAAGGTGGCGTGAAAAGGAACATCACATGAACACGATCAGGGCGAATGAAAAACAGCACCGGGCTATTTTACAAAGCATCGCCCAGCGAGCGATGATTGATCGAGGCTTACTCCCTGACTTTTCTCCCGAAGCGCTCGCCGAACTTGACAGGATTCAGGCCCCCGCCGCCGCGAATGGTGAGGCCATTCGTGACCTCACCAATCTTCCCTGGGCCTCCATCGATAACGACGACTCCCGCGACTTGGATCAGCTGACCGTTGCCGAGGTCATGCCCGGAGACAAGGTCAAGATCCTTGTGGCCGTCGCCGACGTGGATTCGATTGTCAAAAAACGATCCGCCATTGACGATCACGCTCGCCACAATACGACCTCGGTTTATACCGCGGCCATGATATTCTTCATGCTGCCTGAAAAGCTGTCCACCGACCTCACCTCACTGAACTTCAAGGCGGATCGCCTCTCCATAGTCATTGAAATGGTGATTGGCCCGGATGGATCCGCGCGGGACTCTCAGATCTATCGAGCGCGTGTCCGCAATCATGCGAAGCTTGCCTATAACAGCGTGGCCGCCTGGCTTGAGGGGAATGGAGCTGTGCCGGAAGCCATCGCGGCCGTAATTGCGCTTGACGAGAATCTGCGCACGCAGGACCGGGCCGCGCAGAGTCTGAGGAATCTACGGCATGTCCATGGGGCGCTGAGTTTGGAAACCATTAAGGCGAAACCGATCTTTGACGGCGATCAACTCCGTAATCTCGAAGTCGAAAACAAGAACCGCGCCACGGACATTATTGAGGATTTCATGATCGCGGCCAACGGCATAACCGCCCGGTATCTGACGTCCAGAAAATTCCCTTCAATCCGCCGCGTGGTCCGTGAGCCAAAACGCTGGGATCGGATTGTCGAGATTGCCGGGGAACACAAATTTAGGCTGCCCGCTCATCCGGATCCAAAAGCGCTGGACGAGTTTCTCATTAAGGGGAAAGCCGCCGATCCGCTTCGATTCCCTGACCTCTCCCTCGCGGTCATCAAACTCTTAGGAGCGGGTGAATACATTGCCGAGCTTCCCGGCGACACGGCCCCGGGACACTTTGGTCTCGCGGTCAGGGACTATGCCCATTCCACCGCCCCGAATCGTCGCTATCCCGATCTGATCACCCAACGCTTACTGAAGGCCGCCATAGAGGGCGATTCCTGGCCCTATAGCAAGGATGAACTGGATGCCCTGGCGAAACACTGCACCGAAGAAGAGGATGCTGCTGACAAAGTCGAGCGGCAGGTCGACAAATCCGCGGCGGCGCTTCTTCTTGAATCGAGAATCAACGAACAGTTTGACGCCATTGTCACGGGTGCTTCTGATAAAGGCACCTGGGTGCGGCTCCTCCCTATGCCGGTGGAAGGGAAACTGGTTAATGGGTGCGACGGGCTGGATGTCGGCGACCGGGTTCGCGTGCAACTGATCTCGATCGATGTCGAGCGGGGCTTTATCGATTTTAAGAGAGTGGATCCATCAAAACACTCTCGCCAAACGTCTTGAGAGCAAAGGACTCCAGGGACATGTAGTTGGTATTGAAACTGTGGATAAGCTGAAAGATACGACGCATCTTACCGGCGGAAACAAAGCCAAAGTCTCCGATCAATTATTGGAAAAGTCGCGCACGCATACCGACACGGCTCTGAGAGATCTCGAATCGCGATTCAGCGGACTCCGTGCGGCGGAAGTCGATGCGCGCCTCAAGCGCTATGGATTGAACGAAATCGCGCGGGAGAAGCGCCAGTCTCCCCTGGTGCGCCTATGGAATAACGTTAAGAATCCACTGGTCATCCTGCTGATCGCACTGGGCGTGCTGTCATATCTGACGGGTGATCTGCGGGCGACGACCGTCATTTTCGTGATGGTGGTGCTGGGCGTGGTGCTGCGTTTCTTTCAGGAGATGCGCGCCGATAACGCGGCCGAAAAGCTCAAAGCCATGGTTAACACCACGGCCACGGTCGTGCGAGATGGCCGAGATTCCGAGGTATCGCTCAAGATGCTGGTGCCGGGTGACATCATCCGGCTGGATGCCGGGGATATGGTGCCGGCTGACCTGCGGGTTCTTTCCGCCAAAGATTTGTTTCTGAATCAGGCGGCTCTGACCGGCGAATCCCTGCCGGTGGAGAAAAAAGCCACGCCCGCCTCCGCAGACGTTCAAAATCCGCTGGAACTGCCGGACATCTGCTTCCTGGGTTCCAACGTGGAGAGCGGCTCCGCGACGGGGGTGGTCGTCCACACCGGGGGTCGCACCTACTTCGGTTCACTGGCCGCCAGTATCGTCGGGCAGCGCCAGCTGACCAGCTTCGACAA
>Ga0315282_10003841_pt1 | contig 26683 bp, 37 predicted proteins | sample YL17G07_20_MG_FD_203693 | JGI IMG/M metagenome (GOLD analysis project Ga0315282, IMG submission 203693) | Sediment microbial communities from Yellowstone Lake, YNP, Wyoming, USA - YL17G07_20 | ecosystem: Environmental > Aquatic > Freshwater > Lake > Sediment | place: USA: Wyoming | collected...
ATCGGCGGCGGCCAATGCCGAAAACAATTTCCATGCGGACCCCGCTGAATTGAGGATTGTGAGCATCTTTGCCGACCAGGCACCGGCGGTGCGCCGGTACCGTCCGCGGTCCCGGGGGCGCGCCAGCTCCATCCTGAAGCGCTCCAGCCATATTACGGTTATTGTCGCTGAGGAGGGTTAATTGGGTCACAAGGTTCATCCGACAGGTTTCCGGCTTGGTATCATCAGGGACTGGCAGTCCAAGTGGTATACCGAGGCGCACTATGCCGAGTTCGCCCAGGAAGATGTCAAGCTCCGCAACGCGATTAGGGCGAAGTACCGCGAAGCGGCCATTTCCCTTATGGAGATTGACCGCCAGGCCAAGGATGTGACCATCACCCTCCACACCGCCCGCCCTGGTATCGTCATCGGGCGGGGCGGACAGCGTGTTGATGAGATGAGGCTTTACCTGGAGGGTCTCATCGGCAAGAGGGTCAGGTTGAATATTCAGGAAATTCGGCAACCGGAGCTGGATGCCTACCTGGTGGCCAGGTCTATTGCCGAGCAGATTGAGCGCCGGGTGGCCTACCGGCGGGCCATGAAGCAGGCCCTCCTGCGCACCATCCAGTCCGGCGCCAAGGGTATCAAGGTCAGCTGTGCCGGCAGGCTGGGTAATGCCGAAATCGCCCGCCGCCAGACCTCACATGAGGGGCAGGTACCCCTGCATACGCTGCGGGCGGATATTGACTACGGTTTTACCGAGGCGCATACCACCCTGGGCCGGATTGGTGTGAAGGTCTGGATATACAAAGGCCAGGTCCTGCCCGAGCTTAAGGTGGCCGCTCCGGCAGCCAAGCCGGTTGAGGCTGCCGAAGTTGCTGCTGCCGCTCCGGCGGTAGAGACAAAACCGGTTGCCGCCGTAGCTGAGGCAGAAAAACCGGCTGCGGCCGCCCCGACCGCTGAGGAAAAAGCGGCCGAGGTCGCACCGCCAGTGGCCGCTGAAAAGAAACCGGCCCGGCCAAGGGCAAAAAAGCCGGTTGAGAAGGCTGCCGAGGCACCTGCCGCAGAAGCTGAGAAGAAAGCGGCCCGTCCGAGGGTAAGGAAGGCCGCCGAGATGCCGGCGGCAGAAGCTGAGAAGAAACCGGCCAGGCCGAAGGCAAAGAAGGCAGCGGAACCGGCCGCTGCTGGGGAGAAACCCGCCAGGCCGAAGGCGAGAAAGAAGACAACGACCAAGGAGAAAGAGGGCAAGGATGCAGCAGCCTAAGCGTGTCAAATATCGTAAGGTCCAGCGGGGACGGCGCCGCGGCTACGCTCATGCCGGTAATGTTATTGGCTTTGGTGATTACGGCCTGCAGGCGCTGGAATCGGCCTGGGTGACCGGCGCGCAGATTGAGGCGGCCCGGCGGGCCATTACCCGCTATGTCCGCCGTGGCGGCAAGGTATGGATACGTGTTTTCCCGGATAAGCCGGTAACCAAGAAGCCGGCGGAGACCCGTATGGGCAGCGGCAAGGGTGCCCCCGACCACTGGGTGGCCGTGGTCAGGTCGGGGAGGATGATGTTTGAAATGGCCGGTGTCGGCGAAAAGATAGCCAGGGAGGCCATACGCCTGGCTTCGCATAAGCTACCCCTGAAGACCAGGTTTGTCATCAGGGAAAGCGTAGCCGCCGCCAGTGAGTCTGTAAAATAAGGGGTTAAGGATTGAAACTGAAGGAATTTAGAGACCTGAGCGATAGCGACCTGGCCAAGCAGCTTGCGGAGACCCATCAGGAGCTTTTCAACATCCGCTTTCGCCTGTCTACCAAGCAGCTGGCCAACCACCGCGAAATTCGCCGGGTCAAGAAAAAGATAGCGCGACTTGAGACCCTGCGCCGGGAAAGAGAAATAGGTGTAAGGTAGGTAAAGCATGGCAGAGAAGCGCAAGACCCGGTTGGGCCGGGTAACCAGCGATAAGATGGATAAGACGGTGATTGTGGCGGTGGATACGCCCAGGAGGCACCCGCTCTACCACAAGACCATCCGGCGCGTGGTCAAGTACCAGGCCCATGATGAAAAAAACGAGTGCAAGGTTGGGGATATCGTCAGGATAGTGGAGACCCGCCCTCTCTCCAAGGAAAAGCGGTGGCGGGTGGCCGAGATAGTGACCAAGGGCGAATTAGCCGAGGTCAAACCCGAGGAAATAGCATGATTCAGACGTATACCAGGCTCAGGATAGCGGACAACACCGGTGCCCGGGAAATCATGTGCATCAACGTCCTGGGTGGTACCCGCAAGAAGTACGCCCGGGTGGGCGATGTTATTGTGGCCGCCGTGAAAAGGGCCATCCCGGGCGGCATGGTCAAGAAGAGCGAAGTGGTGCGGGCCGTTGTCGTCCGCACGTCGCAGCCTTACCGGCGACCCGACGGCTCCTATATCCGGTTTGATGAAAATGCAGCGGTAATCTTGAGCGACCAGAATAACCCCAAGGGCACCCGCATCTTCGGGCCGGTGGCCAGGGAGCTGAGGGACAAAAACTATACCAAGATTCTTTCGCTGGCGCCTGAGGTGTTGTAATGGCCGAGGCAATGAAGATTAGAAAAGAAGATACCGTGCTGGTCGTTGCGGGCAAGGACAGGGGCAAAAAGGGCAAGGTGAGATTTGCCTATCCCCGGGAGCAGCGGCTGCTGGTGGAGGGTGTCAACTTCATTAAGAAGCACTCCAAGGCCAGGGGGGCGGCCAGGCAGGCCGGCATCATTGACCTGGAGGCGCCCATCCACATCTCCAAGGTGATGCTCGTCTGCAACAAGTGCAATAAGCCCGCCCGCATTGGCTTTAAAAAACTGGAGGATGGGCGAAGGGTACGTGTCTGCCGCTCCTGCCATGAGGTGATTGATTAAGATGTCAAGGCTACATGACAAATACAAAAAGGAGGTTATCCCCCGCCTGATGGAGCTGGGCGGGTACAAGAATGTCATGCAGGTGCCGCGCCTGGAAAAGATTGTGCTCAATATCGGCCTGGGCGAGGCCATCCAGAACGCCAAGGCCCTGGAGGGTGCCGAGCATGACCTGGCGGCCATATCGGGGCAGCACCCGGTGATTACCCGCTCCAAGAAGTCCATCGCCAACTTCCGCCTGCGCTCGGGGATGGCCATCGGTATGAAGGTTACCCTGCGGGGCGAGCGCATGTACCACTTCTTTGATAAGCTGGTAAACGCAGTCCTGCCACGCATGCATGAGTTCCAGGGTATTTCCCCGGACTCCTTTGATGGCCGCGGCAACTACACCATGGGGCTGAAGGAGCAGATTCTCTTCCCCGAAATAGAGTATGATAAAGTGGATAAGATGCGCGGCCTGGAGATATCCATTATCACAACGGCCCATACGGATGAGGAGGGCAGACGCCTGCTGGAGCTTTTGGGCATGCCCTTTGCCAAGGACGGAGTAAGCTAATGGCCAAGAAATCAATGATTCTCAAGTCCCGGCGTACGCCTCGCTTTGCGGTGCGCCGGCATAACCGCTGCCGGCTCTGCGGGCGGCCCCGCGCCTATATCCGCAAGTTCGGCATGTGCCGCATCTGCTTCCGCGAGCTGGCCCTCGGGGGGCAGCTGCCGGGCGTTAGGAAATCAAGCTGGTAAAGGAAAAACTATGACAGTTTCTGACCCGATAGCCGATATGCTGACCCGAATACGCAATGCCATGATGGCCAAGCACGACAGCGTCCTGGTGCCGGCCTCCAGGACGAAGCTGGCGATTGCCCGCATCCTCAAGGAGGAGGGCTTTATTGCTGACTGCGAGCTAGTCAAGGACAGGCCGCACCAATCGGTCAGGATTCGCCTCAAGTACCAGGAAGGTACCCCGGTTATCTCCGGGATGAAGCGTGTCAGCAGGCCGGGGCTGAGGGTCTATGTCCACAAGCGGGAGATACCGCGCGTTTACGGTGGCTTGGGTATTGCCATTATTTCCACGCCCACAGGGGTAAGGACGGGGCAGCAGGCCTGGCGCCAGGGCTCCGGCGGCGAGCTCCTGTGCTATGTATGGTGAAAGGGTCTGAGAGCTAGTATGTCGAGAATAGGCAGGATGCCGATAAAAATACCCGCCGGGGTGACGGTGAATATTGAAGGGGAGAAGGTTACGGTCGGCGGTCCCAAGGGGAAGCTTGAGCGCTTGCTGCCGGCGGGCATGAGCCTGAGGCTTGAGGACGGCAATTTGATGGTATCCCGCCCCAGCGATAGCCAGGAGCACCGCGCCCGCCACGGGCTGACGCGTACCCTGGTGGCCAATATGGTGGAGGGCGTGTCCCAGGGCTACGAGAAGACCCTGGAGATAGTGGGTGTGGGCTTCCGCGCCGAGAAGTCCGGCGATAAGCTGGTGCTGCGTATCGGCTACTCGCACCCTGTGGAGGTGAAGCCGCTGCCGGGCATAACCTTCAGTGTGGAAGGGGCCAACCGCATCAAGGTGACGGGGGTGGATAAAGAGGTGGTGGGTGAGATGGCGGCCGAGATTAGGGCCATCCGCCTGCCTGACCCCTATCATGGCAAGGGCATCCGGTATGCCGGGGAGGTGGTACATCTTAAACCGGGTAAGGCCGGTAGAGTGGTTGGTCAGAAGTAACATGAGCAAGATTGATACCAGAGAGGCACGTAACCGGCGGCACCAGCGGGTCAGGCGAAAGGTGAACGGCACGAATCTACGGCCCCGCCTCTGTGTTTTTCGCAGCCTGAACCATATCTACGCGCAGGTGGTTGATGATGTCCAGGGGCATACCCTGGTCTCCGCCTCCACCGTTGACCCGGAGATTAGAGATAAGACCGACGGTAAGGCCAGGACGAACCAGGCGGAGATGGTCGGCCGGCTGCTGGCCAGGCGCGCCGCCGAAAAGGGGATAGACCAGGTGGCCTTTGACCGTGGTGGCTACCAGTACCATGGCCGGGTAAAAGCCTTGGCCGAAGCTGCCCGCGAGGGTGGACTGAAATTTTAGGGGAGGGTGTTGTCGTTAGCATGAAGCAGCCATTAAGCCGTATTGATGCCAGCGAACTGAATTTGACCGATAAGCTGGTGGATATCAACCGCGTGGCCAAGGTGATGAAGGGGGGCAAGCGCCTGCGCTTTTCTGCCCTGGTGGTGACCGGCGATGGTGCCGGGCATGTTGGCCTCGGCATCGGCAAGGCGAATGAGGTGCCGGTAGCCATCAGCAAGGGCGGGGCCCAGGCTAGGAAGAACCTTATCAAGGTGCGGCTGGCCGGGGGCACCATCCCCCATGAAATTACGGTAAGCTTCGGGGCCTCCCGGATACTGCTGAAGCCGGCGGCGCCGGGCACGGGGGTGATTGCCGGCGGCAGCGCCCGGGCGGTGATTGAGGCCTGCGGCATCAGGGATATACTGACCAAATCGCTGGGCAGGACCAACCCCATCAATAACGCCAAGGCTACCATGCTGGCCTTAAGTATGTTGAAAGACCCGAAGGAAGAGGTCGCCAGGCGCAAGGGTTTGGCCGTGGCGGGGGAGGGGGCAGGTCAATGAGCCGGTTGCGCATCACCTGGGTCAAGAGCAGCATTGGCTACGAAAGGAGCCAGCGGAGGACGCTCCAAGTTCTTGGTTTTCACCGGCTGAACCAGAGCGTCGTCCATGAAGACTCCAGCGCCCTCAGGGGCATGATTAATAAAGTGAGACACCTGGTCAAGGTGGAGGCCGAGAGTGGCAAGACAGGATAATATCGCCGCCTCGCCCGGCTCCCGGAAGGCGGCCAAGCGCGTGGGGCGGGGCAACGGTAGCGGGCACGGCACCTATTCCGGGCGGGGCTGCAAAGGGCAGAAGGCCCGGGCGGGCAACAGCAAGACACGCCCTGGTTTTGAGGGCGGGCAGCTGCCTTTAATCAAGCGCCTGCCGCGCCGGCGCGGCTTTACCAATATCTTCAAGGTACATTACACCACCGTCAGTATTGGCAGCCTCAATGCCTTTGAGGCCGGCAGCGAGGTGACAGCGGAGAAGCTGGTGGCGGCCGGGGTATTGAGGTCTTGCGGGCCGCTCAAGGTCCTCGCTGATGGTGAGCTTGACCGCCCCCTTACGGTCAAGGCTAACAGGTTTTCGGCCTCGGCCAGGGCGAAGATAGAGGCGGCTGGCGGCAGGGCCGAGGAGGTAGCGTATGCGTCCGAGGCAGAGTAGGCCCAGGCTGCTGCAGGCCATGCTGGATGCCTTTAGCCTGCCCGACCTGAGGCGCCGCATCCTGATTACCCTCGGCATCCTGGTGATATTTCGCTTTGTCGCCCATGTGCCCATACCGGGGGTGGACCTTGATGCCCTGCAGAAGCTTTTCGCGAGCAATGCGCTCCTGGGCATGCTTGACCTCTTTAGCGGCGGCGCGATGAGGCAGATGAGCGTGGCTGCCATGGGCGTCTACCCCTATATCACCGCCTCAATTATCATGACGCTCTTGGTGCCGGTAATACCGGCGCTACAGGCCCTCTCCCAGGAGGGGGAGGCGGGCAGGAATAAGATTAACCTGATTACGCACTGGCTGACGGTGCCCTTCGCCGGTCTCTCCGGCTACGGGCAGCTGATTATCCTCCAGCGTTCGCAGGTTATCCCGCAGGACATTGGTGCACTGCCAATGTTCACGATGGTAATCTCGCTCATCGCCGGCACCATCTTCCTGGTCTGGCTGGGGGAGTTGATTACCGAGTACGGCATTGGCAACGGTGTCTCCATCATCATCTTCGGTGGTATTGTCGCTGGCTTCCCCCAGCTGGTCATTCAGGGCTCTGTATTTGCCGGGAACCCGCTGGGGCTTATTCTTTATGTGCTTATCGTCCTGGCTACCGTATTGGCCATTGTCGTCTTTACCGAGGCGCACCGCCGTGTCCCGGTGCAGTATGCGCGCAGCGTCTTCCGCGGCGGGCGCATGTACCGGCAGTCGGGTTCAACCCATATACCCATGCGGGTAAATTCCGCCGGCATGATACCCCTCATCTTCGCCATGTCGCTGGTGCTCTTCCCCGGGGTTATTGCCAGCTATTTTATCCGGCCCGGGCAGCCCGGCTTTGCCGATACGATTTACAGTATCTTCGGCACCTCCAGCATCACCTACTGGGTTTTATACTTTGTTCTGTCAATTGCCTTCACCTTCTTTTATACCGTCGTCACCTACCAGCAGCAGGACCTGCCGGGTACGCTGCAGAAGCAGGGCGGGTTCATCCCCGGGATACGGCCCGGCAAGAACACCTCCAGCTACCTTAACAGCGTCATTATCCGTATCACCTGGGCGGGGGCACTCTTTCTGGGCTTCGTGGCGGTGATGCCCTTCATCGCCCAGAGAATTTCCGGTATTAATATCCAGCTTTCCAGCCTGGGGCTTATTATCGTGGTCGGCGTCATCCTGGACACCATGAAGCAGCTTGAGGCGCAACTGGTCATGCGGCGCTACGAGGGCTTTATCAAATAGGAGTGTAGGGTGTATATTATACTTTTGGGAGCCCCCGGGGCGGGCAAAGGCACCCAGGCGGTGAAGTTGGCGGAGAGGCTTAAACTGGTGTCGGTGGCCTCGGGCGACCTGTTCCGTCAGGCGCTGGAGGAGGGGACGGGGCTGGGCCTCGCGGCCAAGGCCTATATGGAGAAGGGGCAACTGGTGCCGGATGAAATAACCATCCAGATGGTGCTGGAGAGGCTGGCGGCGCCGGACTTGAAGAACGGGGCCATCCTGGACGGCTTCCCCCGCAATACCAAGCAGGCCGAGGCGCTGGATAAGGCCCTGGCCGAAAAGTCCCGGGCCATTGACCGGGTGCTGTATATCAAGGTAGCGGAGGCGGAGCTTTTGAAGAGGCTAAGCGGGCGCTGGATATGCCGCAACTGCCAGACGCCCTACCATGAGATTGACTCGCCGCCCAAGGTCAAAGGAAAGTGTGACCGCTGCGGTGGCGAGCTGTACCAGCGCCCTGATGATAAACGGGCAACGGTAAAAAAGCGGCTGGAGGTCTACTTTGCCGAGACCGCCCCGCTGATTGACTACTATAGAAAGGCCGGGAAGCTGCGGGAGATAGAGGGTGTGGGTGGTGTGGATGAGGTGAACCGGAGGATGGGCGCAGCCCTGAAATAGGGGATGGGCATCATTATCAAATCGGAGGAGGAGATTGCCGCTATGAGACGGGCGGGGCGGGTTGTCGCCGAGATACTGCAGGTGCTGGCAAAGCAGGTAAAAGCAGGGATGAAAACGAAAGAACTGGATATTATCGCCGAGAGGGAGCTGAAAAGGCGCGGTGCCCGCTCATCGTTCAAGGGGTACCGTGGCTATCCGGCCACCCTCTGCGTTTCGGTTAATGACGAGATAGTGCATGGTATTCCGGGCGAAAGGGTGCTTAGGGAGGGTGATATCGTCTCCCTGGACTTCGGCGCCATCTATGATGGCTTTCATGGCGACAGTGCCGTGACTGTGGCTGTGGGTGAGGTAAGCCCGGTGGCGAAGCAGCTCATGGAGGCGGCGTGGGGCTCCCTGGGGGCAGGTATTGCTGCCGCCTGCGATGGGGCGAGGCTGGGGGATATATCATCTGCCATCCAGGGCTATGCCGAAGCCAGGGGCTTTGCCGTGGTGCGCGAGTATACCGGGCACGGCATCGGGCGGGAGATGCACGAGGAGCCGACCATACCCAATTTCGGCCAGCCGGGCACGGGGCCGGTACTGAAGAAGGGGATGACATTAGCCCTGGAGCCCATGCTGAGCGCGGGCGACTGGCATACCCGCCTGGCCGATGACCACTGGACGGTGCTGACGGCTGATGGCAGCCTGGCGGCCCACTTTGAACATACCATTGCCATAAGTGATAACAAAGCGGATGTGTTGACCGGGGGAGTGTATGCCTAAGAAAGAGGCGATTGAAGTTGAGGGGAAGGTCATTGAATCGCTACCCAACGCCATGTTTCGCGTGGAACTAGCTAATGGCCATGAGGTGCTGGCCCATATCTCGGGCAAGATAAGAATGCACTACATCAGGATTCTGCCCGGCGATAAGGTGCTGATAGAGCTTTCCCCCTATGACCTGACCCGTGGTAGAATTACCTATCGGCTGAAGTAGAGTAAGGAATCTGAAAAGGACTTAAAAAGATGAAAGTCAGGGCTTCCGTAAAAACCAGATGTGAAAAGTGCAAAATTGTGAGGCGGCAGGGGGTGGTGAGGGTTATCTGCTCTAACCCGAGGCATAAGCAGAGGCAGGGTTAATGTTTTTGGAGGAGGAATGATATGCCACGTGTTGCCGGAGTTGATATACCTGGGAACAAGCAGGCATGGGTCTCGCTGCAGTATCTTTACGGCATCGGCCCCTCCCTGAGCCAGAGGATTTTAGCCCAGGCCAAGGTGGCGCCCGAGACCAAGGTGAACGACCTTACTGAAGATGAGCTCAATCGGCTCCGCGAGATTATTGATAAGCAGTACAAGGTTGAGGGGGAGCTTAGAAAAGAGGTAAACTTCAATATCAAGCGCCTGATTGAGATTGGCAGCTACCGCGGGACCAGGCACCGCCGTTCCCTGCCGGTCAGGGGACAAAGGACGCGCACCAACGCCCGTACCCGGCGTGGCCCGCGCAAGACCGTCGCCGGCAGAGGCCAGAGGCGCGGCATGGCCAAGAAATAATGGAGCAAGGAGGGTAGGGTGGCACAGAAGGGAAAAACCAGAACCAGGAAGCGGGAACGCAAGGCAGTCCCGGCGGGGAGGGCTTACATCCAGTCATCCTTCAATAACACTATTGTCACCCTCACCGACCCCGAGGGCAATGCCCTGGGCTGGGGGAGTTCGGGGACGGCCGGGTTCAAGGGTTCGCGCAAGGGTACACCTTATGCCGCTCAGATGGCCGCCCGTGACGCTGCGCGTAAAGCCATGGTGCATGGCCTGCGGCAGGTGGAGGTGTTTATCAAGGGTCCGGGCAGCGGGCGCGAGGCGGCTATCCGCTCCCTGCAGACCTCCGGGCTTTATATTACCGGCATCAGGGATGTGACGCCCATCCCGCATGGCGGCTGTCGCCCTCCCAAGAGAAGGCGGGTGTAGAAGGGGAAGAGATGGCAAGATACATAGATGCAGTTTGTCGCTTATGTCGTCGCAGCGGCGAGAAGCTCCTACTTAAGGGCAGCCGCTGCCTTACGCCGAAATGCGCTGTGGACAAAAGGCCCAAATCGCCGGGGCAGCAGACGGGGCGCCGGCGCCGGCTCTCCGACCGCGGCTTGCAGCTGCGGGAGAAGCAGAAGGCCCGCTATACCTACGGGACGATGGAGAGGCCGTTCCGCAGGGTCTTTGCCCGGGCGGAAAGGCAGCCGGGCATCACCGGCGATAACCTCCTGGTGCTCCTGGAGAGGCGGCTGGATAATGTTGTTTACCGCCTTGGCTTTGCCGACTCCCGCTCCCAGGCCCGCCAGCTGGTGCGGCACGGGCATATTATGGTGAACGGGCATAAGGTCAATATCCCCTCCTCCCTGGTAAATGAGGGCGATACGGTGAGCTGGCGGGAGGGAAGCAAGAAGACCGAATATTATAAACAGCTGGCCCAGACGATTGAGTCCAAGGCTGTTTTGAGCTGGCTGAGCCTGGACAAGCAGAACCTGGTGGGGCAGGTGGTATCATTACCTACCCCGGACCAGGTTGATGCTAAATTTGATGGCAAGGCCATTGTTGAGTACTACTCCCGGTAGTTTTTAAGGAGGTAGTCCGTTGGCTGGGATATCGGTTCCTACTATTGAATATGTGGAGAGTGCAGGTAATTACGGGAAGTTTGTCGCCGAGCCGCTGGAGAAGGGTTTTGGTGTTACCCTGGGCAACTCCCTGCGCCGTGTTCTGCTTGGCTACCTTGCCGGGGCGGCGGTGACTCAGGTCAGGATTGATGGTATTCAGCACGAGTTCACCGTCATCCCCAATGCCAAGGAAGATGTTATGGAGTTCCTGCTTAACGTCAAGGAGATCAGGCTAAAGCCCCTTGCCGACCACGGCGGGACTTTGACCCTGGATGTCCAGGGTGAGGGGCGCGTTTGTGCCGCTGATATTAAACCCTCAGCCGACTTTGAGATTGTTAACCCGGAGCTATGCCTACTTACCCTCAATGCCCCCGGTGCTAGGCTTCATGCGGAGTTTGATGTGGAGCTGGGGGTAGGCTTCCGGTCGGCCGAGTCCACGGACAATATGCCGGTGGGTACCATCCCGGTGGATGCCATCTTCACCCCGATGCGCAAGGTCAACTATACCGTGGAGCCGACCCATGTTGGCCGTGAGGCCGGCCACGAGCGGCTGTCCCTGGAGATATGGACAGACGGCACCATATTGCCGGTGGATGCGCTAAGCCAAGCCGCCAACGTGCTGGTAGGCCAGCTTACCCCATTCCAGGAGTATGTCAAGATCTCCCAGATGAAGGCGGAGGAGCGGCTTATCCGCCTGTCCATACCCGATGAGAAGTATAATATGCCCGTGGAGCAGCTTGACCTTTCCGTACGCACCATGAACTGCCTGCGGCGTAGCAGCATCACCACCGTGGGCGAGCTTATCGCTAAGGGCCCCAAGGAGCTCTTAAAGCTGCGCAACTTCGGGCAGAAATCATTTCAGGAGATAGAAAACCGTCTGGCCTCAATTGGCCTCTCGCTGACGCCCAAGGTAGAAAAGAAGGAAGGCGAAGCGGAGGAGGCGGGGGACGCTGAGAAGTAGCCAGCGCAGCTGGCCAGGAATAGACCTGATGAGGCCGAATCTAAGGATGGAGAGCCACGAAGCATGAGGCATAACGTAGCTGGCAGAAAACTGGGCCGGGCCAGTGCTCACCGTAGGGCGCTTTACCGCAACCTGGTGACCGACCTGCTGAAAAGGGAGAAGATTATCACCACCGAGGCCAAGGCCAAGGAGGTGCGCGGCCTGGCCGAGCGGATGATTACCCTGGGCAAAAAGAGCGGGCTATCTGCCTACCGCCAGGCGCTTACCTTTATTACGGACGAGAAGGTCGCCGAGAAGGTCTTTGCCGAGCTGGCGCCGCGGTATAAGGAGCGGCCCGGCGGCTATACCCGTATTGTCAAGCTGGCACCCAGGCTGGGCGATGGCGCGCCTATGGTTAAGCTAGAGCTGGTGGAGTAGCTAAGCGAGGGGACTTGGCGGGCAATAAGATTGTCCTGATTATAGAATATGACGGCACCAATTACGGTGGCTCCCAGTGGCAGGCGAACGCACCGACCATTCAGGGGGAGTTAGAGAAGGCATTGAAGAAGCTTAGCGGAGAAAATCTCAGGGTCAAGATGGCCAGCCGCACCGATGCCGGCGTCCACGCCAGGGGGCAGGTGGTCGGCTTCGGGACAGGCTCGGCCTTGCCCCTGAAGGCCTTTGTTGAGGGCATGAACCACTATCTGCCCCGGGATATTGCCGTCAAAGAGGCCTTCAGGGCACCGGACTCCCTGGATGTCCGGCGTAGCGCCACCAGCCGGGAGTACCGGTATTGTATTCTGAACAGCCCCACCCGCTCCCCGCTGCGGGAGGCCTTCGCCTACCGTGTCTCCGGCAAGCTGGACATCGGGGCGCTGCAGGGGGCCTGTCGCGCCCTTATCGGCCGGCACGACTTTGCCTCGTTTGTGATGGCCGCTACCGGCAGGAGCACGGTACGGCACGTGATGAAGGCGGAAATAGCCGAGCAGGATGATATGCTTTTCTTTGATATGATAGCCAATTCCTTCCTGCCCCATCAGGTGCGCAACACGGTTGGCGCCTTACTTAAGGTCGGGCAGGGCAGGATGACGGTGACTGAATTTAACCGTATTTTAGAGGCGAAGACACCCGGCCTAGCCGGGCCGACGGCGCCGGCCGCGGGGCTGTGCCTTGTGCGGGTAAATTATCCCAGCCTTTTTGAGGGAGAAGCGGCATGAAGACCTACGCTACTAGACCAGCCGATATGAAGCGTAAGCGGCATGTTGTTGATGCTGCCGATAAGACCCTGGGTCGGCTGTCCACCCAGATAGCCTGCCTGCTCATGGGCAAGCACAAGCCGGTTTTCGCGCCCAACGAGGATACCGGGGACTTTGTGGTGGTCATCAATGCGGCCAAGGTCCGTGTGACGGGCAACAAGCTCCGGCAGAAGGTGTATTACCGGCACTCCAACTACCCCGGCGGCCTGAAGGGCATTACCCTGGAAAAGATGATGCAGGAGCACCCAACGCGGGCCCTGGAGCATGCCGTGAAAGGGATGCTGCCCCACACGCGCCTGGGCGACCGGATGAGGCAGCGCCTGCGCGTTTATGCCGGCGAGGAGCCGGTAAAACCGGCGCCGGAGAAGCCCAAGGCCAAGAAAGAAGTCAAGAAGGTAGCCAAGAAGACGGCCAAAAAGGCCGAAGTTAAGAAGGAAGCGAAGTAAGGGGACTTTTTATGGATAAGCAGAGCTATTTCTACGGGACGGGCCGCCGCAAGACGGCGGTAGCGCGGGTAAAGCTGACGGTGGGCAACGGTGCCATCATCATTGATGGCATGCCCTGCGAAAAGCGGTTCCCCTCCTTTGAACATCAGCGTGTCATCATGCAGCCCCTGGTCACCACCGAGACGGTCGGCAGGTACAATGTCATGGCCAAGGTGGAGGGGGGCGGCGTGACCGGCCAGAGCGGCGCCATCGCCCACGGCATCTCCCGCGCCCTGGTGCGCGCCGACGAGCGTTTCAAGGCGGTGCTGCGCCAGAACGGTCTGCTGACGCGGGACGCCCGCGCCAAGGAGCGCAAGAAGCCGGGCTTAAAGCGTGCCCGCAAGGCACCGCAGTACACGAAACGTTAGAGATTTACGGGAAAAATTAAGCGCCAGATTTTCCCTGCCTGTCAGGAGCCTGGCGCTTTTCTTTCACCCCTTCGCCAGCCTCTCCTTGAGGTAGCTGATGACCTCCACCGGTGTGGGGTCAATACGGTACAAGATGGCCAGGTAGTAGCTCGTGAAGTCCCCGAAGAGCACTAGGCTCATCATCTGGCTTAAAAGGCCCTCACCCTCGCTGTCCACATATTCGTGCGCGATGCCGGCGCGGTCAAGAAGCTCGGCGGTCACCTCGTAGCGCAGCCTGACGCGCGGGTTGAGGGACGGTGCGCGGAGCATGACGACCCTGGTCTTTTTGGCGAGCTCCTTAGGTAGCGGGTAGCCGACGGTGGCGTTGTGGTTCAGCTCCGGGAAGACCTCGTAGAAGGCCCAGGCCTTGCCATTTTCGTTGAGCTGCGTCTTCCAACGGTGCGCCGCCTCGGCGGCAACACCCGCGCCGTAGATGACCGGCAGGCACCCGTATAGCCACCGGGCCAGCTTTTTGGCCGGATTACTGGCCAGCGGCGCTTTATCGTCTAGCCGTGCTGATAGCCCCTCTAAAACCTTTGTCATCTCCGCTACTTCTGTTGACTTATCGCTCGTGAGCCCGAGCTTTTGCAGAAAACAGAGCGTCGGCAGGAAGCTGAAGCCGAGGGCGGCGCGGGGCTGTGCCGGGTAGGTGATTTTGAAGACGGGTATGTTGTTGGCCGCGGCCATCGCCTCCAGCCTGCCGCCGGTGGTAAGCACGAGCTTCCGGGCGCCGGTCTCCAGGGCCATGGCAAAGGCCGAGAGGGTCTCCTCGGTGTTACCAGAATAACTAGAAGCGATAACAAGGCTCTTGTCGTCAACAAAAGGGGGTAGACCATAGTCGCGGTGGATAATGACGGGGATTTTGGCTTCTGGCTCAACCAGGCTCCTGGCCAGGTCGCCGCCGATGGCCGACCCGCCCATGCCCAGTATGACTACCTTGTTGACCTCTCTGCCGTCAAAGGGCAGGGCAAAACCCATGGCCTCCTGCCACGCCTGCTGGCACTGCCGGGGCAGCTCCTTGATATGTCGCAGCATATTCATCGGGTCGTATTTCATGAATACCTTGGGGTCATCAAGATTTATTTTCATCTACCTTCTCCCTAAACTCCCGCCAGCTCTTTGCCCAGCCCCAGCATCCTTTCGGCGCGCTCGGGGGAATCGGTCTCGGCGTAGATGCGCAGCAGTGGCTCGGTGCCGGAGAATCTGATGAGCAGCCAGGAGTTGTCCGCCAGCATAAAGCGGAAGCCATCGGTGGTGTCTACCTTTAAGACCTTAGCCCCGTCAATGGTCTTAGGGGGGTTATTTTTGACACGGCTGATGATGGCCTGGCGCTGGGCCTCGGGGAATGGGACATCCACCCGCCAGTAGTGGTGCTGGCCTACCTTGCTGTAGAGGTAGTTGACAAGCTCGGAGGGGGTTTTACCTGTCCGGACCATCAGGTCAAGGAAGTAGAGATTGGCCAGGATGCCGTCGCGCTCAAGGACATGGCCGCGGAAGCCGTAGCCGCCGCTCTCCTCCCCCCCGATGATGGCGTCTTTCTCCAGCATCACTGGTGCTACGTACTTAAAGCCCACCGCCGTCTCGTATACCGGCACCTTAAAGAGTTCGCCGAGGCGGTCGGCCATGTTGGTGGAGGTCAGGGTTTTGACGATGGGGCCGCGTTCGCCGCGCACCTCCAGGAGATACAGGCAGAGCAGAGCGAAGACCTGGAGCTGGGTCAAAAAGTTACCCTTCTCGTCCACGATGCCCATGCGGTCGCCGTCGCCGTCGGTGGCTAGTCCCGCATTGGCCCCCTGCGCCTGGACGGTAGCCGAGAGTTTTGTCAGATTGACGGCGATTGGCTCCGGCCGGATGCCGGGGAAGAGGGGGTTACGCTCGCCGTTGATTTCTATAACCTTGGTGGTGCCCCCCTCCAGCGCCCTTTTCAGGTAGCCAGCGCCGGCGCCGTACATGGGGTCAACCACCAGCTTCAGGCCGGCGTTTCTCAGCGCCTCCAGGTCAACGAGCTTTTTTATCTGCTCAAAGTAGCTCGGGTCAAGGTCGGTCTTTTCTACCAGACTCTGTTCGGTGGCTTTATTCAGAGAAAGGTTCTTCACCTTGCCGGACTTAAAGGCCCGGGCGATGCCGCCCTCAATCCGGGCGGTAGTCTCATCAGGGGCGCTGGAGCCGTGTTCGTCCTTGTATTTGAAGCCATTCCAGGTGGCCGGGTTGTGGCTGGCGGTGATGATGATGGCGCCACCAGCCTTTTTGGCCAGGACACCGTAGCTGATGACCGGCGTCGGGGTGGGTTTGGGATTAAGGTAGACCTTGATGCCGTTTCCGGCGACTACCTCGGCGGCGGCGGCGGCGAAGTCCTCGGAGGCGAAGCGGGTGTCATAGCCGATGACCAGCCCGCGGCCAGCCAGTTTCGTCTCTTTGAGGTAGTCGGCCACGCCCTGGGCGCAAATTCGTACATTCTCAAAGGTGAACTCCTCGGCGATGATGGCCCGCCAGCCGTCGGTGCCGAATTTAATAGGATTATTTCTCACCCTATCCCCTTTATCCCCTTCCCCTCAAGGGGAAGGGGAATTTATATAAGAGGGGGTTTACCCCCTCTTAGACTGCCCTGTTTCTATTTATGCAGTGCCTCTTTCCAGAGGGTCTCGGCTTTATCCGTCTTTTCCCAGGGCAGGTCTAAATCCGTTCGGCCGAAGTGGCCGTAGGCGGCGGTCTGGCGGTAGATGGGGCGGCGCAGGTTGAAGTGCTGGATGATGGCCCCGGGCCGCAGGTCAAAGTGCTTGTAAATCAGGTCTTTGATGACCTGGTTCTCCACCTTGCCGGTGCCGAAGGTCTCTATGGAGATGGAGACAGGGCGGGCCTTGCCGATGACGTAGGCCACCTGGAGCTCAAGCCTCTTTGCCAGCCCCGCGGCCACGATATTCTTGGCGATTGAGCGGGCGGCGTAGGCCGCCGAGCGGTCAACCTTGGTCGGGTCCTTGCCGGAGAAGGAGCCGCCGCCGTGCCGGGCGATGCCGCCATAGGTATCCACCAGGATTTTGCGCCCGGTGCAGCCGGTATCCGATACCGGCCCGCCGATGACGAAGCGGCCGGTGGCATTGACGTAATATTTGGTCTTATTGTCCAGCAGGGATTTGGGGACAACCTCTCTGATGACGTGCTGGATGATGTCGCTCTCAATCTGGTCGTGGCTTATGTCCGGGTCATGCTGTGCCCCGATGACGACGCTGTCCACTCGCTTGGGGACGCCCATATCGTATTCTACCGTTACCTGCGACTTGCCGTCGGGCCGGAGGTAGGGGAGGGTTTTATCTCTCCTCACCTTGGCCAGCCTCCGGCATAGCCTGTGGGCCAGGGAAATGGGGAGGGGCATCAGCTCCGTGGTCTCGTTGCAGGCAAAGCCGACCATCATCCCCTGGTCGCCGGCGCCGATTTTGTCAAGCTGGTCGCCCTCTTTGCTTTCCTTGACTTCCAGCGACTTGCTGACCCCCATATCAATATCGGCGGACTGCTCTTTGATGGAGACAAGCACCCCCACCGACTGGTCATCAAAGCCGTACTCGGGGTGGGTGTAGCCGATGTCGCGGACGACGCCCCTGACTATTTTGGGTACGTCAACGTAGCAGGTGGTGGTAATCTCACCTAAAACAATCACTAGGCCGGTGGTGGTGGCGACCTCGCAGGCCACCCGTCCGTTGGGGTCCTTTTCCATAATATCGTCCAGGATGGCATCGGCAATCTGGTCGCAGATTTTGTCCGGGTGCCCCTCCGTGACCGACTCCGAGGTCAGCATGTAACTTGGTGAAGTGGCAAAGCTATTCGGCATCTTTCCCTCCAGTAAGTGATTTTAATCTTCTATTATGTCCCTTCCTCCCAGCTGGCCAGGTACTGCTGCTGCTCCGGCGTTAGATTGTCAATCTCAATACCTAGGGCCCGCAGCTTGAGATGAGCGACCTCTTTATCAATGGCTTCGGGCACCGGATGGACCTTAACCTCCAGCTTCCCCTTGTTCTTGACCAGGTACTCCAGGGAAAGTGCCTGGTTGGCAAAGCTCATGTCCATGACCGTGGCCGGGTGCCCCTCCGCCGCCGCCAGGTTGATGAGCCGGCCCTCGCCCAAGAGATACAGTCGGCGCCCGTCCTTGAGGGTGTATTCCTCAACAAAGTCCCTGATGGTGCGCTTGCTCCTGGCCAGCTCTTCCAGGGCTGGGATATTTATTTCCACGTTGAAATGCCCGCTGTTGGCCAGGATGGCGCCGTCCTTCATCACCCGGAAATGGTCTTGGTCAATGACGTTCTTATCGCCGCTGACGGTGATAAAGACATCGCCTATTCGGGCGGCCTCAGCGAGGGGCATGGCCTGGAAGCCGTCCATCACCGCCTCCAGGGCGCGGACAGGCTCCACTTCGGTGATGATGACATGGGCCCCCATCCCCTTCGCCCTCATGGCGACCCCATGCCCGCACCAGCCGTACCCGCAGATGACTACCTTTTTGCCTGCCCAGAGGATGTTGGTGGCGCGGGTGATGCCATCTATGGTGCTCTGGCCGGTGCCGTAGCGGTTGTCAAAAAGGTACTTGGTCTTGGCATCGTTGACGGCAATCATGGGGTACTTTAGCCTCCCTGACTTGTGCAGGCTGCGCAGGCGGATGACGCCGGTGGTGGTCTCCTCGGTGCCGCCGATGACATTACCGATGAGGTCGCTGCGCTTGGTATGGAGGGTGGTAACCAGGTCGGCCCCGTCATCCACGGTAAGATGGGGTTTATGGTCAAGGGCGGTATTGATGTGCTGGTAGTAGGTCTTTTCGTCCTCGCCCTTGATGGCATTGGTGGGGATGCCGTAGTCCACCAGGGCCGCGGCAGCGTCGTCCTGGGTGCTCAAGGGATTGGAGGCGCAGAGGATAACATCAGCCCCCCCATCCTTGAGGGCGAGCGCCAGGTTGGCTGTTTCTGTGGTGATGTGGAGGCAGCCGGCGATGCGTATGCCCTGGAAGGGCTTCTCTTTAGCGAATCTCTCCCTGATGAGCCTTATTACCGGCATCTCGCGGGAGGCCCACTGGATGCGCTCCCTGCCGGATGCCGCCAGCGATGGGTCTTTGACGTCGTAATTATGGCGGGTCATGACTTACTCCTTGTCCCGTTAATCAACCAGTCATGATACATGAGACGGGGGGATAATTCAAACCACGCTCTAGAAGATTCCCCAGTCTTGGTAGCCCTCCCGGATAACCGCCAGGTATTCCTGGGAGGGTAGGGCCTCAGCTATCTGCCCGGACATGATGTAGGTTACCGCCGGTACGGGCTGATTATCTTCATCAAAGACGGTGACAGCGAGTCGGCTGTAGCCGACCTCGTGTTTGTCCAGCGCCTTGAGGCAAGAATCACTTACCTCGTAGATGGCACCGCGCACCTTCTCGCCCCGCATGGCCTTGATGGTGGCCTTGCCGCCGTGCCACTCCCGCGACCAGCCGGCAAACACCAAGGCATAGTTGGGCAGGGTGGCGGTAAATTTGGGCCGGCTTTCCGGGCATATTGTCCGCAGCCGTTTTTTGCTTAGGTTTGAGGCATAGGCGAAGTAGTACACAAACTCACCTTAAGGCATCTGGCTCTCTATATTATAGCCTGTCCGTCAAAAAGCTGCTCTTTAATACCTAAGTAACCTTTTGTCTATGACCAAATAGCTATTTACAGGTGCTGTCATGTCCATCACAATACCTAAAGGGGTATCTTATACGAAAAGGGGACTCATTGTGTCTATTTTCGGGCGTGCTGGTAGGAAGGGCGAGAAGGGTATCTCGCTGCTGGAGACGATAGTGGCGCTGGTCCTTTTGGGCATTATCGGTGTGAGTTTCCTTTCGGCCACGGCGACAACCACCCGCTCGCGAGTGGTGGCCGATGAGCATGTCTCCGCCCGGATTATCGCCGAGGCCCAGCTGGAGGGCATCAGGGAACAGCGCTACGCTCCCTCGGGCAACTATGCCCTGGACCCCCTCCCCAGCGAGTATGCCGGCTACTCCGTCAACGCTACTGCTACCGCTATGTATAACGGCAATATGCAGAAGATAGCCATCACCGTCAGTCACTTCGGCAAGGTCATCACCACCCTGGAGAGCTACAAGACAAGGCGGGTTGATGAAACTTCCTAGACTCGGCTCGGCGCGGGCAGGCCAGACAGGTTTTACCCTGATTGAGATGATTGTCGTCCTGGCCATTACCGGGTTTATTGGCGCCGCAGCGGCCACCGCCGCCGCGCTGGTGTACCGTGAGGGCTCGCGGAATAGCGACTACACCGCGGCCAGCCAGCAGGCCATGAATGCCGTTTACTGGATAAGCCGGGATGCCCTGATGGCCCAGACCGTAACCACCAACGGGATTGATTTTCCTCTTACTTTGGTCTGGAAGGGGTGGGACAGCTCCAGCAACAACGTTACCTATAAAATAGAGAATAATGCGCTCAAGCGGAGCTACTCTATCAACGGCGCGGCACCACAGGAGACACTGATAGCGCAGTATATTAACGGGGGCTCGGGGAACACCATCTGCAGCTTTAACGGCACGGTGCTTACCGTGACGATAACGGCTACGGTGGGTACCGGCACGAGGGCGGTCACTGTCACCAAGGAGGGGAAGATTGCCCCCCGCCCCGGTCTGTAAGAGAGATGTTCAGTAAGAAAAAGGGAGCCAGTCTTTTAGGATGCCTGGGCCAGGAAGGCGGGCAGGCCCTTCTTATCATCCTGCTGCTGCTGCTTCTCGGCAGCCTCACCCTGCCGCCCATCCTGGACCATATCGGCATGGCCCTCAAGAGCGGACAGGTCTACCAGCCCAGGACGGATGAGAAATACGCCGCCGATGCCGGCATTGAGGACGGCATATGGCGGATAAAGTATGACTGCCTCAATGTTCAGAGTCAGAATTATTCCCCCTACGACTTTGATGCGGTCTGGTCATATGATTTGGACGGCCCGGTCAACGGCCTGACGGTTAACGAGACCATCCAGAACATCTGGATACCAAGCAATGTGGGTCCGCCGGCGGGGACCCCGGCTGAAATCAAGGCAGCCATTGAGTCCAACAAGCTAATGGTGGTCGGCATGCCCAACGCTTTCGCCAGTAGTGTCTACAAGATAGCGATAGACTTTTATCCCGATGAGGGTGAAGAAGATGCCCTGAAGGTGGAGTCAATCGGGGTATGGCTGCCTTATGGTTTCACCTACAGCGGCAACTGCACCCTGACGAATAACATCACCGCCCCTTACTATCCGAATTCTACCGCAATTTCCAACTATTGCGGGGGCCAGGCCGTGGTCTGGGACTATACATCGGCCAACTTCACCATTTTCCCGCCGGGTGATGGTGCTTATCAGACTGCCGAGATTACCTTTAACTATGCCGCCGACGTCACCGACAAGCCGGCGGCCATTGCCTGGGTAGAGACCAGCGGCGTCAGCGATGTCCTCGCCGTTACCTGGGATATTGACACCCGGGTTTTCAAAATCACCTCGTCCGCCGGCAGTACCGAGGTTGAGGCCTACTCGTCTAAGTGCGAGCTGCGCCAGCTGGGTGCGGCTATTGCCGGAGACTACAAGGCCATCGGCAACTCCCTGATGAGCGGGGGTAATCCCCGTGTTACGTGGTATTCCTCAAGCAATATGACGCTCACTGGTATTGACAGTGATGCCCAGGTGATTGACGCCTACCTCTACTGGTCAGCCTGGCGGTCTGAAGATTCCAAACAATACCCGCTGCCTCTGGCGTACAATCAAACAGCCGACCCTTGCTCTGACTTTGATAACTGGGATAAAGCAGCTACCAGCCGCTGGGACATTAAATCCAGCCACTTTAGAGGCCGTTACGTCAGTGGTGGTGATAGATACCTTACCCTGAAGTTCGGCCTGAATCTAAGCCCCTATGCCGGGGCCAGTACTAATGTTTCCTGGTCCCAGTGGCGGAACGGTACTCTACTCGCTGGCGACTTTCTCTACTTTAATTTCTCCGCCGACGGCGGCAATACCTGGAGCGCGAATATCACCGCTTTTAGTAGCAGTAATCTTACTACCTCAGCAACGACGTTTAGTTACCCTATCCCCAGCCAGTATTTGACCAACAATTTCAGGATGAGGTTTTACCTGGCCGGTTTCAACTCCGGGACGTATTGTTGCTATCTTGATGACATTCAAATCGCATCCAATGTCTCGGCCATGCCGCCCGATACCTCTATTATCTTCAAGATAGATGGCACACAGGTCTATTTTGATGCCGATAGTCAGCCCAAGCAGGGCGCTCAGGCGATAACCGCCGACCGTTGGCAGGTTTTACCCAACTACAACAGCGACCACACCCCTAACGGGTTTTCCTACTCCTGCTATAAAAATGTAACCTCGCTGCTTCAGGCATTTTGCCAAAAGCCCCCGAACCCGGCGACCAACCGCCCCGGCAATGGGGATTATCTTGTTGCCGATGTGCTCGGTAATACCGGCAACAGCTGGTCTTATGCTGGCTGGTCGCTCATCATCATTTACTCCAGCGCCGAGACGGCGGGGCATCAGCTCTACCTCTATGACAATTTTATATATGCCGATGAGGATACAGACATTGACTTTGATAACGACGGGAGTCCTGGAGGGACTATCAGCGGTTTTATTGTCCCTAACCAGATTCCAGGCGAGGTTAACGCGGCGACACTGACCTGCTTTGTCGGCGAGGGAGATGATGCCTACAGCGGTGATTTCCTGGCTTTTAATGCGCCCGAGTCTTATCGTAGCAATCCCCAGGACATCCCCGATGAGCCCTATAAGCTCTGGGACGGCACCACCCCCAAAGACATTAACGATGTTTGGAATAGCAAATCCCTCGGACCCGATGGAGTTGGCGTAACTGCGGATGGCGTAGATATTGATACCTTTTATGTTAGGTGGGACAGCGGTCTGCTACAGCCGGGGAACACCTCGGCCCGGATAGACATGCCTACCACGACCGATTCGTGGAACCTGGTGTATATCATCCTCTCCTTCCGCAGTAAGGCCGTCATCGGCGGCACGAGCTTCTACACGTTCCACTAGGGCGCGGCTTTAGTTTATTTCTACAACCCACCCCCTGTTTCCCCCTCCCTTTCAAGGGAGGGGGAAGATTATTTTTGAGTGGCTAGCGCCCCTCAAGCTCCCCTGATGGGGGTGTTAAAATCCACCCCCCTTTATCTCCCTCCTTTAACAAAGGAGGGAGAAGTTGTTTTTAAGAGTGGCTCCGTCCCTCAAGCTCCCCTGATGGGGAGTCCTAGAGGGGGTTTACCCCCTCTTTCTATTCCACCCTCTTCCCTTGCCAAGGGAAGGGGGCAGGGGGATAGGTTGAGGAAAAGACTTCATCAGGGATGAACAATATACCCCCGATGTGCTAATATCTACTTAGTTACGGAGGTAGATATGGCACAGGGGTACGAGATTAATGATTTAGCCAAGGAAGAATCCTGGCGTCTTTTCCGGATAATAGGGGAGCTGGTAGAGGGCTTTGATAAGCTGGCCGGGGTTGAGCCGGCGGTGACGATATATGGCTCGGCGCAGCTCAAACCTGATGACCCGCTTTATGCCCTCACGGAAGAAATCGCCCGCAAGCTCGGTGAGGCGGGCTTCTCCATCATCACCGGCGGCGGGCCGGGGGTGATGGAGGCGGCCAACAAGGGGGCGCATGAGGCAGGGGTTAAATCCGTCGGGCTGAACGTCCAGCTGCCGGTGGAGCAGGCCTGCAATGCCTATGTTGACAAGTCCATAACCTTTAACCACTTCTTCGTCCGCAAGGTGATGCTCGTCAAGTATGCCACGGCCTTTGTCATCATGCCCGGCGGCCTGGGTACGCTGGATGAGCTGACCGAGGTGCTGACCCTGATGCAGACGCTCAAGATAAGGCCCTTCCCGGTGGTACTGTTCGGCAGCCGCTTCTGGAATGGTTTCCTGGAATGGCTACGAAACTATGCCCTGGCTAAGGGTTATGTGTCCGAGGGAGACTTCAGCCTGCTCCGGGTCAGCGACGAGCCGGATGAGGTGGTGGAGATAGTCAGGAAATGGTACAAGGAGCGTCAGGTCTCGGGGGCCAAGGCGCTTTCCCGGTAGCCTTCAGCCTGGAGATAGTACCGTGCGGATAAAGCTCTCTTTCCTGGGCGCCGCCCGCAACGTCACTGGCTCCCAGTACCTACTGGAGGCTGGTAAAACCAGGGTTCTGGTGGACTGCGGCCTCTACCAGGAAAGGGAGCTTAAGGGCCGCAACTGGGCGCCCTTTGACGTGCCGCCTCATACTGTGGATTGTGTCCTGCTGACCCACGCCCATGTTGACCACTGCGGCCTCCTCCCTAAACTGGTGCGTGATGGCTTCAGGGGCCGTATTTTCACCACAGCCGCCACCGCGGAGATTACGGAGATTATGCTCCTGGATACGGCCAAGCTGCAGCAGGAAGACGCCGAGTTTAAGACGAAGAGGCACCAGCGGGAGGGGCGGCGGGGCCCTTTCCCCGAAGTTCCTCTCTACACCACCGATGATGCCGAGCGTGTTTCCCCCCATTTTTCTCAAGTAGGGTATGCCGAGTCTTTCTCCATCGGGGAGGGCATTGAGGCGGCCTTCTACGATGCCGGCCATGTCCTGGGTTCGGCCATGATAAAGGTGGTGGTCGGACGGGGTAGGGAGGCTAGGACGCTCATCTTCTCCGGGGATATCGGCATGCGGAACAAGCCGATTCTGCACGACCGCACCACCTTTGACGAGGCGGACTATATTATTATTGAATCAACCTATGGCGACCGGCTTCACGAAAACCCGGAGGGTATCGGCGAGGCCCTGGCCGGGGTGATTAATACCACCCTGAAGGCCGGGGGGAATATCATCGTGCCCAGCTTTGCCCTGCAGCGGTCCCAGGAGCTTATGTATTACCTGAACGAGCTGCGCCATAGTGGCCTCATCCCGCCCCTGACCGTTTTTGTGGATAGCCCCATGGCCAGCAGCATCACGGCGGTGTTTGAGCGCCACCCCGAGCTTTACGACGAGGCGATGACCGAGCTGCTCCGCCAGCACCGCTCCCCCTTTGAGTTCCCCGGCCTGAAGATGCTCCAGACCGTGGAGGAGTCCAAGGCGGTCAACCGTATCTCCGGCGGCGTCATGGTCATCGCCGGCTCCGGCATGTGCAACGGGGGCAGGGTGAAGCACCACCTGGTCGCCAATATCGCCCGGCCGGAGAGCACGGTGCTCTTCGTGGGGTACCAGGCCGTCGGTACGCTGGGGCGGCATATTGTTGATGGCGCCAGGGAGGTGCGCATACTGGGGCAGAACTATCCCGTCCGGGCCAGAATCGCGCAGATTTCTGGCTTTTCCGCCCATGCCGACCGGGACGGGCTCCTCCGTTGGCTGGAGGCTTTGAAAAAGCCCCCCAGGCACCTCTTCGTTACCCACGGCGAAGCGTCGGTAGCCGACCGTTTCGCCGGTTTGGTGAGGGGGAAGACCGGCTGGGGGGTATCCGTACCGGAGTATCGGCAGGAGGTATTTCTGGAGTAGTGCCGGCTGTAAATATCCGCGCCTGTCTTTCGGAGCTGGCCCGCCTGTATGGCGTGCAGATGGTCTATGAGGATGTCGCCCACCGGAGGCGGGTGGCCTCCCCTGAGGCGCTACTTGAGGTGCTTAAGGCGCTGGGGGCGCCGGTGGCTTCCCTGAGTGATGTCCCCTCGGCCCTGAGGGCGCGCTGTCTGGAGCTCTGGCGGCGGGTGCTGGAGCCGGTGGTCGTGGCCTGGGGTGGCGTATGTGCCGAGATGAGGGTATGCCTGAGCGCTGCTACCAGTGGCTCCCTGATGGCTCATCTGGAGCTTGAGTCCGGGGAGCGCCGTACCTACAAATATGAGGCCGCCGACCTGCCTGTCCTTGAGTCCAAAGAGGTTGAGGGACAAAATTATGTGGTCAGGGGTCTTACCCTACCTGAGAAGCTACCCTTCGGCTACCACCGGTGCATCCTGGAACTATCCGGCGCTTTAGCCGAGACCCGGCTCATAGCGGCGCCGGTAAAGGCCTATATACCGAAAGGTGGTGGGGGGTGGTGGGGTGCCTTTCTCCCCCTCTATGCCCTGCACAGCCAGAGTAGCTGGGGTAGCGGCGATTTCGCCACCCTTGAGGCCTTAGCTAGCTGGGTGGCTTCGCTCGGTGGTGAGGCCGTGGCCACCCTGCCCCTGCTGCCGGCCTTCCTGGATAAGCCCTTTAAGCCCAGCCCCTATGCCCCCGTGAGCCGGCTGGTCTGGAGCGAGTTTTATCTTGATATCGCCGGGGTGCCGGAGCTGGCTGGTTGCCCGCCGGCGCAGGCGCTGCTGCAATCCGCTTCATTCATGACGGAAATCAAGCGGCAGCGGGGGTCGCCTCTTGTGGACTACCGCCGGCAGATGGCCTTAAAACGCCGTGTCCTGGAAGAGCTTTTGCGCTGCCTGCCGGGGAGCCCGGGCAGATTGGCAGACTTCCAGCGCTTCCTTCAGGCTAACCCCGTCGTGGCGGACTATGCCCGCTTTAGGGCGGTCATGGAGAGGCGGGGCACCGCCTGGCCGTCCTGGCCGGCGCCCCTGCGGGACGGCACCCTGGAAGACGGCGACTATGATGAAGATACTAGCCGTTACCATATGTATGCCCAGTGGCTGGCGCACCAGCAGGTGGCGTCCCTGGCGGAGAAGGCCCGAAGTAAGGGAGTGGCGCTGTATTTTGACCTGCCGCTGGGGGTGCATGCGGAGGGCTATGACGTCTGGCGCGAGCGGGATGTCTTTGCCCTGGGGGCATCCGCCGGCGCCCCGCCGGATGCCGTCTTTACGGCGGGGCAGGACTGGAAATTCCCGCCCCTCCACCCGGAAAGGCTTAGGGAGCAGGGCTACCGCTACTTCATCGCCTACCTGCGCCATCACCTCCAGCACGCCGCTATACTCCGCCTTGACCATG
>Ga0315282_10003842_pt1 | contig 26676 bp, 27 predicted proteins | sample YL17G07_20_MG_FD_203693 | JGI IMG/M metagenome (GOLD analysis project Ga0315282, IMG submission 203693) | Sediment microbial communities from Yellowstone Lake, YNP, Wyoming, USA - YL17G07_20 | ecosystem: Environmental > Aquatic > Freshwater > Lake > Sediment | place: USA: Wyoming | collected...
GCCGCACCTGGTGCTGGTCTCTATCCCGCTCGGCATCATCGTTGCCGAGCCGGACCTCGGGACGGCGGTGGCGACCGCGTGCATGATCGGGGTAGTCATGGTGGCGGCGCAGGTTCGGGTGCGCCATCTCATCCTGCTGGTGCTCGCGGCGGGCGCGGTGATGGCGTTGCTCATCTGGGTGGAGCCGTATCGCCTCAAGCGACTGGTGGTCGGCTATCAGATCGAACAGGGGTTTGTGGCGTTCGGGTCCGGAGGTGTCCTGGGAAGGGGGCTGGGGCGGAGCCTCCAGAAGTTCTTCTTCCTGCCGGAACCGTACACCGACTCGATCTTCCCGATCATCGGCGAGGAATTCGGGTTGATCGGAACGCTCGGCGTGCTCGCGCTCTTCATCCTGTTCGGCTGGCGCGGCGCGCAGATCGCCCGCCGACAGCCGACGCTGTTCCGATTCCTTCTCGCGGTCGGCCTGACGGCGAACGTGATGGTCTACGCCGCACTCAACATCGCGGTGACGACGGGTCTCATCCCGACGACCGGCCTGCCGCTGCCGTTCATCAGCTACGGGGGGTCGGCGCTCGTGTTGAACCTCGGGTTGGTGGGCATACTGCTCAACCTTTCACGACAGCACCGCGTCGAGGGAACGGAAGCATCGTTCCGTAGAGGTTCTCAATGACCGATAATGACACTTATGTAAAACAGCGTGTCCAGGACACCGGGAAACCGCTCGGCGGGGAGATGCCGTGATCGTTCCGTCGGTTCCCATGTTCCACAAGATCCGACGCATTCACATGGTCGGCATCGGCGGAAGCGGGATGAGCGGCATGGCCGAGGTGCTCTGCGCACTCGGCTTCACCGTGACAGGCTCGGACCAGCGCCTGAGTGCAGTCACGGCGCGCCTGAGCGGCCTCGGCATTCGGGTCACCAAAGGCCACTGCCCGGAGAACGTCCTGGGAGCGCAGGTGGTCGTCTACTCCTCGGCGGTGAAGCAGGACAACGTGGAGATTGTCGCGGCGAGAGAGAGGAGCATCCCGGTCATTGAGCGCGCCGAAATGCTCGGCGAACTGACGCGGATGAAGTTCACCATCGGGGTCGCAGGAACTCACGGGAAGACGACCACGACGTCGATGATCGGACAGATTCTGACGGTGGCGGGCCTCAAGCCGACGATCATCGTCGGAGGCATCGCCAGGAGCCTCGGCTCCGGCGGCATTCTCGGCGAAGGAAGCCACCTGGTCGTGGAGGCGGATGAGTACGCCCGGACATTCCTCCGCATGTATCCGACGTTGGGCGTCGTGACGACGCTCGAAGCGGATCATCTGGATGTCTATCGCGATCTCGACGACATTCGCGAGGCATTCCTCGCGTATCTCTCGCGCATTCCGTTCTACGGGGTGGCGGTGCTCGGAGTCGACGACCCGAACGTAGCGGGCTTGCTCCCGAAAGTTCGCCGTCCGACGGTGACGTACGGGCTATCCGATCGAGCGGATGTCAGAGCCACCGACATCCGTTCGGAGGGCTTCCGCTCGAGGTTCGCGGTCGTCGCACGAGGGAATCCAGTCGGTGAAGTACATCTGCCGGTACCCGGTCTGCACAACGTGCAGAATGCCCTCGCCGCCGTTGCGGCGGCGGCGGAACTCGACATATCATTCGAGGACATGAGAGAGGGTCTTTCCCGCTTTTCGGGCGTAGACCGGCGCTTCCAGATACGCGGCGTGGTGGACGGCGCAACGATTGTGGACGACTACGCGCACCACCCGACCGCGTTGCGGGTGACACTCGATACGGCGCGAAGAGGATGGCGAGACGGGCGCATCCTCATCGTGTTCCAGCCGCACCTGTTCAGCCGGACGCGGGATTTTCACCGCGAGTTCGGAGAGGCGCTCCTCGGCGCGGACGTGGCGATTGTAACGGATATCTACCCGGCGAGAGAGGCGCCGTTGCCGGGGGTAACGAGCGAACTCATTGTGAACGCGTCAAGGAAGTGCGGTCATCCCCGCGTGCTTTCGGCGCGCGGCCTTGACGAGGCCACCGCGCTCGTGAAAGAGGAAATGCGTCCCGGTGACCTCGTGATCACCGTCGGCGCGGGCGACGTATCGAAGGTCGGCACGAGCCTGCTCAACGAACACAGGGAGGCGGACTGATGGCGACCCGCGCTCAGGCGAAAGAGTCGGCCATCGACAAGAGGGTTCTGCCGACCGCTCCGGCGCGCCGTCGTCCGGGCAAGAGGCGTCGGTGGAAGCGGTGGGCCGCGCTTGTGGTGGTATGCTGCGCGGCGCTCTGGCTTTCCCGGGAGGCGCTCGTCCGGCTTCCGTGGCGTCCCATCAACGAGGTCACCATTCTCGGAGCACGGAATGTGGACCCGCAAGTCATCCGGGAAGCGGCACAGGTGAGCGTGAGCGCACCGATGTTCTCCGTGAATGTCGACTCGGTGATCGCACGGGTGAAAGCTGTCCCGTGGGTGCTCGATGCGCGGGTGACGCGGCGGCTGTCCGGAAGGTTCGAGATACACGTGTCGGAACGGGTTCCCGTCGCGTTGATCTGGGACGGAGAATTCCACCTGCTCGATGCGTCGGGGTACACCGCACCACTTGACGGGATGCCGCCGCCGGACGCGCCGCTTGTGACGGGTCTCCGCCTCGACAGGGCGCACGTCGGAGAGGAACTGGAGCACCTTGGCTGGGCACTCAGGATCGTCTCCGAGCTGGAGCCGCTTCGCTCCGTGGTTTCGGAGGTCTCGTTGGCGGATTCGACGATAATGGTCATGGTTCTCTCTCCGAACGGGATACCGGCGTTCTTTCCCCGTCTGCCAGGGCGGGATCGATTCGTGATGGTGGCATCCCTCGTGGCGAGCCATCCGGAGGTTGTGCGGCAGGCGATTTATCTTGACGCACGGTTTACCGGCCACGTGGCGGTAAGGTCCTGAGGCTTATCGATATACGAGATCACCGGATTCTACGAGGAACGACAATGGCACTGGGACATGTGGTGACCGGTCTCGATATCGGCACAACCAAGGTGACGACGATCATCGCGGAGGTGGACGACGCAGATAACGTCTCGGTCATCGGGGCGGGCCAGATACCCTCTCGCGGCATCGAGCGGGGGATGATCGTAAACCTCGAAGAGACCGTTCAGTCGATCGTGCGTTCGGTGGACGAGGCGCAGCACATGGCCGATGTCCAGGTGAAGGCTGTCTACACGACCATCGCCGGGGAGCACATCCGGGGGATCAACAGCCACGCCGCGGTGACGGTCGGCAGGACTTCCAACGAGATCTCCCGCGAGGACGTGAACCGGGTCATCGAGCACGCGCAGACGATCACCATCCCGCCGGACCTCACGATCATCCACGTGATTCCGCAAGAGTTCGTCGTGGACGACCAGGAGCACATCAGAGAACCGGTCGGGCTTGCCGGGTCGCGCCTGGAAGGGGAGGTGCACATCGTGACGGGCGCGGCGACGGCGGTGCAGAACGTCCACCGCGCCGTCGAGCGCGCTGGTCTTAAGGTGGCCGACGTCGTGCTTCAGCCTCTGGCGAGCAGCATGGCGGTGCTCTCCCCCGATGAGCAGGAGCTGGGCGTCGCCATGCTTGATGTCGGCGGAGGCACAACCGACATCGCGGTCTTCTACCGCAAGGCCATCCGACACACCGCCGTCATCGGCCTCGGCGGGACGAACGTCACGAACGACATCGCAAGCCTGCTGCGCACTCCCATGAGCGAAGCGGAGATGCTCAAGAAGAAGTATGGATGCGCGCTGCTTGACCTTGTGCCGGAGGATCAGGAGATCAAGCCGGACTCGGGGTTGGGAGGCCGTCAACCGGACACTATATCCCTCCGGTTCCTCACGGAGATCATCGAGTCGCGCATGGAAGAGATCTTCGAGTTCGCGTGGCGCGAGATCAAACGCACCGAGTATCACGACCTGCTGGCCAGCGGGGTGGTTCTCACCGGCGGCGGTGCGATGGTGCGCGGTTCGGTCGAACTGGCGCAGCGGGTGTTCGGCGTGCCGGTGAAGCTCGGCGTGCCGACGGGTATCGGAGGGTTGTCGGAAGGGGTCGTGACACCCATGAACGCCACGGGCGTGGGGCTTGTACTGTATGGAGCGAGCAAGGAAGTCCGGGAGCACCCGCAGCAGCAGTTGACGGCGGCGGACGAAGAGGAGGTCCCTGGTTCGCAGCCAGGGCGGCTCCAGGGAGTGCGCCGATGGTTCAAAGAGTTTCTGACCGGCTAGTGGGCCGTCACCGCTGCAGTGAAGGATCGGGCGGGCAGGAATGCCTGCCCCACCGGTAGGCTGTGGTGGTGGGGCAGACATTCTTGTCTGCCCGAAAATCCGTCAACGCAACGTTGACGGGGCACTCGGGAGGTATCCTCGGGCTGAGGTGGGACGGTATGGAGTGCATCGAGGGACTGCAATCGGAAGGAGCACAAGGGTGCCGGCGTCGGAGCGGACGATGGCCGGATTGGCTCTTCGGGCGCGGCGTGAGGGGCGCCCGATGCGCCGATGGCGACTCATCGGCGATGAGAGAGGACATGACGTTGAGAGTATTGGCGCGCCGAGGCATGAGTTCCTATTCGCACCGGTAGTGTGCAAGGGAGGTGGGGAATGTCGAACAACTTCTTCGAGATGGACCATGCGGAGGAGCCGGTGGCCAGGATCAAGGTCGTCGGCGTGGGTGGCGCGGGTGGTAACGCGATCCGCCGGATGGTGGACGCAGGGCTTTCCCGCGTGGAGTTCGTCGCCATCAACACCGACGAACAGGTGCTGCACGAATCCAGGGCGACCAGCCAGCTCTGTATCGGCAGGAACGTCACCAAGGGGCTGGGCGCGGGTGGTCGCCCGGAGATCGGTAGGCAAGCGATCGAGGAAGACCGAGAACGGGTAGGTGATGCCCTGAGCGGCGCGGACATGGTCTTCATCACCGCAGGCATGGGCGGTGGGACCGGGACGGGTGCGTCGCCGGTCGTGGCCGAGCTTGCCCGTGATGCGGGGGCGTTGACCGTGGGCATCATTACAACCCCCTTCGCGTACGAACAGGCAAAGCGGCAGCAGCGCGCATTGCAGGGGGTGGAAGAACTGCGGGAGCACGTGGACACCCTCATCGTGATCTCGAACCAACGCCTCCTCGACGTGATGCCGCCGAAAACCGCGCTCACCGAGGCGTTCAAGGCTGCGGACAACGTCCTGCTCCAGGCGGTGCAGGGCATCACCGACATCATCCTCGTGCCGGGCCTCATCAACCTCGACTTCGCCGACGTCCGGACGGCGATGAGCTATCGTGGGGATGCCACGATGGGCAGCGCATCTGCCTCCGGTGCGAACGCGGCACGTGAGGCGGCGACGGCGGCGATTTCCAGCCCCTTGCTGGAGGATGTCTCGATCGCCGGGGCGAAGGGCCTGATCGTGAACGTCACCGCCAGCCCGAGGCTGTCTCAGGACGAGATCAACGAGGCGATGGACGTCATCAACGCCGAAAGCGGACCTGATGCCGACGTGTTCGTCGGCGTCGTGCTTGATCCGAACATGCAGGAAGGTGACATTCGCATCACCGTCATCGCCACCGGTTTTGAGCTCCGCAAGCCCGGTCTTGCGTACGCGCAGAAGCAGTCCCTGCGCGAGCAGCCGCGTCGTCCGGTCTCTTCAAGCGCTCAGTCGAGGGAGCAGAACCTGAGCGTGCCGACGTGGCAGCGCAAACACCAGGAACTTCAGGAGGGAGCACCGGAAGAGGAGCCGCAGCACGACAGGGAAAGCGACGAGAGGTTCCACAAAGAGTACTCGCCTTCCTCGGACGACATCCGCGTTCCGACTTTCATCAGGAAGGCGCGTCGGCGCACGGAGTGACCTCCCCCGCCTCCCTGCGTCGCTTGCTCGAACGGTGCGCGCAGTAGTACATTGATGGTCCGTGCGCGTCCGAGTGGACGCGGTCTGGCGGCGTAGCTCAGCTGGTTAGAGCAGCGGAATCATAATCCGCGTGTCCGGGGTTCGAATCCCTGCGCCGCTATACTCTACCGTTGCGACAGGGTCGCCTTTGTTGCCATCTGGCGGGCTTCAGGCGCTGTTTGGTCCGAAGTCCGCCACGTCGCTCTTCGTCCCAGAGCGTCCCCGTTTTCGTCCCCGCAACAGCAAGCAATCCGCCAAGACACATCTCCCCCGTAGTCGTCTCGGCGGTACCTAAGAATGCGAAAAACCATTTTCAGGCCATATTCCACGCGGGAGCGGTTTCATGTCGCCTGAGGAGCTAATGAAGCTTGTGCGGCTTTCTGTGCCGCTGCCGCACGAGACGAGAGATTTGGGTCTGTCTGCCACCAATCCATCCCCATTTCTACAGCTTTATCTACCGAACAGATGACAAGACGAATCTGAATAGTCAGCAGCTCTACGTCGGCAATCTTTATCTTGATGTCACCGGCGATGACGACTCCCTTATCAAGGACTCGTTCCAGAACGTCCGCCAGCGTCCCGCCTCCAACAGAATGCCCGACGCTTGTTTGCACCGCCATGGCCTTATCCCCCTCTACAGTAGCTTGCCCAGCGGACCGAGATCGATGTTCAGGTCCTCTTCGCAAAGTCCGAACTCGTCTCTCAGCCGTTCGATCTCCTGAGCTTGACGCATGAGCGTCGTTCCGAGTCGCTCGATCTGCTCTTCCGTCAGGACACCGGACTCCATGCGCCGGATAGCCTGCTTTTCCACGAGCTCGTGCAGGAGTTTGACGAGGGTGAGAACCAGTTGCCCCAAGCCGTTCTTCACATCTTCCGGGTCAAGGTTGAGCCGCTGCGCAGCGGGGGCGACTTCCGGCTCCATGGCTCTGGCAAAATCGCTCATTGCCTGTGACTGCACCGTGTCTTGACTTGATATCATCGCGTTCCCACCAGGTGAGGGTGTACTGCGGGACGAAGTCCCGTAGCAGAATCACCCGCGAAGCGGATCGGCAACGTGGCGCCTGCCTGCCTTGCTGTCTCCACCGAAGCGAGCAATAGTCGTACCCCAAGATAGACGAGATCGATATCGGCGACCGAGATCATGATATCGCCCTGAATCACGACACCTTTGTTGAGAAGGCGGTCCAGAAGCTCGCACAGGGAAACGTGTTCTCGGTCGCCGATTTCGTCGTCGAAGGAATCGTCAATGCTCATGGGTTCCTTCCTTCAGCGTGGGTATGGGCGTCGCTGTACAAGAGGTGGCCCAGGTGCAGCAGACTCTCCGGCCCCCGGTACTCGCCCTGTCGATACACGATCGTATGATGCTTTTCCGGGAACGCCTCTCGGAATCGGCGTAGGTATCGCCTCTCTTGGAGGTGCAGCGCGGTGCACTGAGTGCAGTCAGTGGCAGGTGTGGCAAGGTTGAGGAAGATGAGCGGCGAACACACCCCCATCCGTTCGCACGCGACCACGAGGTCCGCCGTCTCTTGAAAACCGAGTTTGCTGAGGATCCCAACGACGTAAAGCGCGGACTGATGTGGGTCACGCAGTGTTTTTTGCAGGACTTTCAGCCTCCTTGACAGCGCGACCATGCGTTCTGAGAGCTTCGGCATGCGGAACACGCGCTCATATTTCAGAAACAGGGCGAAGAAGACCTTGAGCCATTGGTCGACCAGTTCGGGAAGCTCGAGCAGCCGCAGCAGGTGCCCGGTCGGCGCCGAGTCGATCACAAGCGTATCGCACGCTCCTCCCTCCAACAGTTCCATGGCCCGCGTGAGTGCCATAAGTTCATCAAGGCCCGGTGGGGTCACGTCGATGATCTTCTCCATGGCCTCGCGGTCGAATCGCACGTCCATGCTCGGCAAGGCGGATGCGAGGAAACCCTCCAGCTCGTCCCGGTACTGGGCTTTCAGGGATTCGAGCTCGGTGGCGGCGTCGATCTCCATGACGACGAGCCCGGAAGGGAGACGTTCGGGGCTGGAGCCGACGGGACTATCAAGACAGGTGGCCAGAGCATGTGCGGGGGTGCATGAGAAGAGCAGGACGCTCTTGTCTTTGCGCTCCTGTGCCAGGCGCAGTGCGGTAGCGCAGGCCAGCGTGGTTTTCCCCACACCTCCCTTGCCGGCGAACAGCATGATTCGCAGCGTTGTCGATGGCGACGGGGCGGGGTGCTCGACGAACGAATCCCTGCCCGTGAACGACTGACCAGCCTCGGGACCTCGCTCACGTGACGGGGTGCTTCTCGACGTGCAGCCAGCGAACCGTGTCGCAGCATCCCACAATGTCTCCAGACACCGGACTCCCACGACCTCCCACGGAAAGAGGGGAAGGCACACTATTGGGTAGGATGGAAGCTCCGCCGAGAATCGCTCCAGGTGTTGCATCTGTCGGTCATGCTCGTATTCGCACGCAGGACAGCCGTTTGCAGGAGAGATCCGATTCGCCACGACGGAGCGAATCGGGATGTTGAGACGTTCGACCTCGCGGACGAAGGCCTTCGTTTCCGCGATACTGAGGGCTTCCGGGGTCATTACTGTCACGAAACCGCACGATGCACGGTCCTGGAGTAGTCGCTCCGCCTTCCCGAGTGAGTCTGCCAGATCGGTGAGGAAGTCGTCGATTTCGTCGCGGGAGTACGAGCCGGTGAAGACCTTCTTCATGTAGCGATGCTTCGCCATCAGTGCGTCGAGAGCCGGAAGCCATTGCCGCATGAGGTCGGGCGTTTTGAGCAGGCTCAAGGTATGCGCGCCGGGTGCGGTGTCAACGACAACGCATCGGTAGCGCTGCTCGGCTACATGCCGCGCTATCTCGAGGAAGCCGATCAGTTCGTCAAGTCCGGGCAGAGAAAGGTCAAGGAAGCGGCGTATGTCCTCCTCGTCGAAGAAGGTTCCGCGCGAGGCGATTTCCGCAAGCTTATGACCGTGCTTTGCCTTGAAGTCGTTGAGGTATTCAGCCGAGTTCAGTTCGAGTACCCGCAGATTGGGCGGCGGCGCACCTGCAAGTGCGTCTGATACGGAGTGCGCCGGGTCGGTGGAGACGATCAGGAAAGATTCGGCGGGGGAACGCTTCGCAAGCTGTATGGCGGTAGCGGCGGCACACGTGGTCTTACCGACTCCTCCCTTCCCGCCGAACAGGATAAGCCGCAGTTCCCGATCACGGAGGAAGTTCGGCTGGGTCGCCTCACCACATAGCATCTTCTCTGCCCGTCTACGCTGTCTGACAGCGGTATGGAGAGTGTGCGGTGCCGCCAGAGCTGCACACCCATCGCTCGGGGCTGCCGGCTGAAGAGTCGTCAGGTCTGGCGCAGAGACACGCTCAGCGCCCGTGTTCAGCCTCCCATGCCGCGATGATGGCTTCACATCGCTTCCGGTCGCGCGTCAGTTCCGCCCTTCGCTTCAGCATCCAAGACGAGATCGGAAGCTCGTCAAACTGGCGCGTAATGATGACCAGCCGCTTTCGCAGCTCGTCAATATCGGATTCCGTCATCCGGCGTTCCATTCGCTGCCAGTACCTCCGCTTCCAGCAGTTCCACAGGACGCTCAGAGACAGGCAGATTGGGGACGAAGAGGATGATAGCCTTCGCCCTGCAAGTTCATGCTTCATCCGCACTCACCCCCCGCACTCGGTCACGAGCCCCGGTAAGAGCATTGGGGGCGACCACATCGGGTCGCCCCTACGCCTCCACGAAGGGGATTCCTGCGTAGGGGCCGCCCGGACGAACGCAGCGCGTTCGCTGGCTGCCCTGGCCTACCCACAGAATGAGGCTTGAAGCCCCAAAGAGGCCCTTGGGCCGACCGCATGAAAGCTCTCACTACCTCCGTTCCTCACGCGCTCGTCCTGTCGTCGTCATCGCTGCTCGTGGTGTCGAGTGCGTGGGTGCGCGCCTCTATCTCGTCGAGCCGGTCGAGCAGTTCCTTCTCTCGTGCATCAAACTCTTCCTCGGCGATCCTCCCGGTTTCCAGCAACATGTAGAGCCTGCTCAACTCGACGGTGATGGACTCGGACTCATCCGCCAGCTCCTGTTGTGCCGCGTCGTGGACCTCGCGGAAAACCCAGAGGATGCTCGTCACGGGGAACAGCAGGATGTCGTCAACAAGGAGCATCGCATACCCCACTCAGGGAGACAGGTCGAGTTCGGCGAAATTGTGGGGAGCCCACGGTCCGCTGTAGTCGAAGGCAAAATTGTCATCGAACAGTCGTGCCGCGCTGAGAACGCCCACCTCGAAGGCCTGGATTGCATCGCGTGCGACGAGACAGGCGAGGTTCATCACTTCCTGCTCGTTCCGGGGTGGATTCTCCTTGATCTCAAAGCAGTGCGGGCTGAGGACTTCTCTCACTTTGCCGGTGCTCGCCGCCCGATCTTCCGCGAGGACGCGCTCGAAGGTCCTGCCGAGCTCAATCCTCTCCTCGTGCGAGGGCTCACGATCGCGGGGAAACACGCGGTCGCGCATGGTCCGCAGTTCGGGATGGACGTGGACGAAGTACTCGAATATGTTCGGCACATCCCAAGCGACGCGGAGGCCCATCTCCACCTTGCCTGCTACGCGCCCGAGCTGTTCGATGAACGCCGCCTCCTTCCGGGAGAGGAGTCCCCGGATGCCGTCGTCGCCGTCCACGATGGTGCCGAAGGCCATCGGGAGCACCGTGGTTTGGCTCATGAGGTACTTGAGGACACCGTGATGTGCCGCAAGGTGACGACGTTCGGGCCGCATCTTCGCGTTCGGAACATCGCTCACCATGACGGTTGTGCGGCCATTGGAAATGGGATAGACGGGAGAACCGTTGATGCCGCGGCAGTCGCATTTCTGCACCTCGCGGCTGTCTGCGATGGCGTACAGGTAGTGCGCGGTAGCGTTTCCTGCCTCGGTGCTCATAGCTCCTGCCCTCTCTCGCCTGTGCCCCCTCGATTTCTCTTCAAGTTCGGTTATCGAGTCCGCTCAGGTTTTTCCTCGCACGGTGCGCTCAAGTTGTTCCTCGGTCGAAGGTCGACTCAACATCACGAAGTTGACCGACTTGAGCGTGCCCCCTTCAGTCTTGATCTTCAGGATCGCGCCGCAAGCGAAGCACTTGACTTGGCCCTCATAATCGCCATAGGCGTCATCGAGATCTACGTTGTGCCCGCACGAGAGGCAGTTGATTTTCATCGCTTGTTCTCCTTTAGGGCTTCCCAAGCCTCCTGGCCCGGTGTTTCCACGGAGTCCTTAAGCGCGTAAGCGGTGATATTTGATTTACCGTCCAGCCTCAGTAAGTAGACCTGACAATCCAGCACTTCTCTCTGTACCGGCAGTCCTAATGCCTTGATGGTTGCGTTCGGCACATAGACCTCCGCTTCGGCTTCCCAGGTCCCCTTTTCCGAGTCGAGCTGCGCCAGCTTCTGCACGCTCACCCGTCTGACGTCGTCCAGCGTCTTCTTCAGGAAGTCGAGAACAGCGTCTCTGGCATCATCTATGGTTGACGTGTGTCTTTCTGTCTCAGGGCTTTCAACCGGCTCCGACAACTTGACTCCGTCCAGGATGCTCGCCATAGTGACTCCTCCCCTCGTTCAGACGATGCCCTGCCCCTTGCACGCGGTGCAGTAAAGGCCCGCCGGGTGCTTACCCGTACCCTTGCACTCCGGGCAGGTGGTGGCATCTTCGCGGACGGAGACCACGCCGGTCCCTTTGCAGGCCAGGCAGGTCAGATCCATGCCGCGCTCCCGTCCTGTGCCGGAACACTTCAGACAGCTCACCACGGGAGGCTTGACCGCGACCTTGCCGGTGGCACCACACACGGGGCAGTCGCACGACGTGCCCCATTTAGAGTTGGAGTCTATGCCGGTTCCGAGGCAGTAGGCGCAGCGCACCTCGTCCACGAAGCGCTGTGGTCTCCCGTCCCGCTTCGAGAGCGCGTCCAGCGTCCGCAAAAGCACGTCTCTTTCGGCCCTGAGTTCCTCGATCTGCGCATCAATGCTTTTCATCCGAGGCATCGCGCTTTCCCTTTGCTGCCCGAGTTCTTCCATCTCAGGAACAGCGTTTTTCGCATCCTCTATCGTTGACATGTTTCATCCGCCTTGAAAGTGGGTACGAAGAGAACCGGATACGATAACGCGGCCTCATCCAACGTTCTCGTCGTGATGAGATTTCTCTCCTGTTCCTGCGCTCAGGCGATGCCCTGTCCCATGCAGGGGATGCAGTAAAAGACCCCGTCTTTGCCCGTGCCCTTGCACTTCGGGCAGATGGTAGCGCCCTCACGGACCGAGACCACACCCGTCCCTTTGCAGGCCAAGCAGGTCAGGTCGCCGTGCTCCCGTCCTGTGCCGGAACACATCAGGCAACTCACTACGGGTGGCTTGACCGCGATCGTGCCGGCGCCGCTACAGACGGGGCAGCGGGATGAGTTGGTATACTTGGAGTTGGAGTCCGCCCCGGTTCCGAGGCAGTAGACGCAGCGGACCTCGTCCACGAAGCGTTTGGTCCGGGCGCGTTGCCCTCCGTGGCCCAAGGATTTGTCGAGGACCTCCTGAGCGTAACTCATGGGTCATCCCTCTCCTTTTCCACGGGGAGCCTCCAGAGATGCCTGACGGCTGCTTCCCTCCCCGGCAAGCCTGCGGCGACGCTCCTGCCTCTTAGCGAGCCTGTCTTCTTCACGGACGATTCGCCCTTTGTCAAGATGCGCCATTGACTCGCCGGTAGCTGTCGGACACGAGCGGAAGCTCTTGACGTGTTTCGACGTGCGAATGTGCGCCAGGGATTTCGGAAATGTCATCATCAGAGGATTCTCCTCGTCAGTACCTGAGCTTGAAGCCGCCCGTCTTCCGCCGAGGCCCCGGCTTGGGCTTGGTATTTAGAGCATCATCGGTGGGATTGCAGCCACCTCGCTCGTCCAAAGCGCGCAGAAGCACGTCTTTCTCAGCCTCGACTTTCTGGAGTCGTGCATCTATGATCTCTATCCGATGCGTCGCGCTCTCTCTTTCCTTTCCCCGCCTGGCTTTCTCCATCTCAAGGCTGGCAAGCTTCATATACGCCTTGTGGGGGATAAACGTCTGATCAACCGTTCCCGAATGGGTGCGAATGTCTGAGAGCGTGCGAATGTTCTGTAAGCCTCGTTTCGAGATAGCCATGTTCCGACTCCTGCCTCTCATGACCTCAGGAGCGCTTCGTTCGGCGCCCGCAGACCTTCTCGATCACGTCGTCCAGCTTCTCGTGGATGAGTGCTTCTCCATCGCGGCTCACTTTGGCCGTGTCCATGGTGAGAACATCTCGACAGACCCACTGGAAGACGGGATCGTCCCGGTGGGGATGTCCCCCACGGCGCGCGAGAATCCGGGCGATGGCGATGCAGGCGCGAATCGTTGGCCGGTAATTGTTGACGCCGACGCTCCGGAGTTCTCGGACGATGTCCACGATAGTCTCCGCATCCTGCTTCGAGATGCCCGACCGTGCCATCGTTATGCGAATCTCGGTCTCCCTGTCGTAATGACCAAGTCGGACGGTCACCAGGCGGTCCATCAGGGCATCCTGCATCTTGTGTATTCCCGCGTACTCTTCCGGGTTTGAGGTGAAGATCGCCCGAAAGTCCGGGTTCACATGCAAATAGCCTTCCCCAGCAGAACGCAATCTGCTGGGAAGATTGAGGATCTTTTCCTCCAGGATGGCGAGGAGCACGTTGTTCGCCTCAGGCCGTGAACGGGTGAACTCATCATAGATAAGGGTGTGTCCCTTCCTGCAGGCCGTCGTGAGCCGATTGTCAACCCAGAAACTTCTCATCTCCTCTTCGGTTTTCAGCACCGAATGGATGAAGTTGTCAATCAGTCTGGATTTGCGGTAGCCATTATCCTTGCCCACCAGGTCGGAAGTCTCGAACTCATCATCGCCGTGGATGAGGGTCACAGGTCGTCCAAGCTTTGCGGCCACGTGGAAAGCGAGGGTCGTTTTCCCGGTTCCGGCAGGCCCGGCGAAATGGACTGGGTAGCCTGCCTCGAGATAGGCGAGAGCTCGCTCAACGATATCCTCGACATAGGGTGTGGAAACGAACTCTGCACTCGGCTCCAGTAAAATGTTTTCGTCGTCACGCCCAATCATCACCTTGGCCGCTGCGAAATTCATCGCCGTATCATCCATCTCACTGACTCCTCATCATTTTCAGAACGCGGCTTTACACAGAAGGTGGGAGTGGAGATATCGTTGTTCATGGTAACGCTTCCACTCCCACCCGTGGATAATGCGGAGGCACGTGAGAGCGTGGAGAATCCGCATCATCGCGGTAGAAGACCGCGATTTGTTCCCAAGGGTTCCGCTTTTTCGGGAATATGTCATTGCGCGCCGCGTGTTCTCCTTCGTCTCGGCTCGGTCTTCTGCGCAGCTTGTTCCCTGGCTTTTCGTTCGGCTTCCTGTCTTGCCCTGAACTCGGCTTGTTCCCTGGCCTTGCGTTCGGCTTCCCGTTTGGCCGTCAACTCGGCTTGTTCCCTTGCTTTGCGTTCGGCTTCCTGTCTTGCCTTCAGCTCGGCTTGTTCCCTTGCTTTGCGCTCAGCCTCTTCTTTAGCCTTCAGCTCGACTTCTTGCCGTTCAGGCGGAGGAGCTTTTTCCCCGTATATCCACGCCCGTCGTTCGGCTCTGGCCTTCGCCGCCATCTCAGCGAGGGATGTGCGGAAGCCAGCGCGCATCGCGGCACCATTCCTTGTTCGTTCAGCATTGGCTTGGCGGAAGCTATCGCGCATCACGGCGGTTGTCTCCCTGATCCCGGATGCGAACGCGTCCAAGTCAGCCTTGACCTTTGTCGCTGTCCGGGCGTGAGACCTGCGGAAGCCAGCGCGCATCTTCGCATCCTTTTCCTTGACATCCGCCAGGAAGGCCCTGCGTTCCGCGCTCGCCTTCTGCGCACTCTCCGCGCGCTCGGGCCCAAACGCGCTCAGCTCAGCCTTCATCTTCGCCGCCATCTCGGCGGTTGCCGTGCGCATACCGCTCAGCATGTCAACCACGTCCCTCTTGACGCCTTTGATGAACTCACGGCGCTCCTGACGCAGCGTTTCCATCTCTCCGTAGATTCGCGCCATCTCGTCTGGTAGGCTCATTTTTCTCTCCCTCCGTCTTGCAGGGTTGCAGCGACGCAGCAGAACCGACTGCCGCTGAACAAACTATCGGACTTCGTCACATGGCCGACACGGTCCTGTGGCCCAAGCAACGGCCACACATGGCGATATTGCAACTTATGTGCCATACCTTCCGCCTATTGCGCCAGGGTCGGAAGAACACAGGTTGTCGCCTTTTGGCCACGCGATGCGGCACCCTCTGTCCGTGCATCAGGCGTGGCTGGGGAAAACAAACTACGGATTTCATTCCACAGGTATGGACAACATTCCATACTCACCGTGGCAAATGGGACGCTTCGGTGCGTGGAATTGCACTGGCGAGCGTGCCGTCGGCAGGATCGGAAAAGAATGGGGGAAGTAGCAAGACTACTTCCCCCGTGCCAGACTCCTCCACCTGCATGATTACGCCGGTGCAGCCGCCGTCGCGGTGAGCCCGATGGCTTCGGCGTACTTCAGGTACGTCTCGACCGAGGCGATGACCACCCTGGCTTCGATCGAGAGCAGCTCGATGCCGACGAGCGACACCTTCACCCACGCGTCGATGACGATGCCCTTGTCCAGGATACGGTCCACAACTTCTGCCAGGCTTGAGGAGTCGGTGGACTTTTGGACGTGCGCCATGGCTCTTCCTCCTTCTGAGGTGTTGGTGACATAGGTGCACACCACTCTTCGGTGCGCCCGGCTGACTGACCATATCGGTGTGCAACTCGTGTGCCATGCACCGCGAGGTCCCCGCCACAGGGCCACAAAGCTCTGTCTGTGGTTGAGGCGGCCGGTCCGCCTGTTGGGATTGAGTGCGCCGGACTGCCCGGAACCGGATGATCTGAAAGCAACCGGGAAAACCACCCGTGGTGCGAACTTACGCGGGGAGAAGTGGCTTTCTGAGGGGCCCGCTGCGCGACGAAGGGCGAGGCGCAGGGGTGCGCTCAGGGGTTCTCCAAGTCGTGGGGGGGGCCGAGGGAAGAGCAGTACCGCAAGGAAGCGCGCGTGCGAGGCGTAGCTCCCGACAACCGATCCCTACCCGATGCCAGCGGTACGGACGAACAGCGCGAGAGAAGGGAAGTGGCAGGTCAGGCAGCGGTGGTCGGTGGCACGCCGTACTGCCGTGCGGTCCTGACCAGGTTGCGGATTTGTTCGAGCGAGAAGGGCTTGCCGATGAAACCGCAGATGAGGCCCTCTCGTATCCACCGCTGCACCTGGTGGTCATCTTCGTAGAAATAGCCGGAAATCAGCACGATGCGGAGGTTGGGACGGATGCTCTGGAACTGCCGAGCCAGCTCTATTCCCTCAATGTCTGGCAGCTTCGCGTCGACGAAAGCCAGCTCAAAGGAACTGCGTGTCACCAGCTCCAGCGCGCCTAGGCCGGTCTCCGCCACCGCAGCGCGAAACCCGGCCTTGCTGATGACGCGCTCCAGAGACCAGCATATGTCGGGCTCGTCATCGACGATGAGGAATACCGCATCTCTTTCGGCAGGTGTTTCGTGCATAGTTACGACAAGGGAAACTTGAGGGTGAACGTGGTTCCCTTCCCCTCGTGGCTCTCCACTTCGATGGCCCCGAAATGCTGTTTGACGATTGAGTAGCACAGGGAAAGTCCGAGCCCCGTACCTTTGCCGACGGGATTGGTGGTATAGAACGGGACGAATAGCTTGTTGAGGTCGTCCAACGGGATGCCGCGCCCGGTATCGCCGACCTTGACGAGAGCAAAGTCGCCCTCCCGATCCAAGACGACGTGGAGCGTTCCTCCGTCCGGCATGGCATTGAAGGCATTCAAGATAAGGTTCATGAGCAACTGCTGGAGCATGTTCGCAATGCCACTGATGAACAGGGGCGCGGTGGGAATTCTTTCGAGTATTTCCGTCTTCCGGAGCTTTGCCTCGTTCCTCACGAGGTCCAGGGCGTCCTTGACCACCATGGCAAGATCGACCGTGCTCATGTCTTTGTTGGACATTGGGGACCGTGCAAACCGCAAGAGGTTCTCGATGATCTGCGACGCCCGCTGAATCCCTGCATCGATCCTCTGCGCGCATTCCCTCAAGAACTCCGGGGTGAGGTCCTCCTCCATGAGGAACTGAGCGGCGGAAGAAGCCACTGAAAGGGGGTTTCGGATCTCATGCGCGATGCCGCCGGCCATGATGCCGAGTGCCGCGAGTTTCTGCGACTGAGCGACCTGCGCTTCGAGCTTGCGGCGCTCGGTCAAGTCCCTGCCGACAGCGACAACGCCTTCCACGTGCCCCGTCTGGTTCTTCATCGTAGAGCATACCCAAGATACCTGGAGCTCCTGGTCGTGCTTGGTCTTGAGGTTCCATTCAGTCTGCGCAAGGTTCTTCGAGCTTTCGGGGTTCATGAAGCCTTTCGTCACTTCGACCTGATACTGTGGGGTGAAGTATTCGAAGAAGGAATGACTCTTGACCTCTTCTCGCGTGTAACCGGTAGCCTTCTCCATCGCTCGATTCCACGTGATAATTCGCCCTTTCGGGTCAGTAGATATGATGAAGTCGCTGGCGCTTTCAACGACGCTCGCCAGATGTCGTTCGACCCGTCGCACGTCCTCACTCAGCCGTATCTGCTCGGTGACATCGTCCATGAGTAGGATGACGCTCTCCACGTTCCCGCCACGTCGGCTCACCGGCATGATACTGTAGTAGTACGTGCGCAGGGGTACACCGGGCGCACGGTAGGTCATCCGTTCGCCCCTCACCAGTTCATTGCCCTGAAAGACCTGTCGAATGCGCGCTTCCAGCTTCATCTCGCTCAGGATCACCGGTGGGAACACATCGGACAGGCGCTGCCCTATGGTCTCGCGGTGGGATCTCCTTGCCTTCTCCAGGAAGTTCCGGTTGGCCAGAATGATCCGCATATGTTGGTCGATGAGCAGCAGGGAGGAAGGAATCACCTCCAAGAGCAATTCGGAGAACTTCGCACCGCCCTTTTGAGGAACCGGGGTCTCCACGGAGGGGCCCCTGTTCACGGCGGTGTCCAGAGTCGTACTGGGCGTCCCGGCCTCCGTCATCCCAAACCCCTCCCAGAGGTAGCTGGCACAAAGTTGTAGGGCGGCCACGGGCCGCTCATCAGGGCCTTCAAAGGCTCCTTGCGGCTGAAGGCTTGAAACACCTCCCTGAACGTGTCTTGCTTGGCCCGTCTCACGAGGAAGTAGAGCGAAAGCAGCCACTCGGCTGCCTCCTCCGCGCGCGGCTGCTCCGAGAAATGCCGCTCGTCGGGACGGCGCGCGCGGTCTCTCGCGGGCGGTCGGAGCAACGAGCATTCCGCTCTGAAGCTCACGTAGACACCGGCAAAGGCGCGCTGGAAGCGTTCGACCGCATTCGCTTTCTCGCTGGCGCATTCCTCGTGGTCGGCGTAGTCCGCGCGTCGCGCCTCCAGGTACGCCCTGCCGGGAGAACGTGCAGCCGTGCCCGGGTCAGGACGATGTGCTGGGTCGTCGGCACGCCGCTTTGTTGCCGAGGCTCCCGCCGCGTCGCGCAGCAGGATCCGAAGCCCCATTTCCACGCACCCCTCGACATCGTTAAGCGCGCGACAATACTCTTCCCGGCACTCTCGGAGCAGCGCGATGAGTCTGGACTCGTCTTCCAGCACGGAACCATATCGCATCGGCAGGACCGGGTACTCCTCGTGGAAGCGCCTGACTATGCGGTCGTAGGCGATCGCGTCGGCGGTATTCGGGCTTCGGAAGTCGTAGCACGCAGGATCGATCGTCGAGGCAACAGCGGTCAGAGTATCGTCCGACACCAGCCGGACCGGCATTCCGTCGATACCGGCGGGGCGCATATGCTGCACGTCTCCCTCGTTCCGGAGGATGCAGTAGACCAGCAGGTTCTTCCGCGGCGAGTGGACCCGGTCCATGCGTTCACTTCTCCGAGAGAGGCGGGCAGAAGCTGTAGGGTGGCCACGGCCCGGAAATGGCGCAGCTCAGCCCCTGTGCCGCCGTCTTCGCGTTGAGGCTTTGCACCTGCGCGTGAAAGTCGTCGAGCACGCTCTTGTCCACGAGAAAGGCCCAGTTGAAAACGATCTCCTTCTTCTCGTCTCCTTCCTGTCCGGGCGTCCTCAGTTGCCGGAACTCGACCGCCTGCTGCCGAATCCTCCGCACCCCTTCCGATGCTACCATCTTCACCCACGATCTCACTTCCTTCCGAGCATCAACGCGAAGCCGCTGTTCGAGGAGATAGCGCGCGCCCGCCCCCGGCGGAAGTGCGGAGAGCTTCGGGGCAAGGAAACGCTCCTCAGCCTTCGAGCTGTCGAGGAGCACCTTGATCCCCCACTCCTCCTTGTCTGCCACGTAGTCCAGAAACCGATCGATTTCCGCGTAGTGGGAATCGACCACGCCTTCCACACTTCGGAACGAAGAGAAAAGGGTTCCAAAGCGCGAGGGGAGCACCGGCGAATGCCGCATCACCTGCTCGATAACCTGTTCATGACGGCAGGCGCGGGGACCTATCCACGCAAGGTCTTGCAGGTTCAGATCACCTGACGGACCACACCATTTCTCGACAGCGACCTCGCACAGCACCGCCATGACGTCCCTGAGCGTGGTCTGCTGGAGCGGGTTCCCGTCGTCCAAACCGTGGCCTTCGACGGCGAACCCGGCGTGAGGACGCGCAAAGCAGAACAGGTAGATGCCCCTGACGCTTTCTTGTTCCCCTCCCGTTTCCATCGGTATTCCCCTATACCGCCGCGGCCCTGCGCACCTCGTCCAACCCGTTCATGATATCCTCCGGGGTGATGGCCAGCGCTCCTTCGTCGATCGCTTCCTTTTCGGATTGTGCGATCAGCCGACGCACGGCTTCCATAGCCCCCTTGTGGCAGACACCGGCTATTTCCGCGCCGCTGAGACCCTCTGTCCTTCTCACCAGGTCGTCAAGATCAATCGTCGCGAGGGTCGGCTTGTTGCGCAGGTGGACCTCGAAGATCTCCCGGCGCTGTGTCTCATCTGGCAAGGAGATTTCGATCACGTCATCGAACCGCCCCGGTCTCAGCACGGCAGGGTCAAGGATATCCGGCCGATTGGTGGCTCCCAGGACGACGACGCCTTTCAGCTCTTCAATGCCGTCGAGCTCAGCAAGGAACTGGCTGAGGACCCGTTCGGTCACATGGGAATCGGATGAGACGCCACCCCTGGTGGGGATCAGCGCGTCGATCTCGTCGAAGAAGATGATGCAGGGCGCCGCCTGTCGGGCTTTTCGGAAGATCTCCCGAACCCCCTTTTCCGACTCGCCGACGTACTTCGAAAGCAGAGCAGGCCCCTTCACCGAGATGAAGTTCACCTGACTCTCCGTGGCGATGGCCTTCGCGAGCAGGGTCTTGCCGCAGCCGGGAGGGCCGGTAAGCAATATCCCTTTTGGCGCTCTGATCCCTGCCTTCTCGAAGAGACGGTGGTACTTCAGTGGCCACTCAACCGCCTCTCTCAGGCGCGCTTTCACCTCGTGCAACCCACCCACGTCGTGCCAGCGCACGTCCGGCACCTCGACGAAGACCTCACGTATCGCCGACGGCTCGACCTCGCGCAGCGCATCGAGGAAATCGTCCATGTGCACTTCGAGACTGGCGATCTGTTCGTACGGGATGTTGGTCAGCGCGAAGTCTATGTTCGACATGATGCGGCGCAGGCAGATCATCGCGGCTTCGCGGCACAGAGCTTCGAGATCGGCGCCGACGAAGCCATGGGTGATTTCGGCGAGGTGGGGCATGTCAACGTCGCGGGCGAGGGGCATGCCGCGGCTGTGGATGTCGAGGATTTCCAGCCGGCCGTTGCGGTCCGGAATGGGAATGGAAATCTCGCGGTCGAACCGGCCCGGTCTGCGAAGCGCCGGGTCGATGGCGTTGGGGATATTCGTTGCGGCGATGACGATAACGTTCTGTCGTTTCGTGAGGCCGTCCATCTGGGCAAGGAGCGTCGCCACGACGCGCTTTTCCACATCGCCGAGCACCTTCTCCCGGTGCGGGGCGATTGCGTCGATCTCGTCGAGGAAGATGATGCTCGGCCCTTTCCGGCTGGCTTCCTCGAATATCTTGCGGAGATGGGCTTCGCTTTCCCCGTAGAACTTGTGGATGATCTCCGGGCCGCTGACGGAGAAGAAATTGGCCTCGGTCTCATGGGCTATCGCACGGGCGATGAGCGTCTTACCGCAGCCGGGCGGGCCGTGGAGCAGGACACCCTTGGGTGGATCGATGCCAAGCCGCTCGAACACCTCGGGATACCGAAGAGGCAGTTCGATCATCTCGCGTATCCGCTGCAGCTGAGGCTTCAGCCCCCCGATGTCCTCGTACGAAAGCGCGCGAGACGCCTCTTGGGGTCTGCCCTTGCCGACAACAAGCTGCGTTGTCGGAACGATGACCACCGGCCCCTCGGGCACCGAACTGTCCACGACGAAATCCGCCGAACGTGCGCCGAACAACATCGCCCGAACGCGGTTCCCTACGACAACGGGCAGACCGTCGAGAAGGCTTCCGATATAGTTCAGGTCCCGGTCCTTCACCGCGATGCTTATGGGGGTCAGTACCACGCGTTGGGCGGGTTTGGCGGATACCTTTCTCACCTGCACGTACTCGTCCAGACCGACTCCGGCATTCTCGCGGGTGACACCGTCGATCTGGACACGAGATTGTCCTCGGTGCTCCCGGTAGGCGGGCATCGCTTTCCCGACGGTCTGTCGCTTGCCGGAGATCTCGACGATGTCGCCAATCTGAACATCGAGCGCGCGGAGATCGTCGGGGTCCATGCGAGCGAAGGCATGCCCCACATCTTTGCTCAGCGCTTCCGTCACGCGGAACTTGGTTGTGTGCCCATCGGGTGTGTCTGGCATCTTATCCTGTCTCGCGCTTTCTACTTGAGGCACTTGACCTCGACAATGCCGTTGTTGCATGAAATGGTTGTCTTGTCGAGCTGGACGGCTCGGGGCAGCAGTATCTCCTTGCGATACCGCGTCGTCCCTTTCTCTGCGGAGAGAGTCAGGATATCATCCTTGACCTCAATTCGCAGATCGTCCGGCCCGATTCCGGGCATTTCGGCCACCACAAGGATGTGGTCGGACTCCTCGAACACATCGATGATTGGCTCGCGCGTTTCCCGTACAACCGCCTCGTCCGTCTGCTCGTCCCTGGCGATGTTGCCGAACGGCTCCACTTTGACCCCTTCGTCGCCCAGCCCCACCTTGACCGAGAACCCATAGACTCCTTTGACCTCTTTTCCGCCTCCACGAATCTCGCCTGTCCGTTTCAGCTCCTCACCCGTCTCGGCCAGCTCCCCGAGCCTTTTCACGAGATCGGCAAGTCCCTTGAACAACCCGCCGACCCCCAAATCGACGTCCTTACCCCTCTTGCCGGCCATACCTACCTCCTTGTCCGGATGCCATACTCCTTGACCTTCGTGTGCACGGTCTTGTAGTCCACCTTCAGCAGGCGGGCCACCTCAGCCTTGTTTCCGTGCGCCTGCTCGAGTGCCTGGCTGAAGATATGCTTTTCGAGGTCGACTACGGTACGCCGCACGATCTCCCTGAGAGATTGGCTTCCGAGGCCGAGTGATGTCATGGAAACCGTGCATTCGACCATCGTGATCGTTCTGAGGTGCTGCGGTTCAATAACATCGTCCGCAAGAAGCACCGCTTCCCGGATGACGTTACGCAGCTCCCGCACGTTCCCGGGCCAGTTATACACCATGAGCGCGGCCAATGCGAGCTCCGAAATGTCGCGGACATTCTTCCCCAGCGTGTCATTTGCGCGCGCCATGAATCGCCGGACGAGGAACCCGATGTCCTGTCTGCGTTCTCTCAAAGGGGGAATGTGCACGACATACTCGGCGAGGCGGTAATACAGGTCCTGCCGGAACTTGACACCGCTGTCGGGCGATAGGAGGTCCTGGTTCGTCGCCGCCAGAACGCGGACGTCAGCCTTGACCGGCTTGTTTCCTCCCACATGGTAGAAACTCTTCTCCTCGAGCGCACGAAGCAGCGTGCTCTGAAGAGACACGGGCATATTCGATATCTCGTCGAAGAATAGCGTACCGCCCGCCGCCGTCTCGAACTTGCCGCACTTGGCCTGATTTGCCCCGGTGAACGCACCTTTCTCGTGGCCGAAAAGCTCGCTCTCGACCAACGTTTCCGGAATGGCTCCGCAGTCCACTGGGACGAACGGCTTCATCGCCCGATCGCCCTGCGCGTGAATTGCCTGGGCAACGATCTCCTTTCCCGTGCCGGTTTCTCCAGTGATCAGGACGGAGAGATCCGTGGCGGCTACACGGCGGACTTCCGCAGAGAGGGTTTGGATGGCCGGGCTCGTGCCCATTCTCTCTTCCAAGGGTAGGGTCGCCTCGAGATTCACGGGCGGCTTAGGGTATCTCTCCCCGTTCGAGGGGCCGTTCAGGGCGCGGCAGATGAGTTCGATGACATGGTCGTTGTCGAAGGGCTTGGAGAGATAGTTGAAAGCGCCTGCCTTCACGAGGTGGACCGCATCTTCGATGCATGCGTACGCGGTTATGATGATGATCGGCAGAGATCTGGACAACGCCTTTGCCTGCCGCAACACCTCACACCCGTGCATCCCCGGCATCTGGAGGTCCAGCAGCATCACGTCGGGCCGGTGGGTCTGAATCATCTGGAGGGCCTCCCCGCCGTCACAGGCTTCCTCCACCTTCATGCTGGCTCTCTCGATGATATTCCGGAGAGTCCACCGCATCGCATGTTCGTCGTCCACGACCAAGACGGTCGGAACCACTTTCCCCATGACGTGCCCCCTGTTTCCCACTTAGGCCACGTCCCGTTCTCCTCGAGTGGCGGGCATGTAGACGAGATGAGACACCTGAATGTCCGAGGCAAGCCACCGTTCCGGTGCATGGAGCATCCCGAGAAAGAGAAGTCCTATTTCGCCGTCACCGAGTGTTGCGTTGATGCGCTCCGCAATGAACTGGTCACGCTGCTGCAACAGTTCTTGCCGCAGGTCCTTCTGCTCCGCCATAAGTCGCGTTACTTCCGCGTGATCGTCCAACGCCAGGACTTGCTGAAGCATACCGTACTCCCTGAGCAGGAGGTCCGGCGACTCGGTGCCCATCAGCGTTGCGCCCTGCTGCATCAGAGCCAGCAGGAACTCATGGTTGCAGCTCCTCGACCTTGCCAGTTCGCGCACGATCTCCGTCTCGTGACCTGATACCGGCAGCCCGTCCTGATATAGACGGACTCGCGCGTAGGGAAGGCGCAGCTTGTCAATCTCGCGACGGATGCACTCCCACAACTCGTCGATGGCGGCTACCGTACGCTGCCATTTGTCTCTGCCAAGCTTCCGGATACCGAGCATCTTGATGGATTTCGCGAGAGTGCCCATATCCGCCTGGGTATGAACGATTGGAACGAGGATGAGCCTTCTCATCGTTGCTCACTCCGTTGGGCAGGCGTATGGCATCCTACGTCTGTCTCCTCCTCGACGTACGATGTCTCGCTCAGCGCGCACGGCCCTGTCGCCTCGCCTCTTGGCGCGGTTCAGCGGGAGGTCGCGGGAGCCGCGTGGTATCAACTTGTGCAAGGACTGTGCCACCCACTCGTTGCCCACTCCGTTGGGCACGCGTATGGCACCCTACGTCTGTCTCCTCCTCGACGTACGATGTCTCGCTCAGCGGGCAGGGACCTGTCGCCTCGCCTCTTGGCGGGGTTCAGCGGGAGGTCGCGGGAGCCGCGTGGTATCGCTTTGTGCAAGGACTGTGTCACCCACCCGCGAGCGAAGCGCAAGTACTCGTAACAAAACCGGCACTATAGTAAAGTATAACACATTTCTCTTTCGTTTGCACGGGTCGTTCGAACAAGAGAGTACGAGAGCGCCGGTGGCGTTACCACCCTGTTCAGTGGTGCTGCTGCCACCGGAGGGCCGCGTGTGGGCCGCCGAACCCAGCGGACGTAGGTATGCTCTGTGCGACACAGAAGTGGCGCAGGAGAACGTCGGCCCGGACTTGGAGGTTGCACTTCCACACGGGTGGCGCTATGCTTCCTGGTGTGGAGCGAACCCCACCCATCGCGCATGGGCTCTTTCCCCCCTCGATCCGTCATGCCCAGCTCTCAACGCAGCACTTGTGCACTCCGCGTCCCCGCCACATCGCCGGGAGGGTAGGCAACGATGAAACCGTCCCTCAAGGTCACCATCTCCCCGACTCGTCCCCTGCTCATTCTCATGGGGCTTCCCGCGCCGAGCTACGACGAAGAAGGGCGGCAGATGATCCGCCTGTGGGAGGCTCTCGACGACGACATCCGTCCGTACGCGACCGTCCAGATCGAGGGTACCCGGGCAGATGGGTTCGAGCGAGACCGGGTGCTTCTCTTCCACGCCCAACGGGCTGGCATTCCCATCACGCTTCAGGTGCAGGGCGATAACGGTGATCGGCGGGACACCATGCCGATGGAGACGATGCGACGGTTTGTGGACGAGCACTCGTGCATCGTGGGCCTTCAGATTGTCGAGGCGAGCCAGCGCACGTTCGTCGATCAACCGGCGGGTCCTGAGTACACCATGGGGCGGAACGCACGGTACGCGCGGGACGTGATCCGACTCGCGGGGGAATACGGCCTGTTCATGAGCTGGCAGTTAATGTGCGAAAACTACGTTGCCATCGGCTGCTCAGGCGACAACGAGGCGCTCTACGACGCGGTCTGCGACCACCGGGAGAACGTCATCCCGATGCACGAGATGAACTGCGAGTTCGCCAAGATCATCGACCACCTCGGCGCGATGGGGTTGTGGCTCTCCGGTGCGACCGCGCAATGGGGGGTCGAAGCGCAGTCGTGGTACTGGCACGACGCGGGATACAACCGCCCGGGTTGCTGCTTCCCCGGCACGACGGAGATGCCCGGCGAGGTGTACGCCATCATGCTCCTGCTCGGCGCGAGCGCCGGCGCGACCGTATACTCCATCGAACCACACCGGGACATCTGGCAGACCGCGGACGGGGCATGGCGCTTCAATGACTGGATCGCGCCGACGTTCAAGCGCCTCGTGAAGGAACGCCTCATCCCGACCCGGGAAGAGGTCCTCGCCACCATGCCGGTTGGCTACCACCTGCCCCGCTGCCGCAGGCCACTCGACTTCCACAGAGTCCTCCAAGACCTCGACTTCGACCATGATGAAGGCAGGCTCATCCGGGCAACGTACGGAGTCTACGACCGCGCGCGCGACGCGGAGATGATCCCGAACGACCCCCGCTACACCTGGATTCCCGCCCTGCCGACCAAGACACCGCAGGCGATGCTCGATGAGTTCGAGCACATCATCCGGCCCGGCGATCTGACGAGCGTGGAACAAGCGAAGGAACTCATGAACCGTCACTTCCCGCCGGTGGACCGGGGCGAGGCGTGGAGCCAGTACGTCGGCCCGCTCATCGTCGGTGCGAACACGCATGAGAACTGGTTCGTTCCGGAGTCGGTCCGGCTCAGCGTGCCGAAGCGTCCGACGGGGGTGAAGATGGAGAAGCGCGGCGCACAGTGGATGTTGCGATGGCGCACGAGCGAGGGCGACCTGGGCTACCGCGTGTGGAGACTGCGCGGCGAGAAGGAACGGTGTTTGACGGAATCTCCCGTGAATGCGCCCTCATTCGTCCTCGACGGGATTGGTGACACCGATCTGTACGCAGTATCGGCCATCACCTCGGCGAAAGAAGCCATTGAAGGGACGCTCCATCTCCACGAGTTCCTCATCCTGTCGAACCG
>Ga0315282_10003843_pt1 | contig 26674 bp, 25 predicted proteins | sample YL17G07_20_MG_FD_203693 | JGI IMG/M metagenome (GOLD analysis project Ga0315282, IMG submission 203693) | Sediment microbial communities from Yellowstone Lake, YNP, Wyoming, USA - YL17G07_20 | ecosystem: Environmental > Aquatic > Freshwater > Lake > Sediment | place: USA: Wyoming | collected...
CAGCTGTTTCCTCATCGGCCTCAAGTATAGTCAGACCATTCTTGAATCTCTGCTTCTCCGAAAGGTGAAGGTTTCGCAAGAGAATTTTTTTGGTTAGTTCAGCCTTCTTCCCCCTAACTTCTGCAAGGGGAATCCTTCGTCTTCCCTCTGCCTTGTATAAGCGTATAGACGGGGTCTTGAAGAGGCTAATCCTATATGTTGCCATTCACGAACCTCTTTTAACGAGGACTACCGGTACCAACGATTCTGTTAAGCTGGCGCCACCATGGACTATAAACGCGCCAGACTGTCTTACATCTTGGGCGTCGCATCTACCTGTTGCAATTGTTTCACCCTGGGTTTGAAGGGTTCGAGCCCCATAGGTGCCTCCGTGTCTCTCCGAGCGGCTGACCCAACGCCAAAGGTATTTGTTGGGACTATTTCCAAGGTAGAGGTATCCGTGATCTCCAGTTATTACAAGATCTGAGATTTGAGTTAGTTCGGAGACCAGTTGAACTATATCTTTCATAACTCTAGACACATCCTGGACCTTAGCGATCCCATACTTCTTCGCATTGTGTAATGGGGCATCTGGATAGTAGGTTAGTAAGCTTAGACCTTTTCGGTTGCCAATCTTGGGCGGGGACATTATGTCGGCAATCACTTCTCCAGACCACTCGTGTCCTTCAAGCAGTGGTTTATTGTGGAAGGCGTTCTCTAGGGCATTTAGTCCGTAGTATGAGTGGGCTGCTATCTGCGTGGTTGTGGGATGGAAGGCTCTACCAGCCGAGTACTCGACTCTATCTGGAAAGGCTTTGAATAGTAGCAGAAACTCCCTTAGGCTGAAGCCGTCGGCAACGAGTACGTTGGCATTCCTTTGACTGGCAAGTCTGTAGGCCTTGGGTAGAGCTTTTTCGCCAGACCCTTCTACTAGGAATCTATAGAAGGGTAATCCCCATACATCATCTATCCAACTTTCAAACCGGCAAAGTTCTTCCTCTAGGCGCTCATAGCTCCCTCCTATGTCTTGTAACTCTAGGATTCCAGAGAATCGTGCAACAATGTATTGTAGAATCTTGTCGAGAGGGTCTTGGTCATATACTAGGCTGATGAGGAAGTCGCTTGTTTCCACAGTAGTTCCCTTCAACGGATCGTGTAGTTGAGCTTCTTCTTTGTGAATTCGCCTGGGGAGAGAGCGCATAACCAGTCGTGGACGCGTTGCCTGTACTCTAGAGCTAAGTCCAAACAGGTTCCTAGAATTTCGTTATCCATCTGACCTCCTGGATATAGGAGTTTGCTCAAGCCACTGGCTACTCGAAAGATGCTCTTCTGATCCCTAATAGTCACCTTTCCCTGATCTGAGTGTAACTCGACTCTGTCGTGAAAGTGGTATTGGCGGCTCTCTTTCCTGAACTCGTGCATGATCTCGCAGAAGTAGTCTGTTATGAAACCATATCCCTGGCTCAGGTGGATGTCGCTCTGCTCGATCTTTGGTAGTTCCCAGCCTGGGATTAATGCGTGGATCCTGTCCACGAAGGCGGAATCGCGCATACACTCTGGCATTACGTTCGAGAAATCCTCGACGGGCATTGTTCCATGGACCTCTATGTTGCCCATGAAGACGAGGCCGCAGCCGCTCCTCGCCCTCTTGAGTGACCCTCTCTCGAACTCGCCACTCTCCATATAGTCTCTGAGTTTTCCCATAATCTCATCTGGATTCTGGAAGTGGATGCGGCTTACCTCGTCTAAAACGACGCAGTCTCGAACTCCGATGTCACCCATTGTCTTAAAGGTACCATGGAAGAATAAGACGGCCGGGCTTATCTGTCCACCCGAGTAGAGGCGGGTGTAGTAACTGATATTCTTGAAGAGGAAGCTCTTGCCCGTCGCTCTAGGTCCCAGCTCGACCATGTTGATATTGGGTTCAATTAGGGACAAGAGGCGGCTGATGTAAAGGAGCTTGCTTCTTCGGGAGTAGACTTGCGGGTTCATCCCAAGGCTGTTCATGAGGACGTCTAGCCATTCGTCAGGTGTGAACTCAAGGCTTCGTTTCTTGAAGTCTTCCAAGTCGATGCCGCTATATTGAAGGGGATCAAACTTGGTAATTACGATCGGTGTCTGACCTTCTCCCTCCTCTGGTAGGGTCTTGGGTTCATATTGTAGGGTAGCGGTGCCCCACATCCCAGCTTCCAAAAGGGGCCTATTGGTCTCCAAGATGGACTGCATTATCATGGCGTCGTAGATCCTGAGGCTGGGGATTTCTACGAGGTGTCGTTGCTGTTTGATATCGACCCTTACTTTAAACTCGTCGAGTAGGGTGTATTCTCCTTTCGTCATCACCTCGTGGAGGACGCGGTCCTTCTCCTTGGGTTCGGGGTAGTATTTCTTAACGAATTTTGCTAGAGTGGCAAGGGCTGAGGGGTCCGGGTTGTCGCCACAGATCTGTTTGATGGCGAATTCCCCAATGAAGCGGGGGAGGCGGCTCACCTCTTGGGTAAGGCTAAGGCGCTTGTTTACTATCTCATTGGGGAAAATCTCTCTGAGCTTAGCGTCTAAGTCTGTGGTCTGCGCCATTTCCTAGCCCTCCTTCATAAACTCTCCCATGAGAGAGTCCATAGTTCTCTTCGGTTTCTCCTCTCTGGCTTGTGCTCCTCGGAGCTGTACCTGGTATTTGAGATCTCCTGGTGCTTGTCTTAATGCCTGTAGTGCTTCTAGGGAGACGACTTCGCTAAGGCGTTGGTATTCTTTGAGTTGGAGAGTTAAGGCGAGGGAGACATTCTCCAGGTAGTCTCGAAGTTGTGTGATGGAGCTATTCATTAGGGAGGTCTTGTCGCTTATGCCAGCCATTTGCACGTTGAATTGGTTGAGGCCCAGTTTGCTTCCTCCTATGGCTATGATGTTTACTTGGTGTTGCAGCTTGATCAGCGCTCCGATGGCGCCGGAGTATTTCAGGTAGCTTGCGTAGTCGAGGTTTAATTCGAGCTTGACTTGGTTTAACTCCTCTTGCTGTTGTTCCTTGAAGGCCTCGTAGGATTTCTGGAGCTCAATGGTGCCTTGCCATAGTCTGGTTCCTATGGTGAGGGGTTTGAATCTGGCTATTAGGGCGGTGTCGATGTCGCAGGTCAGTGTTCTCTCGGGACTCCCTATGTTGTCGCTCCAGTTTTCGAAGAGTAAACCTTCTGGTGTTTGGACCTTGATTGTGTGGGTGCTGTCCTTCGTAACCTTGGTTCTATAGGGGGTAGCGTATTCCTGGTCGTCGAACCAGGTGCTGATGCGGAGTGTTGCGTTGTTGGCGACGTTTACGGAGCTTATGACAAGTGTGATGTCTTGGGGTGGTGGGGTTATCTTTTGTTTGATGAGTAACCTTAGGGTTTGGTTGTATTCCCAGGAGGGCGTTCTTACGAGATCTTTTGGGCCATCATCCCATCCTAGGAACTCGAAGCCACTGAGGATCTCGGGTTCGATCTTATGGATATTGCCCTTTAGGTCGCTTAGGGTGTAGGGCGTTAAGCGGGTGTCCTTGTCGTCGACAGTGATTCTGATGTCTTGAGGGATGTTGCGTTCGTCCACGGCTTCGAAAGTGAGGGTGATTACCTCAGCGTCTTTGAGGAGGATGGCATTAGGTTCGAGCCTTAGGGGTTCTCGTTTGTAGTAGATGTTGGTTCCTTCCTCGTAGACGAGTCTCCCTTCTTTTATGGCGGCTCGTATTGCTTCCTCTGCTATGGACTTGTCGGAGATCAGTTCGAGTTCAGGTCGTCGGTAGAAGCCGTCTATAACTTTCTGGACTTCTGGTCGGTTCTCCCCCTGGGGCCAATAGCGGGTGAGAAGGTCTTGGGGGCCAATTTTGTCCAGTATCTTTTGGGCTTGACCTTTCAACTTATCCTCCACTATTTGTATGAGGTCTGATGGTATTCTCCGTTCTTCTCCGAGTTCAATGGTTTCCAAGCCTTCCCCGCTAGGGTAGAGGAGGTAACGGTATACGGTGATGCAACTTGGGATAAGGTCTTTTTTAGTATCTGACTGCATCTGCTCGATGCTCTTGATGCCTGTGTCTCCGATGAGCGTTTCGAGGTTCTCCCTGTCCTTGAGCATCTCTTCGATGGCTATGAGCCTCTTCGCATGATCTATAGGTCCACCTTTCTCCGTGAGAGCACGGTCGGCCACGAGGAAGAAGACGGTGTTCTTGTAGTCTCTTGAGCTTCTGCCATAGTTCTCGTAGAACTCCTTGGCGACTTGGGCAGCTTCCTTTCCGTCAGAGGCCACTCGTGTGGTAATCTCTGCATCCTCTTCCTCTTGGGAGAGGGCTTCTGGAGTTAAGATGCTTGAGAGAGGTAGCTGGTAGTCGAGGAGGACGAGTTTCGTAGATCTATCGTCGGGTATGAGCTCTGAGCTGCTGGGCCATAGAAGGATGTTAGATTCGGTCAATAGAGGAGGAGCTTTTCTTTCGCGGCGGTCTCGGAGGTAGTTTTTATAAGCGGAATCTTTCCAAGAGTCGAGTTCCTTCTTGATTTTATCCCACCAGCGTCCTCTGAGGCTTCTATCCTGTTCGACTTTTGTAAGGTAGTCGTCTGTGAGTTTATTGAGGTTGGGACTTCCGAAGACATATCGGTCGCCAACTTGGTTGATAAATCGGAGGACTCGGCGGCACTCGGCAAGACCTTTCTCGATCATCTCTGGTCTGGAGTCGGGTGTGAGGAGGGCGTAGATGACGTCTTCCTTGGTGACCCCTTGTTCGAGGGGGGTTGCGCTAGATAGGGAGTTGAGGACAATCGTGGTTAGGACTCGGGAAGCGAGGAGGCGCATTTCGGCTTCACCAATCTCGTTCATTCGGGTGAGGTCGTCGTCGAGTCGGGCGACGAGTATAGGGTCTTGGAGTTTTGCGATGGTTCCAGCTTTGACGTATTGGTCGGTGAGTTCCGCGTGGCCAATTGTGATCTGGTAAGCGTCGTTCGGCCTAGCTTTGTAGACAGAGTAAGTGAGCCCAGCCAAGAAACGTAGTTCGTCTCTGATCTCTTGGAAGGCTTGGTGGTTCTTGAGTTTGAGAAGCGTGGTGTCGACGAAGGGGTGGAAGGGGTAGTTGTCGTGGATTGCTTCTTCTGATAGGCCAGTTCGCTTGGGTAGATATGTAGTGTAGTTACTGACGTATTCTTGGGTTAAGTCTGTGATATCCTGTTTAAGGAGAGTGAAATCGTCTTGGAAGAGGGCGCGTCGCCTGATCTGCTTATACTCTGTGCCGCTGGCTATTAGGAAGGGCTTGCTGTATCGGTCGAGGATGGGGGCGACTATCTTGTAGGATTCCTCGTAGATGCGCATAGGGGTCGTGACGACGAGGACGGAGTTCTTCGTTTCTTTGACTGCGGCTGTCAGGGCCTGGAGGAAGAGCTGAACCTTATTGCTCCAAGTTGTACTCGTACGAACGTTTTCTGTGTAGAAGGTGAGTTCGTCGATAAGGATGATCGTGGGTTCCTTGGAGAGGGCGTCTCTCAGGAGAGGCACGGTCGGCACCTCTTTCCAGTCATCGAGGGCCTTGTATTCCTCGTAAACTCCTAGTTGTCTAAAGAGTAGGCCCCAAATGGTGCGGACGCGTATTCCGTCGGGGTACGGGAAGCCAAAGAGGGCCTGTATCCTCATCCCGTCGATGACGACGACGCGTGCCTTTGGAGCAGCTTGGGCGATTCCTTCGGATCGAAGGATGGGGGCTACTTTTTCGCTGTGGCGGGCGAGGTAGTAGAGGAGTAGGAGGGTGTGGCTTTTGCCGCCTCCCATACCGACGCGTAGGTGGTAGACGGATTGGGCGTCCTCTCCATTAAGTCTCTGGATGACTTGGGGGAGGATAGTGCGCATGGCCTCGGTGAAGTGGGTTCTACGATAGAACTCTGCGGGGTCGAGGTAGCGGGGGTCAATCTGGACGTTTTTCTGGAGTTCAAGCCTCTCCCAGATGCCTCCAATGGTGACTACGAAGCTGTCCTCGGTAACCTTGCCTCCCACGACCTCTGGGTAGGGGTGGAGGAGTTCCCATACGCGCTTCAACATGACACCTTCATAAGTTCTATAAGTATTCGTCATGAATGCCTATAATACTTATGAAAGCGTTGCTAATCGAAAAGTGGTTCCCAGTTCAGGAAATCAGCACCGAGTGTTCTAGGGAGAGAAGCTTCGCCTACCTTCCTCCTCTTCATATATTGTCCGTGTGGTGGGCTCGTCGTCCATTGACCGCTTCTAGAGTCGCATCCGTGTTGGCTGTCATGCCTTCAGAGAACCTGTCCAAAGAGGAGAAGAAACAGCTTCTTTGGGCTATTGGACTTAGAGGTGACCCAACAGCGGCCCTTAATAGGCTACTAAAGGGATATCATATGCAATTCGGCTACCCGGTTCTGGAAGGTGTCCAGCCGGAGCCTAAAGTCTACATGAAAAAGATGGAGAAGCTTTGGGGCCGAAGGCCAGTCGGAGCGGACTTCATGGCAGGTGGTGGTTCCATTCCGTTTGAGATGCTTCGCTCAGGCTTCGGGGAAGTCGTAGCCGGGGAATATAATCCTGTGGCCTACGTCATCCTCAAGGCATCTCTTGAGTATCCTGTGAAGTATAGCGATCAGCTGGTAGCCGATGTTAAAAGGTACGGGGAGCAGCTCCTTGCTGCTCTTCGGAGAAGTATAGGTAAGTATTTTACAAAGCATCCTCTTGGACAGCCCAATGCGTACATCTGGGTCAGGATATTCAAGTGCCCTGAGTGCGGCGTTGAAACTCCATCTCTTAAGAGTCTCTTGCTTGATAGGGACAAGGGCTATGCCCTCTATCCTATCGTGAAAGACGATACCGTTGAGCTTGCGGTGGTCCGGGTCGAAGCGATAGACGACGGTTCGAAGTTCAAAGTTGTTGAGGGGAAGTTTACTGGAAAGATCTTCGACGCGAGGGGCTACGAAAAGGGCGGAGAGCTTGAATGCCCCAAGCATCGCCACACTGTCTCCAAGGAGGCAGTAAAAGGACAGTATCAGACATTTCTTGATAGTATGGAACGGGACGGCTATCACGGGAGTCATCCAGCAAGGTTAGTGGCCGCTGTCCTCGAAGGGAGAAAATATGTTGAACCGACTACAGAGATGATCGCTGCTTATTCCCTTGCTGAAAAAGACCTTAGAGAAAGCTGGACCGAACTTATCAGTAAAGATTTGCTCCCTCTTGAGGTTCACGGTAAGGGAGAAGCAGACAGAGTAGTCGAATACGGTTTGGATACCTACGTGAGAATGTTTAACGCTCGCCAACTCCTCATCCACGCGGAAATCATACAACTCATTAGAGAGACCCATATCCGTGTCATTGAGGATGAGGCTAGGAAAGGTCGAAATATACTGGAATCTGAGGAATACGCCAAGGCAATAATAACTTACCTGACACTTATCTTCGGGAAGACTCTAGATTATAACTCAACCCTGACCTCTTGGGATCAGTCTCAGGGCTCGATTAACCACGTCTTTGATACCCATGCCTACCAATGGTCTTGGGACTTTGGCGAATTTGACATGACATCTGAAGACATGAGCTTTGGTTGGACGCTACGCAACGTACTCAAGGCGATGAGGGGAATCGTCAAAAGAACCAAGAACTTGGAATCCCGAACAAAGGTAATATTCGGGGATGCCGGTAACCAAACGATTTTCCCAGAAGGTGATTACGACCTTGTCTTCATCGATCCACCTTACTATGGAAATGTACAGTATAGCGAGATCAGCGATTATTTCTATGTCTGGTTCAGGAAGACTCTTGGTAACATCTACCCCGAAGCCTTCCAGACGCCCGAGACACCCAAACAGGAGGAAGCCGTGGCAAACCGCGTCCGTCACGGGGGCGATAAACTCGCCTCTGCCCATTACGATAAGAAGATGCACCAAATCTTCGCCAACACTCACAAAGCCCTTAGAGACGATGGCGTTTTCCTCCTCTGGTTCGCCCACAAGGCCGGAGCCGCTTGGGCAACCACTATTCACGCCCTCCTCGACTCAGGCTTCGCAATTACTGCACTTTGGGGCGTACGAAGTGAGATGATGAGGAGCCTCCACATCAGTGGAAAAGCCGCCCTAAGGACAAGCATAATCATGGTATGTCGCAAGCAACAGAACGGCGGTGGCTACATCCAAGACTCTCTCCAAGCCCTCAACAAGGCTCTCAGCCCCCGACTCCAGGAACTCGAAGACCAGGGCCTCATCGGACCCGACTTCCTCATGGGTGCCCAAGCCGAAGCTCTCAAGGTCGCCAGCGCCAACTGGCCAATACGGGACCCCAGCGGACAGTTAACATCGGAGCAAGCCCTCGACCTCCTCCTAGACCACGCCACAGGCGCCGCCGCCAACCACATCACACGTAAGGTCGCTCCAGAGATAGTCGGCATCGATGCACCCACCAAGTTCTATATCCTCACAAAATTCCTGTACAGCGACGAAGTCCCTTACGATGAAGCCCGTAGACTAGCCCTTGCCTGCCTCGGAGCTTCGGGAACTGGAGAACCCGTCCAAGAACTCGTCGAGAAGACCGGCCTAGGCAAGCTAGCCGCAACACAGGTAAGCGGCGAAAGAGCCAAGATGGTGGTCCTGAGCACTCCTTGGGACCGCGCCCGCGACGGCCACCTCTTCAGGGCCGACCCCGCCCCAACTGTTGACTATATTCACGCCGCTATCAATGCTCTCGAAGAGGGAAAACCCATCACCGAGGCAGCCATCCAAATCGCTAAGGCTGGTTCCCTAGCCTGTGATGCCCTGAAGGCTCTCTACCAAATCCTCCCAGACGAGGTCACCATTGGCAAGAGAGCCACACGCAATAGGGAGAAGATTCACGTCCAAACCCTCCTCCTCACCGTCTGTCAGGAAGGACTCCACCTCAAAGTCCAAAACCAGCTCCGAAAACAGGAGGCCCAACGAAGCCTCAAAGAGTATACCAAGGAGAAATAGCCATGAGCAGTCTGAACACGATCTACCTCTGCGAGCCTCCGGCCCTCGACCGCCTAACAAAACTCTTCGCCCAAGGTCTCGGAACCAAACCCGAGGTATACATGATCCTTGACCTCATGCGTACCGCCGCTGCAACACCTAACCGAATCCCAATAAAACTCCTCATCATCAAAGGCCTCACATCACTCCTAACAAGCCAGTACAGCGACCCCCAAACAGCCATAACCCTCTTCAAAGAAGCCCTCCGCAAAATCAGCAGAGACGCCACTATTCTCGTCGAAGCCAATAAGATCACCTGGACCCCGACCAACAGGAGTGAAGCCACAGTTGATGGTATAACCCTCCCTATTGAATCCATAGACATGGAACAAACCCTCAAACAACAAGCAGACTACAACGTCAAGAATTTCATCAAACTCCGCCTCTAGGGAATGATTCCTCATCAAGAGTATTTCTTCGGATTCTTCTCTGCGCTTGATTACGACTTCTACCTGAGGTAGAACTTCAACCTTCAGAAGTCTTAAAGTTCTCAAAGAGCTTAGTCTGGACTGGATTCTGGGACAGGATAGCCACTACGGCGTGATAATATATCCACGTTCCTGTAAACTTTCCCCGAATCAGGGCCGTGAATGCTGCTATCAGTTGTTCACGAACCCCTTCACTTCTCAGTGAAAGGCTTGGCGGCTATCTGCACATCTGAAGCCTTCACAGTCTTTCTACCTGCATGAGACGAGAGCTCAACGGCCTGTTTTGCGATCCTAACGCCCAACTCCTCAAGAACCCGAGCCAATTCCTCGGCAGCGTCTTCCCCCACTCGCTCTGCCCCTGCTTTTCTGATTATCCTGTGTACGGCCGATAACGATAATTCTTCGGACAGATCTTTCACCTCCGCCCTGTTTTCTACCGATTTAGGAAAATAAGACACTAATATAAAGCGTTTTCGCTTCGATATGGTCAGAAGGCTGACCAGGGTGGTTAAAATCGGCATATTTGACGCTTTAGACTTTAAAAGCCTCGAGAACATGATAATGGAAAATGCAATGCTCGCTAAACCAGCGCAATTTTGGACCTCTTTCGAGTCATAATATGCTGCGATTCATCGAAAATCGAAGCGAATGCTTGAAAGCAGTAGACGCGGCACCACCCTCCTTCCGTCCTTTTCTAATGCAACGAAACCAAGCCTCCTTAGCATCTGCAAGTCCTCGTATACATTCTTCATATCCCTCTGCCCCGTCCTCTTCGCCAATTCGGTGATCGAAGTCGCTCCTAACCCTATCTGCTCAAGCAGCCTTATTCTCTTCTCAGTCAACACCTTCCTCAGGGATTTGATAGTGAAGTTCTCCTCAACCGAAACCTCGATTCCCTCCCCTTCCTTGTATGCACCTAACGCGTGGAGTAGAGACGTCCACCTCTCAAACTCTTCATCAGATATCCTATTCATGGCCAGCGCCTCGGTTGGTCCACAATGAAACTTTTCGAAGGACCTGATCTCCCTAAGCGCCTGATCCCGAGTCAAGAGCCTTACTACTATTATTCCCACATAGTTATTTGGCGCATCATACCAATAAAAACATTTTTCGAGACCCGATGAAGGCAAACGTTTGGTATGTCATACCATAAATGCATAAATTCCTTCCAAACTGTCAGTCAATGCGGTAGGTGCACTGCGTTGTCCAGCTTAGGAAAATTCCAAGGAAAGGTCAACAGGGTTCGCGATGCCGTGTGGGAGATCCCAACATCGTATAAACCTGGGATGCGGGTCAAGGCCGTAATATATGCTGACGATGATCTGCTCTCCAAGATGACTCAGGACGCGACTCTTGAGCAGGCAGCCAATGTCACGACCCTTCCGGGGATCCAAAAATTCAGCATAACGCTGCCCGATGGCCACGAGGGTTATGGCTTTCCAATCGGCGGGGTTGCAGCAACGGACCTCACCTCGGGCGTCGTGAGCCCAGGAGGCGTAGGCTATGATATCAACTGCGGCGTCAGGCTTCTAACAACAAATCTCGAGGAGAAGGACGTGAGGCCTGTGCTCCCTGATATCCTGAAGGCTTTGTTCGAGAATGTGCCCTCAGGCTTGGGTTCGAGCGGGAAGTTGAGGTTCAATACTCAGGAACTCGACAGAGCGGTAGTGGAAGGGGTTGGATGGGCAATCAAGAAGGGATACGGTCGAGCTGAAGATGCTGAACACTGCGAGGAGAACGGCACGATGCCAAACGCCGACCCGTCGAAGGTGAGCTCGACTGCCAAGAGTAGGGGCGCACCCCAACTCGGATCTCTTGGGAGCGGGAACCACTTCCTTGAGATAGACTTGGTCGACCAGATCCTCGACGAATCAGCTGCAAAGGCATATGGCATAACCCATCTCGGGCAAGTCGTTGTCTTCGTACACACTGGCAGCAGGGGTTATGGCCACCAGATATGTAGCGATTACCTGCAGGTCATGGAACACGCCGTCAGGAAATATAATATCAACCTCCCCGACAGGGAACTGGCCTGTTCGCCCGTTGAAAGCCCGGAGGCCCGCGATTACTTCGCAGCAATGGCCTGCGCGGTCAACTTCGCCTTCTTGAACAGGCAACTGGTCGCTCATTGGGTGAGGGAGTCCTTTGAGCACGTCTTTAAGACGAACAGCGAAAAGCTGGGATTGGACCTACTCTATGATGTCTGCCACAACATCGCTAAGATAGAGGAGCATTCAATAGATGGTGAAAGGAAGAAGGTCGTCGTTCACAGGAAGGGGGCGACTAGGGCTTTTCCACCAGGCAGCCCTTTGATACCGAAGGACTATGTGGGAATCGGACAGCCCGTGCTTATACCTGGATCGATGGGTACCTCGAGCTGGGTCTTAAAGGGCACCCAAGAGGCGATGAGCCTCAGCTTCGGCTCAACGGCCCATGGTGCGGGCAGATTTATGAGCCGTACCGCGGCCATAAAGAAGTTCTGGGGGAGCGACGTTAAGAAGAAACTCGAGGCGAGGGGGATATTGGTAAGGGCCGCAAATATCAAGGTTATCTCCGAGGAGGCCCCCGAGGCCTACAAGGATTGCGATGCCGTTGCGGAAGTGTCACACCGAGTCGGACTTGCGAAGAAGGTCGCAAGGCTCGTGCCAATAGGCGTCACAAAGGGTTAGTTAAGCGACAGCCCCTCTGAGCGATTGGGAGCAGTCGCACCCCCTCTCCTGCGGTATCAGGGTTATGGCAGTGGCGATGACCCTCCTAACGCCCTCGATGTTTTTGTTGAAGATCTCCGCAACCTCCTCATGGGTGATCTTCACAGGACCAGTTCCTGCTGCGTAGTTGGTCGACATCGCGATCGAAGCGTAGCACATAGTAAGCTCCCTCGATAGGACGCACTCAGGCACATTCGTCATCCCCACGACTTCGGCACCGATCCTCCTGTATCCCTCTATCTCCGCTGGGGTCTCGAACCTCGGGCCCTCGGTGCAGATATAGACGCCCTTGCTGACGTGCTTGACGCCTTCCTTCGCGCATGATGCGATCAATGCCTGCCTAAGCTCGGGACAGTATGGGTTCGTTACATCGATATGAACTACGCCCTTCACGTGCTTCCCCCCATCCACGATTATCTCGGTCTTCCCATCGTAGAAAGTCGTGGGCCTCATTCGAGTCTGGTCTATGAATTGATCTACTACGACGAAGGTGCCCGGTGCGATCGTTGGATTTATGGAACCCACGGCCTGCGTAGCCAGTATCCTTGTGACGCCAAGCATCCTGAGGGCATAGATGTTCGCCTTGTAGTTAATGAAACTGGGCGGGATTGCGTGCTTGACTTCTCTTGATCCGGGCTCGCTATGTCTCGGCAGGAATGCGACTTCTCTATCCTGGACATGCCCGATCTCGATCCTGGGTGTCTTACCAAAAGGCGTGTCGAGGATCACGAAGCTAGAGGATTCGAGAAGGCTGTAAAGGCCCGAGCCGCCTATTACGGCTATGCTTGCCCTCTCATGTCCCAAGCGACATTCGCCCCGATGGCCCTCTTGGTCCTCCTCGAATATATTATCGTTAAGACCACAGCTATACCCATTACTATCAGTGTCGCAATCAGCAACCATATTCTGTTGATAAAGGCTTCCACTTCATTCACGATCTCTTGGGCCGTTATGACATCGTTGGCCTTTAATAATCGCTCTGCCTCATCCAATTTGGCTAGCATTGACGGTGCGAATATCGAGATAATGGGCGAAGGATTGATGAGCTCCTTCCTCAACGATTGGATTTGAGAATATATTTGGTATGCATTGGGGATGTCGAATCCCCATGCCGCGAACATCGAGGCGATCTCGCTGCCATTGGGTGCTATCAATTCCATAGCAGATATTATCTGCAATGTGGTGTTGGGCTTCCACCCCTCAGCCTCTATGTATCGGAAGAGTTGGGAATAGTAAGTGTATCCCGTGAATGGCTCGCCCTTGACCTGAAAGGCTGAGCCGATATCGCTAACGATGGTAAAGGCTATCGCATAGTGTTGGAATTCGTTGTAGTTGGGATTTGTATACGAGGGCGACCACGCCCCTACTGCATGATACTCCGACTGCGGTATCTCCGCCGCTGTGGAAAAAAGACTGTCCTCAAGGTCTTTAGCTCCCGGCAGCCCTAAGTAGTATGTAGTCTGTATCGACAGATAATTAGCCAGACCTTCGTGCAGCCACAATAGCATAGGGGGTACGCCTGCTTTGGCGAGATATTGGTGGACGAGTTCGTGGAGGGCTATGCTCTCGATGTATCCTCCCTGTGTTCTGAAGTAGAAGAGATTCAAGCTGATGTTCCCGACACCTGAGAATGTATTCGGGAGTATCGGCACGAATCCCCCTATTGGCATGTCCGCTGGCGACTGGGGCACGAAGAAGTCGACATATGTGTGCCCTAAGGTCTTGTTGAAGAGATTTTGCAGAACTGGCGCGGATTTCCCATAAGCAGAAAGGACCTGTTCGGCAAGGGCTCTATATCTGCTCGCTGTGCTCACAGTGTATGTCCCACTTGTGAACTCCTCCACGTTCTGTTGGCCAGATATCGTGAAGAAGACGTAGATCCTCCCGCCTCCGTTCTGCATCACCTGCTTTATGTTGAATTGCAGTACGCCGGTTGAGATCTCAGTATATTGCGGTGTTACGGTATTTATCTTCTGCACTTCCTTTGGAAGACTTAGCGTTGCATATCCACTCAAATCGCTGGAAGCAAAGATGGCCGGTGACACGAAGAGTCCCTGTGGCTCTAGAAGCAGAGCTCCATACACCATCGTCCAGTTGATGGTGACGGTGATTGGCCCAGAGTAGAATAGCGTCAGGTTGTCGTAGAAGACCATGGACCCGGTGCTCGTGAGGGTACTCCTCTCAAGCGTCCCACTCAAGACCCTGATGCTCCAGTTGGTGGGTGCCTTTGGCACCACCACCCAGACAACGCCATTGACTTGATCGTCTGTGAAGGTTATGTTCGTTAATGTATTCCCGTTTTGGTCAAAACTGAGGGAGTAGTCAATATTTCTAGTCGGGGCTGACTTTACAAGGAGATTGGGTGCGAAAAGGGAGATGACAAGAGATACAATAACAAAGACGACTTTCAGTTTGCCCAGATGTTCGGGCTTCATGCTCCGCATCACGAAATAATCTGATTATTGGGCCATTGTCATGTTTATATGCATGCCTCACAGTAAATGTACAATTTTGGACCCAAGTCTTTTATTATAGTTTAACAGTTAGGTGCATTAGCCACGATGGTATCCCTAAAGGACTTACTTGAGCCATATGAAATACGACGAAGGGCCCATACTAGGTACTATGTGGCGCTCCTGACGATCACCACAGCGCTCCTGATTTTTTCGATCATCCTGGACTATGCCAATTCTTACCTGGCAACACCTCTTATCCAGCTCGGATCCCTGGCCTTCTTCACCACGATCTTACTTGGTGTTGCGGAAAGTTCCGCCATACGAGATAAGACGAAGAGGAACATCCTCTTCACGGTTCTCAATGCCCTTGGGAAGACGTCCTACAGCGTGCTCCCGTTCTTCGTTGCAAGCGTCGCAGTTCTCTTCTACCTAGGGGGCCCATCCTCCCAATCGTTCTTCCAGAACCTGAAGATTGTGATAACGATCCTCGGCATATTCGTGGCCGCTCCACTACTCTCCAAGATCGTCTTCCTGCAGCTGCCCATCCTATATCAGCAGCTCAAGGAGTCGAGGGTCCTCCCCGTCCTCTTCTATGGGGCATCCTTCATCATATTGGCAATGGGCGTGATCTCGTATCGATTCGCAACATATTTACTCGACAAGGCATTTCTGACATGGTACATGTATGAGACATTCCTGTTCTTCCTTGAGCTGCTCTTCCTCTATCTGTCAGCTGAAGCAGCATACTGGGGTAGCAGGGATTCGCTCTTCTTCACGCTGATATCCTATGTGGGGGTAACGACCTTCTCGACCCTCGGCATACTTGAGGCTACGAAGCTCACCTTCTTCGATTACTCGAATATCTTCCCGAAGATCGTTACGGGTCTGGTGCTGCTCGGCGCGAATACGGGCGTAATGGATGCCAGGATCACCACAATGGCCCTGGAGCCCTCTGGAAGAGACCAATCACCCCATCAGGACCTAGGCCAGTATCCGAGGCTCATGGGAGAATTGGCCGATACGATCGAGAGGCTCAGATCCGAACTCAGGCTGAACAGGACGCTCGTGGAGAGGCAGCAGTCGGTACTTCAGAGCCTCTATGATATCACAGAGAAGGCAGCTTCGCAACAGATCGACGGAACGCTTGAGAGCATTAGAGATGAGATAAAGAAGTTGAGGGAGACAACCCTCAAGACAATAAGGGATCCGATTGAGGAGCTCTTCGCTGGGATCAGGGACAGTTTGCTAAAGCAGAACCTGTATATTGATCAGCTCAAGTCCTTCATCGGTTTCCTCGTGGGACCTTCTGTGCCCGAGGCACTCCTCCTCCAGGGAAAACGCTACAGGGACGTTAATGAGGTCTCACCATTTCCCATCTTGCTGCTCTTCTACGCGGCAATATCAGAGCTTGAGACCGGAAGGAGAGTCGAGAACCTGAAGAAGGTTGGGTTCGCATCCTTCTTGATAACGAGGCACCCGAAGTTCAAGGGGACTTGGACCCGAAGGACAGCACAGGACTTCCTATCGGACATATTCGCAGGTTATGTGCGGCCCTACAGGGCTCAAGCCACGCTCATCCTACACGAGGAGAAAGGCGAGGAATTCATACGCACGGATGGAATTGCAGGCCAACTGGTTGAGAGGTTGAAGGAATATGCTGAGGCCATGGGCGCATTGAAGGACTCGAACCCCGCCTTCTATGGGCTGAAGAAGGTCGCTGAGAGGTTAATGACGGAGTTCGAGGTGCTGCCTGAGAATATTGCGCAGTATACGTTCCTCTCTGAAAAGAATACAGCCTCATAATATTTCAGAAACAGCATTCTGGGGTTGATATGAGATAAAATGATATACAATAGTCCAAAATTGCCCTTAAATTCTATTTACTATCAAAAACGAAATAAAATATAATAAGTATCCGATATTTATGTCGACATTGTTATTTCCCTTGCATAAGGGTGCAAAACAATTATGGCCACTCAGAACAACGCTAGAATCTCCATAGTAGTGCCTACATTGAATGAGGAGAAGGCCATTGGCAGAGTGATGGATAAGATAAGGGAGCACCTGCAAGATTATGAAGTTATTGTCGTCGATTCTAGCGATGATCATACGTTCGAAGAAGCACTGAGGAACGGAGCGGTGGTCATAAAGGAACCGAGGCTGGGTTACGGCCATGCCATAAAGAAGGGATTATCGATGGCTTCGGGGGACGTACTGCTCTTCATAGATGGGGATGATTCCTACGATCCCTCTGATATACCGAAGGTGATTGGGCCCATACTCCAGGGTGAAGCCGATGTGAGTCTGGGTACCAGATTCCACAGCAAGCCAGAGGGAATGACGACCATGAGGTATATAGGCAATCTCATGATAAATTCCATCTTCTCGACCCTCTTCAAGAATAGGGTAACTGACAGCCAGACCGGACTGAAGGCGATGTCAAGGGATGCGTATGAGAAGCTGGATCTAGTGGAGAATGGTATGACCTTCTCCACCGAAGTCCTCCTCAAAGCCCTCTTGAGAAAGCTGAGGGTGCGCGAGGTACGAGTCAGTTATAGGACGAGGGTTGGAAGCTCGAAGCTCAGCCCCATGCGGGACGGCGCAAGGATACTATTCTATATATGCGGTGAATGGTTTAGGTAGAAATTAGTTACTACATAAGATCGAGGGAGATGTTCACATCTTCGGGAATGCGTATCCTCATGAGCATCCTCAGCGCCCTCTCGTTCGCATCCATGTATATGACACGCTTGTGAAGGCGAAGCTCATACTTGTCCCAGGTGATGGTGCCTTCCCCACTAGGTGGTTTTTGAGTGGTTATGAGAACTTTTTTAGTTGGAAGGGGGATTGGACCTGCTATCTTGACTCCCGTCTTCTCGGCAACGCCCTTTATCTCGGTGGAGACCTCTTCAAGCTTCGCTAGATCCGTACTAGAAACCCTTATTCGTGCTGTCTGAACCATTGTTAATCACCCTCCATCAAGGGTCTTTTCGAATTGCCCGAACGACATTTGTAACCGACGCTTGCCTTGAGTCATAGAAGAGGGGGAAATAAAGACTGCGGTCAGTCCCTACTGCAAGGAAGAGACCTCGAGAAAGGGTTTCAACATGTTCTAGAAAAAAGGTTTTGAGGATCGATCTGTCACTTGGGCGTGAGCTATGAAGTTCAGGGGTGTAGTAACAGTGGCTGTCGTAGTATTATTGTGCACAATAATACTATCGTATATCACGCTTCGAACATTCTCTGGGCTTACATTCATCCAAGTGGGATCTAGGCGTTTTGGGATATTGAACCTCGATCAGACTCAGACGGTTTGGGCTTCGCTGCTCGGACTTAGCGCTCTGGGTTTCAGCGTGGGCTCAGCGATAGCATCGAACAATCCATCGCTTGGCCTGTTCCTCGGTTCATACTCGGGAGATTGGATCTTTAAGGCGATAATCACATTAATAGTCATAGGGATCTTGGGCGGGCTGGTCGCAGAGGATCAAGGTGGCGCAACTGTTGCATCGGCCATTGGAACGCTCTTGGCTCTAATCTTTGGCGCGATCCTCACCTTTCATGTCCTGCCGCCCATGATGGCGGGCCTCGGCATGTCGCCGGGTGACCAGTCGGAGCTCATCTCCGCCATCGCCGTCTCCCAGTTAGCAGGAGCGCTGCCCGCCTCGCTCATCACGGCCATCACCGGTGCTCTAATCGCGAAGGTGATCATGCGCAGGCGCATCATAAAGATTGAGCCACTCAAGCTGCCCCCGCCTCCACCGGATGAACTTCAGAAGCCATTCAGCTTCTGCCCCAACTGCGGATGCGACCTCAGGGAGTTCAGTCAAGACAGGAGCACATGCCCGAAGTGCGGCGAACCCCTTCCCGGACGCAGCTAGGGCCAACTAACTAGGATAGGTGCTTCTCGATGGCCTTCATGAGGACCTCTTCACCGCAGGCACCCATGACCCTCTCGACGGGCTCTCCTCCGACGAAGACCAAGAATGTAGGTATGCCCAGAACCCCGTACTTAACGGCAATGTCTGGACTCTGATCGACATTCAGGCTGACGAAGAGCGCCTTGCCCGAATAGCTCTTGCTCAATCGATCGAATATGGGACGCATCATACGGCATGGAGCGCACCACTCGGCCCAGAAATCAACCACCACCGGCTTGGGACTTGTAAGCACCATTTGGGGAAAATCTGATGAGGACACGCTCGCGGGGCCGGACTCAGCATCTGTTTCTGGTGAATCGCTCATGCTCAAAATAACGGCTGGGGTCATTTAAAGCATTCATTCTGACAAAGTGAAGGTTTGACGTTGTATGGTGGATACCCTTGAAAAAATCGGACAATACCGCTTTGCTATAACGACAACCTACAGTGAGAGGGATGGGCTCATCACAACATCTGTTCACTTAGGTCTAGACTTATATCCGCCTTGGGAGAGGCCAAAACTGGGCCGATGGTCAAGCCTGGTATTGACACCTCCTTGGCATCATCCGATTAGGTTGATAAAATGGAGGGGATCCTGGGTTCTGAGTCTTGGACTCGCCCAAAAATCCCAGTCGGTCCACCTCTCACACATCCATAAAATGAACCAACTCTCTTAGCATCTCCTAAGGACCTACTTCTAGCCCATTGTTATGACGTTAGGAATAGTATATTGTAAACCAGAAGTCTATATTGTATTTTTTATAGACATTGATGTTATGGTTAAGTATCTTGCCTACGTACTCTGCGGCCATGTTAATGCTCTTAGTCCCTTCAATGTTCACGATTTTACCTTCTTTGTACATTACAGCACCAATTAATTTCCCGAACTTTTCCTCAATTTGCTTATCATATTCATCGTTCATGCTCAAGAAAGGTTTGGTCATCAGAAAATTAATCTCGTCCATAACTTCCTTTATACCAAAGACTTGCATAGGCCATGCGATATGCCCATTTCCGTGAATACACTTAACGATCTTTAAATTTACAGGAATTCTTGCAATCAACCAGTTGTAAGTCTCCTCATCTTCCCTCTGCCAATCCTCCCCTTCTCGAATCGGCTTATAGAAGGACTCTGCAAAGATAGGGTGTTTTAAGTTCCTCCGTTCTAAGATCGCCTTAGCTGAGTAACCGAAACAACCCGTCATCGCAGTCCACATTATGACAGGTAGATATCTCAGCTTGGTTCTCAGCAGGCCAAGGTCCTCTTCGCTAAAACCGCCTCCCCAATCTGATTCTTTCTCTATAGCTTTCTTGATATTCCTGGACCCTATCCTGTTAAAAACCTCATAAATCACCCATGTCATCTTCTCACTCGCTCCACTTGTCACCCATATTTCTCCATCCCATTCACTATCTCAATCCAATTCATATCGCCAACTCTATTCATCAGTTCCGTCAAGATATTACGCTTACCCTCCTCAAACAACTCATCGTTTATGTGATTAACGAACACGAAATAAACCTTGTTGATGTGCATAGCTTCCATTGTCTTCTTATATTTCACCATTTCATCTATAATTTCATCGTATATCCTACCTTTATAGAAAAGCTGTCTGAAAGTATCTTCATTCCAAAACTTGGCATCAACAAGTCTATCAGTCTCGAATACATCAATCCTGACTTCACCACCTTTATATGGAAGGGTCCTTACGCCCAAAACTCTATCTGCATCATGCTCGATAATCCTCCACTCTCCGTACAAGCCTTTATCATAAAGAGTAAAGCTTCTTGCATCCTCAATCTGGTATCCTATTACCTTATTATATACGCCGATGACCTCGCCTATCATAGTTTCGTTCTTCATTCCAAGTGCGTTAAGGTAGCCCTTAAACTTCTCAACATCTAGGCCTCCAAGTCGAATTTCATAGCGCGTGAGATGGCGTTCTGATACTAATCTATAAACCACCACAAGTGTGTCTCTGAGATTAATGTAATGGACATCAACGACAATACGAACGTTGCGCCCTTTAGTTATTAATATAGCCTTTGGCGGTTCATAGCCGTTATGACGTATCTTGATGACATGTTCCTTCCCTGCGACATCCCTTATCTTCAAAGTCAAGTACACGGCATTTCTAAAGCCCCCCTCCCAATGGATTCCTGTTGCTTCAACAGGGATTGCGCGAGAACCCACAACAATGTAATAACGGCCTCCAGCACCGATCTTGACGCCGAAGGGAAGGCCTCCCCGATTAACCTCCTTGATATATTCAATCGTACTTACCTTCCTTATCGTTATCTCAATACTCCCTTTTTTCTCTCCCAGCCATTTCGGGATTTCCCTATCGATTTTCTTTGCTCCTGGGTTCCACCACTTATAGAGGGCTTTGCCCTCTCCTTCTATGGCGAAAATGCAGCTCTCTTCCCCCAGATACTTTCTAAGGACATCTTTGGGCATTCTAGCATTTAAGTGCCCCCTGCCGTCTCTGTGAAGTTGGGCTTTTATCTTAAAACCGTATTTGGGAGGTATCTGAAAACTTCTGTGGTTATGGATATCGGATCTGGAAATTGCAGCGCTCCTGAGGTCGGAGCGATCCCTGGAGCGAGCCGATTTCTGTCCCAAGGCTCAGCCTCTTCGTTTGAGTTCCACCTGGCCATCCCCGTGAACTATGATAAATGTCGTCATATCATCCCTTCTTGTTCCTAGGGTCTCATGCTCGTCATCGAAGGCCCAGCAGCCAGTAGAGGCGACCCTCTTCTCCTCGTCGATGAATGGCCTGTGAAGGTGCCCTATGATCAACCATCTCGCGTGGGCCCTCCTCCTCTCCTCCTCCATCCGCCCGATGATCGCCTTCAGGGGCGAAGAGACATCTCCTATGACATCGTGTCCGTGCTCGGCCACAACATAACTGCCGTCGACCAGCTTAATGACGAGTTGATCTTTTGCGTTCCTGTAGAATCGATATAGGTCGAGGTATGTTTGAGTGAAGTGCTGGTCGTCCTCCCTTGACCAGAGCATCGGCTTAACCCTCTGGGCCATCGTCAGCTTATCGAATGCCGAAAGGAAGTCGCCCTGGTCGCCGTCGCTGCAGCCCTTGACGACGAAGACCAATGAGCCCAGCTCTCGCAGCGTCGCGAAGAAGGCGCTTGTCTCCTGAAAATCGGGTCTGCCCTTCAAGTCGTATACATCCCCCACGAATATGATGTGAGTCGGCTTCTCCTCCCTCAGGCAGGCTAGGAAATTATCCAGCAGCTCCCTGCTCGACCAGATGTGGATGTCCGACGCCAGTAGAGCCTTCTCATTCTCCTCCAGTATTAGGTCGCAGGTCAACAGCTGAAGGGGAGGGGCCGATGGATTGTCCACGTTATTGATGAGGTAGTTGAGGTTGTGCCTGGCTCTAGCGCCTAGGTCGTTCATCAGGTCCTTGGGCTTGACCTTCGAGCATGGAGCGCACTTGCATTCCACGAACCTGTTGGTGACATCGACACGACCACTATCTGAGTAGAGCAGCCCCCTCTCGGCATCGAGGAACCAGCTGAGGCCGGCGACGGATAACCTCGGTCCCTTTGGAAAGTCGTTCTTCATGGAGGAGAGCCACTTCGGACTCAGAGCGCCCATGATGAAGACCGACTTGGCCGACTCTGCAAAGTGATGGAAGTATGAGTAGACAACCTGCCTGACGGCGCTGTCCTCGTTGAATGATACCATGTACTCGGAGGCATGGAGGGCCATCGAATTGATGCCAATCTTAGCTAGGGTCTCGACGCTGAACTTGATCTGGCCCTCGATGTCTCCCTTCGCGAGCCCGTAGACGGGCATCCCGCATTCGGCCAGCTCGTGCGTGAGCTTGAGCCCCATGAGTAAGTTGACCCAGGAGTCGTAGAGCGGGATGTCGATGTAGACTGGGGAGTCCCAGGCTATGGCCGCATCGAACTTGGCTCTGTTCACTATGCCCATGAAGAAATAGAAGATGTCCTCTCGGGTGATGAGGTCGTCGGGCATTATCGAGGAGACCAGCACCTTACCATCGAAGTTGAGGTAGGAATGAATGTCGCCGGCCTTCTCTACAGCATTGCGAACGCCCTCGTCGAAGAGGTCCTCGAACATGACGACGATGGCGCCGACATCTATGGGGTCGAAACTCACAAGATTCTTGAGGGAGACCAACGGCACGACGCCCGGCAGCTCGATTGGATGGCTCTTCACTATGCTCAGGTTCTCCACCTCTGAGATCAGTTTCCTAACTGCCTCTTCGGTCAGGTCCCAGGTCTTCTTGCCTATCCGGCAGATGCCACACTCCTGCATCCTCTTGATGGCCGGAGCCTTCAGCTTACAGCCAGCCTGATAACAATGGTAGCCTTTAACGCCGTACTGCTCTATGCCGCCGCAGAGCTCCAGAAGGGGACAGGACTTGCAGTTCCGATCGCAGCCCTTAACCTTCAAAGTGTTTCAGATGAACGAATGCTATCACATATTTAACAACCAATGAATCTTTCATTGTAAGGGTCGGAATCGCAAAGGCTAGCTTTAGGTCAGCCTTAACTCGGATCTACGACTAAGTGAATTTAAATTGTAGTTGGACTGAGCTCGAAGAGATCTTGGCGACAATATGGGCAACCCTCGCCGCGTAAGAACCTCTTGGCTTCATCTGGCAACATGTAACCATCTGGCGTTACCAAGGAGAGATAAATGGCCCGTGGGTCGTATAACTTACCACATAGCTGGCATGCCATGTTTTCCTCAGTAACATCATCCCAAAATGCCTTGTCCTCGCTTAAGACAGCCAATACATATTCAGCCTCTCTCAAAATCATCTCTTTCGTGGCTTTAAGATCCTCTATGCGATCTAATTTCTGGACGAAAGTGATCCTTTCCTTTCCTTTAGGCCTGATGGCCTGCGATTCGGACAAGGCCCCCTTATGTCTCAATCTTCGGTTCATGGATTGTGTTCCCCACCATTACTTACATGCGATAATCGCAGACGGAGTTCATAAAATTATGTAACTGTGAGGCAACAGTAACAGCTTACGGTTTATTCAGATGACCCAAATTTGAATAGATCGTGGCGACAATACGGGCAACCCTCGCCGCGCAAGAACCTCTTGGCTTCATCTGGCAACATGTAACCATCCAATGATGCTAGAGATAGGTAAACGGTCTGTGTATCAAGTATCTCACCGCATTGAGGGCATTCCATGAATCCCCCCCAGCATCCCAAAATCCCCTGTCCTCGCTTAAGACGGCCAAAATGTATTCGGCTTCCCTCAATATTATCTCTTTAGTGGCTTCTAGATCCTTAGTAAAATCCAATTCCTGGATGTGATTGGCGCCTTCCGACCCAAGGCCCTGCGACGCTGATACAGCGCTTTTCTGCCTCGATTTTCGATTCATCAAAACCAACTACTAGCTCTATTAATAGCTACTAATTCAAATAGTAACAAGATATATATGTTTTACTAATTACGTAGTTCTTAACCATAGCTTAGAAGATGTGATCTAAAATCTTCTAGAGCCTTCTAGTATTCGTCTCTTCCTACCAACCTGAAGACCGTTACGGTGCCCAATACCTCCATTGTATCCTCGCGACCTATTGGCTTTACCCCAATCAATATGATCTTCTTGCCGATGGCATTGACCACGAGTTCCTTTACCTCATCCCTGCTCATTCCCTTGGCCATGAAGTACTTAAACAGCTGCTCCTCGTATAATACAACCTTCCCAAAGTGATCGTAAGCCTGTTCCATCAGGGATTTTACTCGCTTTCTTTCCATCCTAGCATTCTCCTTATCTTTTCTAGGTTCCTTGCCCCCTCTGCCTCTGGAAATAGTTCCTGAACTTTCTCGCTTACCCATTCTACGGAAATTTCAGGTGGGTTCTCATCTTTAACCCTTCTTATCTCAAGAATCTCATCATCCGTAAGCCTTCTTCCTCTGAACTTCCTGTAAGCCTCATACAGTTTTTCGAATCTCCTTGCCTTCCAAGTGCCTGGAAGCATTCCATATTCATCGTGTATAAGATCGATTAAATTTGGCCGTGTGAAATGGATCTCCCAGAAAGCTGTAATCCTGCCTTTCTTACTGAGGTGAATCTTTGTCGGGTGTCCCTCAGGCCAACCTTTTTTCTTGTGAGTGGAGCTTAGTATGAATAGTTCTTGATTGAATAAAAGAGGCGGATTCTTGATGATATTATTTAGTAGATCGTAATCTTTTATGTTGCCAATAGCTATCTTACGTTTTCTAAGAATTTCAGTTATATTTTTAATAGTATTGACTTGTTCACTTGAGAGCTGGGCCATTATGTCTACAGAGCGGCCCCATGCTATGTACAGGCAAGCTCTTCTGTAAGGGCTAATGGTAAGGGAAGTCCATCCCTCTTCTACAAGGGTTGCTTGTATGTGATAACGAAAAAGCTCCGGATTTTGCCTTAAAAGAGAATCTAGAGGGGGATTTGTCCTTGTTTTCCTGCCGAAGGGAAGGCCAGAAAAATCAAGAGCCCTTGCGAGAACTGGGTTTGCATATGCAGCTAGCCCATAGCCCTCAAATGTCAGCTCCTTTCTGATTGACCCTCCCAAGCCTTTGATAACATTAGCAAAATACCTTAATAATACAGGATCTTGGTTGACATAACTCAACGTCCCTACAGATTTCTTCTTCACAGAGATCCTCCCTTCGTTAAGCACATGGCTCTTTAGTCTGACGAAATCGCTAGAACTCATGTTGACTGGGTAGAGCTTTGGACTTTGAATAATGCCCTTTTTTTCGAGCTCATTTGGATCAACGTGGAATCTCTGGCAGAAATTTTTGAGGATCCTAACACTCACGATGCTCTTTCCTTCTTTTATCCAGGGATAGACTCTAGCTAACCCCCTCTTGTTCAGGAACTCTTGCATGCCCGTTATGCCTAAGCGCGCCATCTCGTGCACAATGATATCCCGAACGAAAGCCATGTTGATTACTACTCGAACATAAGAAGACTCATTATACCAATGATAATAATTCTCTCCTGTAGACCCTTTACGGGATCTTGTAGAGTTTTTGAAGTTTAACCGACATCTTAGACGATATGAGTGTTGACCCAAACTTCATATGTTGTCTTAGTTACCCTATTTAACCTCCCATGAATGTTTACTATTGATCGCATCCCATATCGATTAAGATGGAGTGGGTCGGGAAGGATTTGGACCTTCGACCACCTCCGTGTCAGGGAGGTATCCTAACCAAACTAGACGACCGACCCAAGGCGCATGGCCTTCTGTTAGGCCCTCTGATTGCGCCTCAGTCCTTAACCAACTACCAGGGACCTTTTTGGCTTTTGCGGTCTCTCATTTTATAACCTTAGCATCTCGACAGAGAAGGCAGGCATGTCCTCCTCGCAAGTCAAGCAAGTGATAAGGAAGCGCGTTTGGGACCTTATGGAGAGGGAGGGCATTGCAAGGTTTCCGAGGCCCGTCTACGACAGGATACCCAACTTCGAGGGAGCGGAGATGACTGCTATTAGGCTCATTGAGCTCGATGCCTTCAAGCGCGCAAGAACCGTAAAGGTAAATCCGGACGCCCCTCAGCAGTCCGTTCGCGAGAAGGCCCTGTCGAGTGGCAAGCGCCTCCTCATGCCGACCCCCAGGCTCAGGCAGGGCTTCATCCTTCTCGAGCCAAACGCAATACCGAACTCGAAGATCCGATACGCCTCGACGATAAGGGGCTCCTTCGAGTACGGCAAGATCGTGGAACTGGATGGCCTGCCCAAAGTTGATCTCGTCGTCGTCGGCTCCGTAGCTGTCACTCCAAATGGAACACGGCTTGGTAAGGGAGGGGGCTACAGCGAGATAGAATACGCCGTCCTGCGCCAGCTCGGACTCGTCGATAACGCCACCCCTGTAGCCACAACCGTGCACGATGCCCAGGTGATAAGCGACGAGATACCTCTGGAATCTCATGACCTCATAGTGGACATCATCGTGACGCCTACCAGAACGATAGTAACGGGCTCTAGAGCCTCCAAGCCTTCCGGCATCATATGGAAGAAAGTGGGCGAGAAGATGAGGAAGGAGATACCAATACTCAGATCACTGGAGTCAAGTTAGCGGCTTTTATTCCGATTTGGCACCGGGGGGCTCTATTTCATATCTATATCTCCTTATTTTTGCCTTCTTTCCACGGAGGCGATGCTTGATGGAAGGTGCTTTGGTATCGGAGTTCCTGATGGTGGCG
>Ga0315282_10003844_pt1 | contig 26669 bp, 29 predicted proteins | sample YL17G07_20_MG_FD_203693 | JGI IMG/M metagenome (GOLD analysis project Ga0315282, IMG submission 203693) | Sediment microbial communities from Yellowstone Lake, YNP, Wyoming, USA - YL17G07_20 | ecosystem: Environmental > Aquatic > Freshwater > Lake > Sediment | place: USA: Wyoming | collected...
AAAGTTTTGGTTGGTAGTGCTCATTCAAGAGCCTACCATTTATTTCTTTATTTTTCAGCTAGAAATAGTTTGCGGTTTTACGCTGCTGTTGACCACCGTTCAAAGAACGGATGGAAAGGGGATTCTAACGTTAAAGAAGGTTTTTTTCCCATAATATCCCTAAAGTATGTAATAAGAAAGGAATCTGGACCGCAGCTAAAATTAGTTATGTACGTAGCGAATAATTGAGGATGCTTTTTAACAAATTTTGCAGCTTTTGTAATCATTTGTCCAATGGACCAATACATGTTGGAAAGGTTTTCTTCATCAGCATAAGGTAAAAAATCAAATGGAATAGTAACCACGCCTCTTGAAGCAAATTTATGCGGAATCCCCATATTTGCTATTTTTGAAAATGCATTATAGGGTCTTCCAAAGATAACCATTCCTACTTTAGAAGGATCTTTTTCTAGCTCTTTTAAAACAGTTTTGCCAATCTCTTTAATTTCCTTTTGAAATGCATTTTGTTCTTTTAAAGCAAAGTCAAAAGCCTCTTCTGATTTCTTCGTGTCAAAGCCAAGTTCTGCTCCAATCTTCACGAATTTATGTTTTTCCCTTTCAATTCCTTTATGAAAATCAAGTATTGGTGCCAATACCTTCTTATTTCTTAGATCCTTAAATGCTGTCCTAAGATAATATGTTTCTCCTTGTACAAATGGGCAAGTACAGCTGTCTTGAAGGCCATTTTCCACATAGAGGTTGCGTACATGAGGTAAGAAAAAATAATCAACATCCTTCTTCAAAAGATTCTGCATATAACCATGGCTAATTTCGACAGGATAGCAAAATGCCGCCCCTTTTTTATTTATACCTTGATCTTCTAGTTTATCGGGTAAAATAACTTTTAATCCAAGCTTTGAAAAAAAGTTGCAATAAAGAGGATATAATGTTTCCACAAGTAATGATCTGTTTAAACCTAGGGTCTTTCCTAGAATGTTTGGCTTAAAACTTGCATATTTTTCAAACAATAACTCTTGTCTTAATAAGACTAAATCAACTTTTTCAGCCTCAAAATTTAGTTTTAGGTTAGCGTATTTATTGCATGCCCCGCCAAACGGATAGGTTTTATCCCCAATCTTCACTGTGGTTATCTGGCATTTTCTGTCACATTTTTCTTCTCCACCAGCACAAACAAAGGATTTTCCATATTCAATTTCTCGTTCAGATAATTCTTTGAGATCGAAATTTTTTTCTTTTAATAAATTGGCTTTTTGTCTTTTCTTAACTTCAAGAGCCACACCAAAAGCACCCATTAAACCAGGCTCAGGAGGGACAATTATCTTTTTTCCAATAAGTGCAGTCATAGCAATGGGGACTGCTTTGTTATAGCAGACGCCCCCCTGCATAAAAACCTTTTTTCCCACAGGTCTATTACCCTTTACTCTGTTTGCATAGTTCATGCAAATTGAGTATACAAGTCCTGCTAAAATGTCTTCTTTGCTTAATCCCTCATTCATAGCATTTTTAATATCGCTACTGATAAATGCAGCGCATTGGTCATTAAAATTTGGCGGTTGCTGCCCCTTTAAAGCCATGCCGGCTATTTCTGTCATTTCTACGTTTAAAGTTTCTTTTGCTGATTCCTCAAGAAATGACCCAGTCCCTGCTGAACATGCTTCGTTCATAGCATAATCAGACGCAACTCCATTGGTAATATAAGTGTATTTGGCATCTTGTCCGCCAATTTCAAAAATTGTGTCCACCTCTTTGTCAAAACAGCAAGCCGCAGTTGCATGAGCAATTATTTCATTTATCACTGCATCTGTTAAGGCATGTAATCCAGCAATCTGTCTCCCAGAACCCGTTACACCCAAGCCGATAATCTTAATGTTTGACTGAAGTTTTTCGTTTAGACTTCTATAACATTCTTTTGAAGCTCTCACCGGATCTCCATTTGTTCTCAGATAGATGGAAGCAAGAATCGCATTATCTTCTTCCCTTAATACTATTGCTTTAGTTGTAGTTGAGCCAACGTCAAGACCGATGATGCAAAGATCTCCTTCTTTAACAATGGCTTGTTTCATTTCTTTAAAAGCTACATTTGATTCGAACTTATTCAAAGGCTGTAGAAACTCAAGCGGAGAATACTCTTTTTTTATCAGATTATGAACGCCTAAAAAAGATTTTGTATTGCCGGATAAAGCCCATAATCCAGCACCTAATGCCTCAAAATAAGGGGCTTCTTCAGGAACTATTGCATCTGGAACTTCTTTTCTGATAAGGTCTACCATCGCATGATTTTGAGTCACACCACCCACAAGCATTATTTTTTTCTTATGTTTTATTCTGTCAAGCTGTTCGATTACTTTTTGAGCCATCATATGGCAAAGCCCAGCTAAAACGTTTTCCTTGGTTATTCCTTTGTTTAAAGCATGTGTACAGTCGCTTTTACAAAAAACTGAACATCTGCCAGCTACATGGTATGGGATTCCTTTTTTTGCCTTATCAGTTGCCTCAGTAATTCCAACATTCATTCTGCGTATTTGCTGAAGAAAGAATTCTCCAGTTCCTGAGGCACATTTGTTTCCGGTTATTGCAGTAACTATTCTTCCTTCCTTATCCATAACATAAGTAATGAAGTTTTCTCCGCCTAAACTTACAACTGCATCTAGGTCATCATATCTCTTATCCTTACTTTTAAGGTATGCTAAAGCAACCTCAATAGCTTCTGCTTCAGATATAGAGGTAAGATCAATCAATTCCCTAAATTTTCTGCCAGTAACAGCTATTTTTACATCTCCCTTAATATGGCTCAATGCCTTTATAAGGGCTCCCTTTGGATCCCCTTCGTGCTGAATAGATATGATATGTTGCACAGCTAAAGAGGCCATAGCTTTCAGTTCAACAACCTTTATTGTAGATGCCCCCACACATATACCAACGGACTTCATTGAGAATGAAATTTATGATTTTCAATTATTATCTATTAAGTATAGGGCCTGCACCCATTCCCGGCTCAGCCTCATAACCGTATATGGCAGGATGGAATGGTTCAGGAACAGGGATAAAGACCCTCAAATTTAAAAACTTTTTAATCTGCCCTTGGAATCTATATGCTTCCCTCCATAGCTCTTTCTCCCGTTTTGCAATCTCCTGATGCATTATCCTCTCATCATAAAGCCTTTTAAAATGTTTCAGGAACCAGTGATTTCCCCACTCATTAGCATAATCAAGCTCAACCTTAGGCCTAACAAAAAACTCAAGCTCCCCCTTCTGTACCTTCATCTTTTTTCCGTGATGCATAACCTCTAATTCCTGTAAGTAAACCATATGAAAGTCAACGTCCATCCTGTTCCTGAAATATCCACTGAATTTGCCCTCAGGATATTTAAATAGTCTCCAATAAACCCACAATTCTGTACCTCCTCTATGAATGCCTTTCTGAAAATACTTCTCTGAATATAATGTTTCAATATCCCTATGGACGTATGCCATGCCCTTGCCAAGTGATCCAAACCATCCTTCTTCTCCAAGGTATTCATGCATCATTATGTATAAGTTTTTTAAATGAAAAACATCATTATATTTTATTCTAAATTGCGGAATAATCACTGTTTTTGGAAAAAAAGCCGATTTAGCCATAAACTATTATATTGGAATTTTTGTTTATAAAGTTTTCGGAAGTTTTTTATAAAAATCCTGTTTTCCTGGATAAAATGCTAGTAGGAGTCGTAGGTAAAGCTAACACAGGCAAATCAACATTTTTCAAAGCAGCCACTCTTGCAGAGGTTGAGATTGCAAACTACCCCTTTGCCACAATAAAACCAAATCACGGTACAGGTTATGTAAAGGTGGATTGCGCTGACAAGGATTTTAATGTTCAATGCAATCCAAGATTCGGTTTCTGCATCAATCACAAAAGGTTTGTCCCTGTTGATTTGATAGACGTTGCTGGTCTTGTTCCTGGAGCGCATGAAGGCAAGGGCATGGGCAACCAGTTCCTTGATGATTTAAGGCAGGCAGATGCCCTCATCCATATTGTTGATATCGCAGGAACAACAAATGAAAAAGGAGAGCCCATTGAACCTGGAAGTTATGATCCCATGCAAGACATAAAATTCCTTGAAGAAGAGTTAGATTTCTGGTATTTTGGTATATTGAAGAAAGGATGGGATAAGTTCGCTAGGGATGTGCAGCAAACCCATAAAGAAGTCCATAAGGCGCTTGCAAAACAGCTCTCAGGTCTTGGCGTAACTGAAGAGATGATTGAAAGCCTCATAGAAAGGCTGGAATTAAACCTAAAGAATATATCAGAATGGAATGAAGAGGATCTTTTCACTCTGGCACAAGAACTTAGAAAGATTACTAAACCGATGATTGTCGCATGTAACAAAATAGATGTTCCAGGTGCGATAGAGAATTTTGCAAGAATAAAGCAGGAGTTGAAGGATTACATTTTGATCCCATGCTCCTCAGAATCAGAGCTTGCCTTGAGAGAGGCAGCAAGGCATGGTCTAATAGAGTATATCCCTGGAGAGGAAAAGTATATAATCAAAGAAGAACAGAAGCTTTCTGAAAAACAAAAAAAGGCGTTGGAATTTATTGACCAAAAAATATTAAAGCAATTAGGCTCAACAGGTGTCCAGGAAACATTGGATAAATCTGTTTTCGAGCTTCTCAAGTATATAGCAATTTTTCCTGGCGGCATAAACAAGCTTGCAGATCAGGACGGAAATATACTTCCTGACTGTTTTTTGCTAAAGGAAAATTCAACAGCCTTGGACTTTGCATACAGACTTCATTCTGATTTCGGGGATAATTTCATAAGGGCAATAGATGTGAAGACAAGGATGACTGTAGGAAAAGAGTACAAGCTCAAGCACCGGGATGTTATAGAAATAATTGCAAATAAATAGCTATTTTCTGACCTTTCCTGCTAATTGCCTAAAGCTCTCCACAATGTCAATCATATATTTGCCTTCTTCTAATTTGAAGATTAATGGCTCTCCCTTAAAAAGATGCACCAGGTCCAGCTCATATTTGCCAGGCTCCAAGACCCTTATCGCTTCCAGGTCAAGAACAACTGGCTTGTCTTTATCTATGTCGCTTCCTACAAGATCAAAGACATCTTTCTCGATCTGCTCTTTTTCTTTAAGGGAAAGATTTACCCCCTCAGTAATTTTTTTTGCTTCTTCTAGTCTTTCTTTCTTGATGTAGAAAAAGAGCCTTCCGCCGCAGTTGCAGCCCTTCAATATTTGAGAAGCCCCGTCCTGATGGATTATTCCACATCTAACACATTGGTGTGGCATTTTTATCTTTTCTGTCTGACATCTTTGGTGAATAGCTCAATTTTGTCAGGATCCTTTTTTATTTGTTTGACTACAGTTGCAGGCCCTATAATAGTAAAGCCTTGCCTGTCTCCAAGAAGCATATCCACAAAATTTCTTTTAAGCTTTTTTATAAATACCTGGTCCTTGCTTTTTGGGTTAATTACTGCTAATTCAATGCCTTTGAACTTTGAGTCAATCTCTTCCATGGTTATAGCGATGAGATCTGCCTCTTCCTCTTTTTTGAGTCTGCCTTCCAGAAGGACTATCTTATTTTCTTTTGCAATATCCAAGATCTTCTTAACCCTCCTTGCAGCCCCGAGATCCTCGATTTCAGTATAAGGTATAAAGTGTAGTGTTAGCATTTTAACCTGCCAGCTTAAACAAAGCCTCGTAAAATTCATCTATATTATTGCCGTATTTAGCGCTGATCCCGATAACTTCATATTGTGGGAATGCTGCCTGCACCTTCTTGATATTAGCCTTCCTCAGATCAACCTTATTAGCTACAATCATTACAGGTATATTCCTTGCCTGTAAATTTCCAATAATGGTGATGTTCACCTGGCTGTAAGGGTCTTTTGTGGAATCTAAAACAACAACAACTGTGTCCATCTCATCAAGCCATTTGATTGCGTCTATTACTCCTTTGGTAGCCTCTTTTGCTCTCTGCTTGGCCTCTTTTTCTTTCATCCCTGTCTTCATAAAATCTTCATAATCAATCTTTGTAGCTATCCCAGGAGTATCCACAAGATTAAAGGAAAGCTCTTTTCCGTCTTTGCTCTTTATGCTAATTTGTTCTTTTATCTGGATTTCTCTTGTTTCATGGGCAATATTGCTGACTTTGCCCATATCCTCGCCAAGCCAATCTTTGCATATTCTGTTCGCCAAAGTTGTTTTCCCTCCGTTCGGAGGTCCATATAATCCTAGCTTAACCTGCTTTTTCTTTCTGAAGATATTCCCTATAATTTTGTTAAAAAGTCTCTTAAAAACATTGACCATTAAAATTCCCCTAACAAGTTCCTGATACCCTCAATTTATATAATTTTCGTTTCTACAATAACTATGTTATACACAGCGTGTCTGTTAATCATTTTAAAACTACTACTCAATCCATCAAATGCACCAGCACAAATAAATGTTATACACCTTCAGCTACATTATCCCAAAGATATTTATGGTAATTTTTATAATTCTCAGCAATTTCTTTATTCTCTATGACAAATGCAAAAAAATCCTCTCCTAATAATAGGTTTACAACTTTATTTCCATAAATGCAAATAGCAGCAGGATTAACGCTAAATTCTTTTGGCAAGAACTTGTAATATTCTAACTCAAAAGGTTTGAAACCCTCCCTTAATTCATCCCTTAAAAGGTTAAACCATTTTACTTTCAATTTTATTCTTCTGTTATTCCAGTTAGCAAACCAAATCGGGAGTTTTTTTGGAACATATCTTCCTGAACCAATCCAGTATATTTTTTTATAGTTAAGCATGTCTTCCCAAACAGATTTAACCCCCTCTACTCCCCTGTATATCTCAGAATTTATATCTGGTTTTTTATAATTAAATTTTTCCATTATAGAATGTATTTCCTTCTGTATTTCTTCTTTTGTGTTGTCTAATTCATGCTTTTTTTCCTCAATATATCCAATAATTTTGTTTGGATGGCTAATTTGAAATAATCTTCTTTTGTTCTCCTTAACATAGGTTACTAATCCGCGTTCAATAAGCTTGTTCAGAATATCATATATATTCCTTCTCTCAATACCAGTTCTTTCGTGAATCTTGTTAATAGGAGATATCCCTAAATCCAACAAAGCTGTATAAACAGTAATTTCCCCATCTGAAAGCCCGATCTTTCTCAAAATCTCAAGAGCCATATGACCAGAGAACAATTATAAGTATATAAATTTAATGGTGTTGTTAGGATACCACAAATATTTAAAAGCTAATGGCTATTCGTAAGTGGTAATGAAAACAAGATTAGATGACATTAGTTATGAAACATTAACTGAAGTTGGATTATCCACACCCACTGAGAGAGCTATTAAATTTAGAGTAGAACATGGATTAGCGAAAATGTTTGATGCTTTACCTTCTGATGAGGGAAGGATAGGATTGTGTCATAAATTACATTTGAAACCATACGGTCATTTTGAAGGTGGTTTTAGAGAGGATTGTGGCTTAGTGCCAGATTGGCAAAGACTTGAGAATGTCTATATACCCAAGAGATGGATAGACTACATGAATGACACTAAACGTCCTTGGAATGAGGCTTTTTTGGGCATTCTATCAGTGGATGAGCGAATAATGGATGCCTCTGAATACGAATCACCATCAACTATAGAAAGGTTTAATTGGACTGTCTTAGGTTTGAATGCAACTACGCAAATTTACTTTTTCGTCTATTCTCCTGAATGGCGAAGTAATGTAGAACATTATGCCCAGTTACAATTAAATCATACGGCAAAACATTTGCGAGACCTTAAATCTAAACCAGATAATCTTGAAGAAAAAACTGATTGGCAAAAACAACAAAGGTATATCCCTTTAATTGAAGGATTAGTTACTCGTTACATAAGTGAGGTTAACCAGTAGAAATGATGACACTGAAATATGCGCCACCCGTAATCGAACATAGTCTAGAGCCCAGTATGGATCCTTTATGCCCAGAAGATGGATGGGATGATACACATGCTGGAAAATTTTTGTTGACATATCTTGATGATACGATAAGGTTATGGGCTACGGTCGGAGCATGGACTCATAATGAAGTGTGTGACATTATAGATAAATATGAAAAAGAAAAAGGAATTAGGGCATATCATTTCATTTTAGGTGGCGGTTCTATTTCTCTCAATGATAAAGATAATCCGACTAGCGTTGAAGGATATAGTGGTGACTATGGGGGTCTGCCAAATAGGGTTCTAAAAGAATATTTTGCTCATTTTGGCTATAAAGATATAATTATCAGAATGGATCAGAAGGTTAAGGAAGAGGCTGTCCATTGGTTTAGGGAGCATGGAATTGAAATATGATCAAAATTCAGCGGGATTCATCAGACAGAACGGTTTCATACAAAAGCTTTAAATAAATACATAATTAACAGAATGCCGTGGGGGTCATGAAAGGTCTGGTAATTTCTGGAGAATTTGGAAAGATAATAGTAAGGGAAAAATCAGATCAGAAGCTGGAACTTGGAGAGTTAGTTATCGCAGATACAGATGAAGGGAAGATTTTACTTCATGTGTTTGATCTGATGTTTGGAAGCCAGATATCCCAGCAGAATCTGGAGCTTATCTCTGGGATGTCCCTCGAAGAAAACACACATATGGAATTCTTTGATAAGAATTTGCGAAATTATAATCTTGCTATGTTAAAGAGTTTAATCACAATAAAAGGAAATTCTGCAAAAATATCTAAGTCTTTACCAAATTTCTTTTCTCCAGTAAGGGAAGTCTCTGAAGATGATTTAAAGTTCCTAACAAAGCCAAAAAATCCATTGTTCATAGGAAAGCTAAGAAGCGGAAGCAAAATGCTTGACGTGAATATTTACCTTGATGGTGCCAAGGCATTTTCACATCATATACTTATCCCAGCAGCAACAGGAAAGGGTAAATCTAATTTAATGTCCTGTATGCTTTGGGACAGCATAGACAAGGATTACTGCAGTATCCTGGTTCTAGATCCGCATGACGAGTATTATGAAAGGTTAAAAAACCATCCCTCTAGAAATCAATTGATTTATTATACCCCAAAAAACCCGCCCCCTGGCGCAAAGACCTTAAAGATTAACCTTGAGCTTTTGAAGCCTTCTCATTTTAATGGAGTTGTAGAATTTTCAGACGCACAAAGACAAGCATTAAATATGCATCATAAACAATATGGTAAAAAATGGATTGAGTCAGTAATTCTGGAAAAACCCCTTGATGTCCAATTCAAGGATGACACCCTTGCTGTAATTAAAAGAAGGTTATTGTACCTGCTTGATTTGGATTTTGTTGGAAACCAATTATTCTGCAATGGAGTTTTTGACCTGAAAGCTGGTGAAACTACTATTAGCGATATCTGTTCTGAAATTGAATCAGCAAAAACAGTCATTGTGGACACCTCGAATTTCTCAGGAGCAGTTGAAATACTTATTGGAAGCTTGATTACAACAGAGATATTTAACAAATATAAAAGTTATAAAGTCAAAGGCTCTTTGAGAGATAAGCCGGTTGTTTCCATTGTTTTAGAGGAAGCGCCAAGAGTTTTAGGAAAGGAAGTCCTTGAAAAAGGTTCAAACATTTTTTCAACAATAGCCAGGGAAGGAAGGAAATTCAAGGTAGGTTTAACCGCTATCACGCAGCTCCCCTCCCTGATACCAAGGGAGATTCTTGCAAATATGAATACAAAAATAATTTTGGGGATTGAAATGAAGCCTGAAAGGCAGGCAATTATTGAAAGCTCTGCACAAGATTTGTCTCAGGATGATAGAAATATTGCAAGTTTAGATATAGGTGAAGCAATCATAACCTCAAATTTCGCAAGATTTGCCACTCCTATAAGGGTTCCATTATTTGAAGAATGGGCTGAAAAAGCTGTCAAAGAAGAGATAAAAAAAGATTTTAGCGGGATTGATCTCAGGTAATGAGTTTATTATTCTTAACCTATATATAGTATATAATCCTTATAGTTTATATGGCGCACATATAAAAGTTTATTCTGGTATATTATATCAGGTGATAGGTGTGGAGTTTTCAGAAGATGATGATGAATTGGTTGAAATTGTGGAGGCAGTAGCAGAGGTAGCAACAGAAATGAATAATAATCATTTAACAAGAGAAGAAAAGAAAGCAAAAAGATTTTACATCGACACTTTAGTAGCAAGGTATTTTGGTATACACAAAGATTCCAGTGGCGTTCTTCCGGCAAGGTCGCTTTTCGCAGAAGGTATAAACTGGTATGTGTCTGAAAACTTCAGGAATCCTACATTATCAAGTGTAATAAAAAGTCTTATGAGGGAACTTTTGCTACAATCTTATGATAGGCGTAGAGAGCAATATTATGCGCATTGAACAAAGGAATATTTAAATAATCTTTTGGATTACTTGAACGAATATGAGATTTGCTCATCTGGCAGATTGCCATGTAGGCTCTTGGAGAGATCCCAAGCTAAATAATATTAGCACAGAAGCATTCATCAAAGCAGTAGATTTAGCTGTAGAGAAAAATGTCAGCTTTATTCTTATTTCAGGGGACTTATTTAATACCTCCTTGCCAGGCATTGATAAGTTAAAGGAAGTGACAAAGAAGCTAAAAGAACTTAGAGATAAAGATATACCTTGTTATCTTATTGCAGGATCCCACGACTTTTCTCCATCAGGAAAAACAATGCTTGATGTCTTGGAAAATGCAGGGCTATGCATAAATGTAGCAAAAGGGGATATTATTGATAATAGATTGAGATTAAAATTTACCTTAGATAAAAAAACAGGTGCAAAGATAACTGGATTGTTAGGTAAAAAAGGTGGCTTAGAAAAAGCTTATTATGAGGATTTGATTAAAGACGAATTGGAAAAAGAGGATGGTTTCAAAATTTTTATGTTTCATTCATTGATTACAGAGTTAAAGCCAAAGGAGTTGGAGAAGGCAGACTCCCAGCCTTTAAGTCTCCTCCCAAAAAACTTTAATTACTACGCAGGCGGTCATCCTCATTTTATTTTTAGTAAAAAAGAGGAAAATTACGGGATAATTGCATATCCAGGACCTATCTTCCCAAATAATTTTTCTGAACTAGAAAAACTTGGAAATGGCGGTTTTTATATTTATGATGATGGCAATCTGCGCTATGAGCCTATTCAGATTTACAACATTCATTCTATAACGCTTGATTGCAACCATAAAACTGCTGAAGAGGTTGAAAAAGAACTTATTAATGAGATTAAAGGCCACGAATTCATAAACACAATAATCACAATACGCTTGGAGGGTATTTTAGAATCAGGAAAGCCATCGGACATCAATTTCAAGGAGCTCTTTGAAAAGATATACGATAAGGGAGCATACTTTGTTATGAAAAATACAAATGCATTGGTAAGCAAGGAATTTGAAGAGATTAAGATTGATACAGAAACTGTGGGTGACATTGAGGAAAAGATAATAAAGGAACACCTAGGGCAGAAAAAGATTGAAGATGTTCAGGAGTTGGAACTGACAAAGAAGCTAATGGGTATTTTGTCCATCTCCAAAGAGGAAGGCGAAAAAGTGGCGGATTTTGAGAAGAGAGTTATGGAAAATATAGGCAATGTTCTTGGTTTTTAATGCTAAATAGATATCATTTGATAAGCGATTTCAATATTTCATTAACTTCGCCAGGACTTGCCTTTCCTCTTGTTTTTTTCATCACAAGACCCACAACATAGTGTAAGGCTTTTTCATTGCCGGATTTATAATCTTCAACTGCCTTGCTGCCTTCTTTAATGGCTTCCTTGCAGAATACTTCCAGCTCAGAAGAATCAGAAACCGACTCCAATCCTTCTTTTTTGACATATTCGTTAATATCAAATGGCTTATCAACCAGCTTTTCTAACAGTCTCTGAGCAACCTTATCAGTTATGGTTTTGTTTTCAATAAGTTTCAGAAGATCTACCAAATGTTCTTCATTTAACTCAACCTCAGAAAATTTCTTTTTTGCATAATTTAAGACCCTTGGAAGTTCCCTTCTTACCCATTTTGAAGCTAATTCTGGATTCACCGAGGCTGCAACTGCCTCAAACACATTGGCAAGCTCTTTGTTCTTTGCAAGCACCTTTGCAGTATCCTCTGCAATCTTATGTTTTTTGGTAAATTTTTCTAATTTATCATCAGCTAATTCAGGTATCGTTTTCCCAATTTCTCTTATCCAGTCGGTGGTGAGTTCTACTTTAACTAAATCAGGATCAATTATATAACCATATTCCTCTTCAATCTCCTTTGTCCTTAAAGAAAAAGTGATTCCTTTATTGCTGTTCCAGGCTCTGGTCTCTTGTTTTATTTTTTTCCCATCAGAAATCTCTTTCCTCTGCCTTTGGACCTCATAGTTTAACGCCCTTTCAATATCCTTAAATCCAGTGATATTCTTTATTTCAACCCTTACATAACTTGATTCTTTAACAGAAACATTGGCATCAGCCTTAATAATGCAACTATTAACATCAAATATCTCCAAATATTCTAGAATAGTAATTAGCTGTTTCATAAAATCCCGAGCCTCTTCAGGACTTATTAATTCGGGTTTTGTTACAACCTCTACCAAAGGATCCCCGCTTCTGTTGTAATCAACTAATACATAGCTTGATTTTTCTATTCCAGCTGGATGCACCAAGGAAGCAGGATCCTCTTCCAAATGTATCCTTGTTAAACCAATTATCTTTCCTGATTCGAGCTTAATCCTACCCTCTGTTGCCAATGGGATTTCATATTGTGAAATCTGATAGTTTTTAGACATATCAGGATAAAAATAAGATTTTCTTGAAAACACTAGTTCATGACTAATTTTTGATTTAGTTGCCAATGCCAATTTTGTTGCATACTCAACTGCTTTTTTGTTTAGCACAGGTTTACTCCCTGGATGCCCAAGGCAGGTAGGACATGTTCTGGTGTTTGGTCGTTCATTTTCTTCCCCTGCCCTTTTGCAGCTGCAGAATAGTTTTGAATCTGTTTTTAGTTCAAGATGACATTCAATTCCAATTACAATATCTGATGTAAATTCCTGGCTCATTTTATCCATGTGCTAATCCAATATATTCTGGCATGCATATAATCTCCAAAATACCTAGCTTAAAAAAATTTGAGGTTGTTGTTGGCCTGACAAGCAAGCAAGTGTCAACCCCGCTTCCTGTGCCGCCAAGGGCTAGCACATTTTCCTCACAATTAACTGCGCCAACATCAGCCGCCATAAGTGTTGATTCCACAGCAACCTTAAGACCCTCTGAAATAAGCTTTAAAGTATCCGCAATAAGTATCTGCGGCATCATTGATTTATACCTGTTAAAAAGCGCCTTTTCAACCCCGCTGAATGCATGTGAACATTTCACAATCTGGATTCCAGCTTCTTCCAGTTTTTTCTTGTTTTTGTTGAACTCCTTAAGCTCATCTTCATACGACACTGCTTCAGAGTAAGTCACATCCAGTACACGAATTTCTGGAGCCGCTTTCTTAAGAAGCAACGCGCTTCTCCCAGTAGCTGAAGCAATGATAATAGTCTTGATTCCGTTACTCCTTGCATAACCTACTGCAAGTTCAATAGTCTTTTCAGTATTCTCACTTCCAGCTTTCTTAAAATATGTGATTTGTTTTGTTTCAAAAGAATCCATTTTCGCCTCCGATTTGTGCATTTGCCTTTTTAAAACAATACCTTGCTAATAATATAAAGAGATGCACAATTGCTATTTTAACTAAAAGATAAACTGCATTCAAAACAACCCGAAAGCCCTTGATATAATCCTCTGTCTTTTCAACCTTGATATTAAAAAAAGATAAGAATGAGAAGACTAATACGCATATTACTGAAATCATTATTAAGATATCAAAAATCATTAATGCCTTATTTATCCTTTTCAAAACAATATTCATATTTTAGCACCTGCCTGGATTAAAGTTTCTTCTTTCAGATGATCTGCAATAAGCATTAAACCAACTGGCATCTTATCCGTATTAAAACCAACAGGTATATTTATGTGAGGGAGTCCAGCAAGATTGGGACCTACTGTTAATATATCTATCATATAATTCTGTAAAGGCGTTAACCTCTGAATTTCATCAAACCTCGGAGCAACAATAGGCATTGTTGGGCTTACCAAAACATCAAAGCCCTTGAAAGCCCTCTTGTATTCCTCTATTATTTTTGTCCTTACCTTCATTGCCCGTATATAATAGGCATCCCTATAACCAGCCATCCTGGCAAAAGTGCCTAACAAAATCCTTCTTTTGGATTCTTCATTAAAATTTAAGCTCCTGACTTTAGAAAAATATTCATTAAAATTGCCCTCCAATTTTTCATGTTTCCCGTATCTCATGCCGCATAGCTTTGCTAGATTTGTAGACGCCTCTGACATTGCAATTAAGTAATAGCAGGCAACTCCATATTTCTCCGTTAAAGGTAATGATACTCCTTTTGTTTTGGCTCCATTCACCTCCAGTTTGCTTATACCCTCCTCAACTTTTTCTATTACATCTTTTTCAACACCATCACCAAATCCCTCTTTGATTATCCCAATTTTTAGATTCTTAATTTCCTTGGAAACATAATCAACATATGAGGGCACTTTAGCGTTTATGGTAGTGCTCTCCCTCTTATCAAAACCAGATATAATAGACAACATTAACGCAACGTCTTGAACATTCTTACCAATCGGCCCAATCTTATCTAAACTATTGGCATAATCTATCAAGCCATATCTTGACACCCTTCCATATGTAGGACATAATCCAACAACACCACAAAAAGATGCAGGCGCAACAATTGAACCTCCAGTGCTTTGAGCCAAAGCAATATGTTGAAAAGATGCTTTTTGAGTAAAACCAGCTGCGCCGCCAGAACTTCCTCCGCAAACCCTTTGTTTGTCAAAAGGATTCAATGGGATTTTGAAGTCAGAATTCACAGAAAAACTCCCGAATCCAAAAGCATCTTGGCTGGTCTTTCCTATTATAATACCCCCTTCTTGCTTAACTTTCTCAACTACAGTTGCATCAAATACGGGTTTATACCCAGTTAAAATCTTGCTTCCTGCTCTTGATTCGATGCCTGCAACGCAAATGCAATCCTTCACAGAAACCATGGTTCCATTAAGCCTTCCCCTTGGCTCAGTATCCAGCTCTTTAGACTGTCCAAGAGCCAAATCCTCAGAGATAAGATTAAAATAATTATATTCTTTATCAATCTTCTTTGTCTCTTCAATAATCTTGTGAATATCCATTAGAATAACCCTTCTTTCGAGTCCCACGTTACTAACCATTCTATAATAAAATATGTCGCAATAAAAATAAGCATTGGAGTTAAATAGATTAGATTAAATTCTTTAGGAAATAGATGTTCAAAGATTGGTTCTCCATATCTCACTCTATGAATGATTAAAAAAACGATAGAGATAAATATTACAATTAGTAAGGAATATGTAATCCTTTTTTTTGTAGGTCTTAGATCCATAATCTCAAATCTATATTGCTTTGGGTCCTTTGATGTAGCCATCCTTATTGTGTAAAGAATTATGCAGTGCCTCTTCTTGTGACAAAGACTTTTCTATCTTATCATCTCTCATGAAATTCTTTAGTTCTACAGGTTGAAAACTCAGCCTAACAGCACTTATGTCCACTTCATCAAGTTTTGAAAAAGCATCAAGAATTTCCTTAAACTGAGGCTTAAATTTCTTAAGTTCAGGTTCTGTAAGATTTATTCTGGCCAATTCCCCTACTTTTTTTATTAATGCCTCATCAACTATCATACTACGCGATAATTATAATATCTTTAAATAATTTGCTGTGTCACTTTTTATTTAGAACTTTGCTCCATGCATCAACCATTTCTTTATTCCTATCTACAAGAAAAAGCTCTTTAAGGTGATTTGCCTCAAAATTAATAATGACTTCAAGCATTGCCTCTGCTGCTTTATCCTTTGGAACACTGCCAATGCCAGTGCCCATCCCTGGGAAAGCAATTCTTTCGAGTCTATTTTCCTCTGCGCATTCCAAGGCAGCCCTTACAGCCTCTTTGATATTTGCAACATTTGTTAATGAGGCTGGCTGTTCCATTGTTGGTGCATGGATTATGTGCCTGCATCTCAATTTTCCGGCAGTTGTAACAATAGCAAAGCCTATCAGAATAGGAGTCTGGCTTACAGCTTCAAGCTCTATCTCCTCACCCCCAATTCGTTTAATAGCCCCTGCTACCCCTCCACCCATATACCCATAACTATTTGCCGGATTCACAATAGCATCTACCTCAGGGCTTGTAATATCCCCCACAAACATCTTGATTTTTATCATAGGTATACAGGATATAACGAGTAAAATTTAAAACTTTTGGAAATTGTTGACCGACAAAACCAAAAAGTTTATATATAAATAACCTTAAGAAGAAACGTATGGTTAGTGCATTTAGAGGAATTATTGAGTTTTTTGATAAGATAGGATTATATGATGTAGTTCTCCCCTTCCTGCTGGTTTTCGCAATTGTTTTTGCTATATTAGAGAAAACTAAAGTTTTCGGAATGGAAGAGATAGATGGCAAGAAATATACTAGAAAAAATATCAATGCAATAGTCGCTTTTGTTGTTGGATTTTTAGTAGTAGCCTCTTCACAGCTGGTCCAGATACTAACGACAGTGTCATCCTATACAGTAATTCTTTTAATGGTATCTGTACTTTTCCTATTGTTGGTTGGTTCATTTTTAAAGGAAACACCGGAAGGGGTCTTCCTTCAAGGAGGCTGGCAAGTACTATTTATGTTTATAATGTTTGTTGGTATTGTTCTGATTTTTTTAAGCGCGATAAAAACAAAAGAAGGAGATACGTGGTTAGAGGCAGGATGGAGTTGGATTGCAGGAGGAAGCACAAGCAATGCAATTGGCTCTATAGTATTGCTCATAATACTTGTATTGTTTATGGTCTATATAGTTAAAGAGCCGGGCCACCCAAGCTCAGGCGGAACAAAAAAAGATTAATATAATAAAAACGAGGTGTTAAAAAATGGTAAGTAGTGCCTATAATTTGAGAGAATTTGTTAGGATATTGGCAGATTGGGGCATAACAGATGTTTTGTTGCCATTTCTGTTAATTTTTGTGCTGATTTTTGCAATTTTGCAAAAAACCAAAGTTCTGGGCGCAAATAGGAAAAATCTAAATGCAGCAGTTGGGCTTATAGTTGGGTTAATGGTAGTTATACCCCATGTATTAAATATTTATCCTCCTGGAGGGGATGTCGTAGATATCATGAATAAGGCATTACCAAATGTTTCACTAATTGTTGTTGCAATATTGATGGTGTTAATACTAGTTGGCTTGCTTGGCGGGGAGGCTAACTGGATAGGCGGCTCGCTTTCTGGATGGATAGCTATTATTGCCTTTATAGCCGTAATATGGATTTTTGGAGCAGCTGCAGGTTGGTGGGTAGGATCCTCTTGGTTTTACAGATTCTTTGGAGCTGATGCCATAGCAATCATAGTGATGCTTTTAGTGTTTGCAATAATAGTCTGGTGGGTAACTAGAGAACCAGGAGAAGCAGGAAAAGAGATGACTGGAAACGTTATCAGCAGGTTAGGAGATATGTTCAAAAGCGGCAAATAGGAATATGGCTACATTTTTGGATGTAACTGGATTAGCTGAGTTTTCAAAATTATTTGTTTTTATTTTAGTTTTAGTGGTAGTGTTTGCTATACTCTCTTTCTCCAAAATAATGGGAGAGAATAAAGCTATAGCATGGATAATAGCGTTTGTTTTAGCTTTATTAGTCGTTATTACTCCTTTGGCAACAGGAGCAATAGCATACATTTCTCCTTGGTTTGTCCTGGTTTTTATTTTTGGGGGATTTATTATGGCGGCCTTCAAGCTTTTTGGCGCATCTGCCGCAGACGTAAGCTCCTACACTCCCCTAAAATCTGTTTTAGTTGTGATTATAGTGATAGTCTTTGTAGCGGGATTGCTTTCTTATATCCGAGACAGGACATTGCTCCCAGGAGACAATGAAACCTCTTCAGATATCTCAGATTACACAAAATCTAGTATAGTTATCTTCCATCCAACTATCTTAGGTGCAATAGTTGTACTGTTGATTGCAGTATTTACTATTGCATTACTTTCAGGAAAAGTTCAATAAACTATTTTTTAGAAATCTTGTCAGTTATTCTTGAAAGTTTGTTCACATTATCTGTAAACTGAGGTAATATTCTTTGGAAAACTTGCTCCATAGCTTTTATGTCAACACCAACATTCCTTATATTTTGGTCATAAGAAGATATCTTTGACATTATGCTTTTTTGCAGGGCATCAAAATTATTCTTCAGATCATCCACTTCCTGCTGCATCTTGACTATAACAGCTTCTGTCCTTTCCTTCCATCCTGTAATCTTGCTAAGGTCTTGCAATAGATCATTCCACTTTTCGTCAATAATAGCTTCAACTGTCTCCTCTGTAGTCATTCTTGACTCTCCCCTGTAAGGTTGCTGAGGAGGCTGATAAGGTTGTTGGAATTGTGTCTGAGGTTGAGGCGTCATCATGTCCTCATTCTGAGGATAAGGCGGATTCATTACATCATATTGCTGCGGAGGGTAGGGTTGGCTAGCCATAGGTGGCGGCATAGGTTGCCCTGGCATAGGTGGAGGTGCCTGTAAAGATGAAGAATTATCTTTCTTCTTACCACCAAACAAACTCACTATATCACCCCTTTTTTATGAACAACAAGAGTTAGTTATATAAAAACTTTTGGTTTTTCAGCGCTTTTTGTTTCTTAGTATTTCCTCAACTACTTCCTGGATCTCATTTCTTGTGACGAAATTCATAGGCTCCCACAAATGGATATATTTTTGCAGTACCTTTACCTCCTCCTTCTTAGCGCAGCTTTGCAATTCCGTTATTAATGATAAAAGCCTTTCTTTTATCTCCTGTAGTTCCTTTTTTACTTCCCTTATATCGAGATTAGTGGATTTTATCTCGCTCAAAAGCCTTTTATGGCTTCCAAGCATGTTTTGCTCCATCAACTGACTCTTTGTTTGAAGGTCTGTATATCTCCCTTCCAATGTTCTAAGCCTCCTTCCTAACTCATTCATATTATCCATTGGTGGCGGAGATATTCCTAAAGGTTTCTTCTTTTGTCCAAACATGTTATGCTGTTGCCTTTTAGATGGATCTAACTGACCCTCCATATCCAGAATATCCTCTTCCATAGTCTTTTATCTATAATATAATAAGCATATAATAAAGTTATGTGAGTATACAAGAGTGGTAGCTTAAAAAACCAAAAGTCTTAAATACTAATTATATTATAAAATATATTAAATATTATTTTAATTATTTTATAATATAAAATATATATTATAATACATATAAAAAATGGCAAAAAAGCCGATTTCAGCAACCATTGAAGATGATTTGATTAAATGGATTGATGATGAGCTAAAGGACAAAACCAAGTATAGGAATAAATCCCATTTGATCGAAATCGCATTAGAATTATTAAGAAAAAGTAAAAAGTAATTATTAAAAAAGAGGTATAGATAATGGCATTATTTAATCAGAAAGGCATATTTTCCTATGAGATACTTAGAGAAGGAGAAGAAATAATTCTAAGGATAGACTGCAGCGATTATCCCAATATACCTTCTTTAGAAGATGATCCTACAATTATGTCAAAAACAGTTGATATACTTCTTGAGGTTAGGACAATAACAAAGATTGTTCTTTATCAAAAAAGAAATTTTGAGTATGACTATAGCCAAGCATCTTTGATGGTAGAAATCGCCAAGCTCTACAGAGACCTTGTAAAAAGAAAGGAGGCATTCAGCTATAACTCCCTAATATCAGACCAGACATGCACTAAATGCATCAATGCCTGGTATTCTGAATTGAGACATATCACATCTGACCTTTTAAAGAGTGATCCCATAGGTGCTTATATTGATCTCATACGGTTACTAAGAAGAGAAAAGGTTAAGAAAATAAAAGAGTTGGATGCACGATGTGAAAAATGTGAGAATAATTTTATCAATATTATAATGCATCTTATACATCTTCTTGAAAAGACAAAGATTGTTGCAATGTCAAAAGACCAGCTTGCTGGATATAAGATAGGAGACCGCTCTGTCTACCGAAGAATTTTCAGTCCGACAATCAAGCCAGACTTTATGTTCACTAAACTGATGGCCTCTTATCCAATGGAAGGAGAGGAACTTGACAGCTATACAGTAAAGGACACAGAGGTAACAATCTTCCAGATTCCAGACACAATACAATATCTATACCATATGGTTCCTCCTGAATTCAAGCTGTCTGAAGATAAGTATGAATTATTGGATTCTGCACGAACTATCATGGCTGAACATAAGCCAAAGAGAAGCGAATTCGTTGATCCTGATAGGATGAGGCAGGTATTCTACAACATTGGACATGACTTAATAGAAGAGCTAACTGATTTCAAAAAAATGAGATTAAACCAAAAGGAAATCGATCAGCTCACAGAAATATTAGTGAGATACACAGTAGGATTTGGGTTGATTGAAGTATTATTGGAAGATGAAAAAATACAGGACATAACCATAAATTCCCCTATGGGAGCAGTGCCAATCTTCATTGTTCATGAAACATTTACAGATTGCAGAACCAATATTATACCTACCATACCTGAAGCAGAATCGTGGGCCTCTAAATTAAGAATGATATCAGGAAGGCCATTAGATGAAGCAAATCCCATCCTGGACACTGAAATTTCATTGCCATCAGCAAATGCAAGAGTAGCTATTATTAGCCAACCATTAAATCCTTCTGGTCTGGCATATGCGTTTAGGCGTCATAGGGATCAGCCATGGACGCTGCCATTATTTGTAAAAAATAGGATGCTGACTCCTCTGGCTGCAGGCCTCATTAGCTTCCTTGTTGACGGCTCGAGAACCATGCTTATAGCTGGAACCAGGTCTGCTGGAAAAACCTCTATTCTTGGATCAATCCTTACTGAAATAATGAGAAAGTTCAGGATAATAACAATTGAGGATACTTTGGAATTGCCAACTAACTCCCTAAGAAAATTGGGTTATAATATCCAAGCTATGAAAGTAGCTGCAGCAATGACAAAGGGATCTGCCGAAGTTCCTGCAGATGAAGGGATCAGGACTACCCTTAGAATGGGGGATTCATGTTTGATTGTAGGTGAGGTTAGAAGCACAGAAGCAAGAGCCTTATATGAAGCTATGCGTATAGGCGCAATGGCAAATGTAGTAGCAGGTACTATCCATGGAGACTCCCCATATGGGGTTTTTGACAGGGTTGTAAATGACCTTAATGTGCCAAGAACAAGTTTTAAGGCAACCGATATTGTTATAGTTGCCAATCCTGTGAGGAGTTCTGACAGCATTCACAGATGGCGTAGAATTACCCAAATAACTGAAGTAAGGAAACAATGGGAAGAGGATCCTTTGCTTGAAAATGGTTTTGTTGATCTTATGAAATATGATAGCAAAAAGGATCAATTAGAGCCTTCAGATGAATTGATAACAGGAGAAAGCGATGTTTTAAAGGCTATAGGCGGTAACGTGAAAGAATGGGCGGGAAACTGGGATGCAATCTGGGAAAACGTGCAATTGCGGGCAAAGATAAAAGAAACTTTAGTTAACTTTGCAGATAAGGCTAAAGCTCCATCCATTCTTGAAGCTGATTTTGTTCTCCATTGCAATGATGAGTTCCATCGGATATGTGACAGGATAAAAGAAGAAGTTGGCACAGTGGATCCAAAGAGAGTATTTTTTGATTGGAATGAATGGCTCAAAATTACATTTAAGAAAGGAAAGCTAATGTAAGATGGCTAAATCACCTGAAGAATTAAAGGATCTGTCTGAAAAATATAAAGAAAGGATAGAAAACGAATTAGGCGGTAAAATAGAAAAAAAAGAAGATATTACAGCATCAAAGGAATACAAAGAGTTTAAGGAAGAATTTATGCCTTCTCATTTGTCATTATATGAAAAGATGTGCAACTATAGTGAACAATGGGTCAAAATAACCCCTGATAAAAAAAAAGAAGGCCTTCTTCAGGAATCAATCAATGTATGCCATCTTAACATGACTCCATCTGGAGTTGCTTCTTTTGCTATATTAGCACCCTTATTGCTTATGGTATTTGGCTCTCTAATATTCTATATGATGTTTAACTCACTTTTCTTTGTTATATTCTTTTTGCTGGTAGGTGTTTCCTTAGTTTCTCCACTGGGAAAATTGCCTGTCTACCTGGCAAATAGTTGGCGATTGAAAGCCTCCAATCAGATGGTTCTCTGCATTTTTTATGTAGTAACATACATGAGGCACACATCCAACCTGGAATTGGCAATAGAATTTGCAGCTGATCATTTAGCGCCTCCTCTCTCACTGGACTTAAAAAAAGTAATATGGGATGTTGAAACTGAAAAATATGAATCAATCCAGGAGTCCCTGGCAGCATATCTTCAATCATGGAGGCGGGTAAATCAAGAATTTATAGAATCATTCCATCTTGTTGAATCTTCTTTATATGAAAGTTCCGAAGATAGAAGACTGAATTCCTTGGATAAGGCTCTTGATGGAATATTGAATGAAACATACGAAAAAATGCTGCACTACGCTCATAACTTACAGTCTCCTATCACAATGCTGCATATGCTTGGTGTAATACTTCCAATCTTAACCCTTGTTATATTGCCTCTCGCAATTAGTTTTATGGAAGGAATTGAATGGTATCAGCTGGCAGCCGTATACAATGTAGCCCTACCACTTGCAGTTTATTATCTTAGCAAAGGGATATTATCAACAAGACCAACAGGTTATGGTGATTCTGATATATCTGAAGATAATCCAGAACTAAAAAAATATAAGAATATACTAATAAAGATTGGGAAAAGCGAGATCAAAATTAGCCCTCTCTACATAAGTATATCCGTAGCTGTTGTCTTAGGGTTAATAGGATTCAGTCCAATTATTATGCATTTCTTAAATCCACATTTCGATATCCCTATAGGAGAGATGGATGATAAAAGTCTCTGTGGAGCTACTTATTGCTTATTGGGGTATGATGATAAGGGCAAAGGCCCCTTTGGATTAGGTGCCACTATATTAAGCCTTTTTTTAATACTTTCTGCCGGAGTTGGAATTGGACTCTATTTCAAGTTGAAATCCAAGAATGTAATTGCTATCAGGGATAATGCAAAAAAGTTAGAGAAAGAATTTGCAAATGCCCTTTTCCAGCTTGGCAATAGGCTTGGCAATGGTATCCCTGCAGAGATGGCTGTTGGTAGAGTTGCAGAGTCTATGGAAGGAACAGTTTCTGGTTCATTTTTCCAGGTTGTTAGCCAAAATATCAGAAGGATCGGTATGTCAGTCCAGCAGGCAATATTTGATCCAGAGCATGGAGCATTGGTATATTTTCCCTCTAATATGATAGAAAGTTCAATGAAAGTATTAATTGAATCCATAAAAAAAGGCCCTATGATAGCTGCAGAAGCCTTGATGAATGTCTCAAGATACATTAAAGAAATTCATAAAGTAAACGAAAGGCTAAAAGACCTCATGGCTGATATAATTTCATCCATGACATCTCAGATCAAATTCCTGACTCCGGTAATTGCAGGTATTGTTGTAGGCATCACTTCTATGATAAGCACAATCATCATCAAGCTAACAAGGCAGATGGCAGGAGCTAGCGCAGATACTGGTTTGGGTGGCCTTGCTCCAATCTTCAAACAAGGGCTTCCAACCTACTACTTTCAGATAATTGTCGGAGTATATGTGGTTGAGATCACTTATATTCTAACAGTAACAGCTAACGGTATTGAAAATGGATCTGACAAACTTGCAGAAAGGTTTAACCTAGGAAAAAATCTTATCAGAAGCACAGCTCTTTATTGTTTTATAGGATTGGCGATTATGTTAGTGTTTAATTCCATAGCAGGAGGGATAATGAGTTCAATAGGTGGAATACAATAAGAATGGGGCGACCGGAAATATCCGGAAGTCAGCATTACTGAACTCCCTTTTGAATCCGGGACAACTACGTCTTCAGCGTAGTGCTCTCCCAGGCTGAGCTATCGCCCCATAAAATATCAAAGGATTAAATCTCCCTTTATAAACATTATTATTTTTAGAAAATAATTTTTGAAGGCACTTTCATTCTCCAAAGAAATCTATCCTATGTACTCTTCGTCATCAACGGGCTCTTCAGAAAAATCTTCTTCAGACTCGTCTTCAGAAAGTTTTTTCATCTCATCCTTAAACTCTTCAGGTGAAATATTTGTAAAGACTGTAGGTTGCTCTGCCTTTCCTTTTTCCAATATCTCTAGCTTACCAAATTTGCCGGTTGTTAATTGTTTTTCTCCCTGAAACTCAGATACATAACCATTTGTAATCTTTATTTTATCACCTGGATTAACCTGATCGATCTGCTCATTCCATAAGCTTAATATGATTTCTCCAGAATTATCCCGTGCCTTTGCGCTGCACACCCTTCCTTTCTTGCCGAATTTTTCAAACTCCCTTGCATCTCCCTTTTCAAATACTTCAACAACTACCTCAACCTTTCCCTGTTTTGGCTGCAAATCCTTTACTTCCATATTTTGCCTAAAAATACGTTTGAATTTAAAAAGTTGTTGTTTATTTGAGCAATTTGCCAGCTTTTTCAAACACAATCTCGGTATTAATTAATTTGTTTAAAATATCCTTCAAATCCTCAATCTCAACCCTAATCTGCTTTGTTGTATCCCTATCTCTAATCGTGACAGATTCGTCTTTCAAACTTTCAAAATCAACTGTAACGCAGAATGGAATTCCAATCTCATCTGCCCTTGCATATCTCCTCCCAACACTTCCTGACCTATCATAGAATGCAACAAATTCTTTCTTTAAATCATTAAATATTTCCTTAGCCTCTTTTTCTAATTTATTGACCAAAGGAAAAACACCAACCTTAATTGGAGCTAATTTAGGATGCAGCTTCAAAATGATGTTGCCTCTTTCTTTATCATCATTATATGCATCATACAAAAATGCCAAAAAAGCCCTGTCAATACCCTGGGATGGCTCTGCGGCAACATAGGGAATTACTTTTTCTTTGCTCTCTTCATAATAATACTCAAGATTTGATTTTGAAAACTCCATATGCTGCTTAAGATCAAACTGTCCCCTGTCAGCATCCCCATGAATCTCTTTCCAGCCAAAGGGAAATTTGTATTCTATATCAAAACAGGCAGATGCATAATGCGCTAATTCGCCCTTAAGATGTTCCCTTAACCTTAAGTGCGATGCTTGGATTCCAGAAGCCAAAAAGAATTTGTAATATTGAGCAAGCCAGTACGCATGCCATTGTGAAGCAATTTTCTTGTCTACTAGCTCATTTATAGTCATCTCAATATACTCTTCATTATTTTCCTGGTTCTGAGATGTTAAAATCTGGACTTTCATATTCTCAACTTCCGAAAGATAAGGGCATTCATTTACCTTGTTCGGATGCACAAAGAACTCAATCTCAAACTGTTCAAACTCCCTGCTTCTGAATAAAAAATCCCTTGGTGAAATTTCATTTCTGAACGCCTTTCCGATTTGCGCAATCCCGAATGGAAGTTTCTGTCTGGCTGAATCCTGAACAAGCTTGTAGTTTGTAAAAATAACCTGGGCAGTTTCTGGTCTAAGATAAGACTTATTTTCATCCCCTTTAGTGGGGCCAACCTGTGTTGTAAACATGAGATTGAATCGCCCTTCGTTTTGCATCTCCCCTCCACATTTAGGACACTTCATACCTTTATCATTATCCCCCTTTACAACTACCTTGCATTTATCACATTTATATATATAATCAGTAAAAGAGTCGACATGGCCAGATGCTTTCCAAACTTTAGGATGCGTGATGATCGTTCCATCTATCCCAACAACATCCTCCCTCTGATGTACAAATGTACTCCAGAATTCTTTTTTGATATTATTTTTTAGCTCTACACCTAAATGCCCATAATCAAAGAATCCTGCATATCCTCCATAAATCTCACTATTGGGATAAACAAACCCCTTCTTCTTGCAGAACGCTGCCATATCATTAATTGAAAGCATGATTTCGGGTTTATCTATTGATTTAAAAGATTTATCCTTATTGTCTGGCTTCATTGAATCAATTTTTTTGAGTTGGATTAAGTTGTGCAGTCTAGATTTTCCAGCATCTGCACGGACGTTTATTTCCTGTAATTTTTCTTTTATCTCTCTTTTCAAAGGTTTTTTCTTTCCAAAGTATGCAATGTTCTTTGAAACCACCTTATCCCCTATTCGTTTTGATTCCCTAAGATAATAATAAGGCATCCCACTTATTATTTTTTTAACGATATAGGCCATAGAAATAATTAGGTACTACATATATTTAAATTTTTATGTTTTAGGAACTACAAAAGGAAGGTACTTATGGCCCCTGGCCTAGCCAATATGCAGTATTTGTTTGCTCAATTTCTAAGTTATCTGGTTCTCCTGAATTTGTTTTGTTTTTTTTCATTTTTTGTTTATGAACATGTAAATAATTAATAAGGCGGCTATCCGAGGGTTGAAACACCTCAGCGTTACGCCGCCTCCAATTCTAATATGCTATCAAACTTTTCTGTTCCTTTGTTTTATCCCAATGCTTCTCTTGGCATTC
>Ga0315282_10003845_pt1 | contig 26668 bp, 20 predicted proteins | sample YL17G07_20_MG_FD_203693 | JGI IMG/M metagenome (GOLD analysis project Ga0315282, IMG submission 203693) | Sediment microbial communities from Yellowstone Lake, YNP, Wyoming, USA - YL17G07_20 | ecosystem: Environmental > Aquatic > Freshwater > Lake > Sediment | place: USA: Wyoming | collected...
TCGCTTGCGGATGCATGGTCCCCTCCCGCGTTTTTGACGTTTGATAACAATGTAATAAATACATTACATAATGTCAAGCTGATAATACATTAGAAAAAGCCGTTTATAAGACACGAAAGATGTCAGTATATGTTCGCTGAGTCTGTTTTGGGCGGCATGAACTTCGTCCGCCCGCGAGTGACGCAAAGAGAGGGAAAGTCTGTCTTAGCTCTCTCGAGATATCTTCAAAACAGCGCCAGCGAGTACTCACGGAGGCGGGCCTGGCGGCGGATGTGAAGAATTCACGGGTGTCATGGATGTCTTGACCCGGTTCAATAAATTGACACATCTCAAATTCAAGGAGTAAGATGCACGGCGAGGTTCGTCCACAGAAGCGACATGACGACTTTCTCCTTCTGGAACATCAGGATCAAAGCCAGCCTGCTGATTTTTATCCTCCTCTTGGTCACGACGTTTTTATCTTACATCATTACCGTCCACATCATGACCGGATATGTCACGGACAAGATCATCCGGACGGCGGAATCCCTGGGTCGGAGCATTGCTCCCTCGGCGGGCTTTCTCATGGGCGCCCAGGACCTGCTCGGCCTCGACTACATGGTCTTTCAGATCAGGAAGACGAACCCCGACATCCAGTCGATCGGCATCCTCGGACCGGAGAGGGACATCATCGTCCACAGCGACATCAAGGAGCGTGGCCGTAAGATGGCGCCGGCACAGGGCGAAGTCCTCGAGCGGGGCGAAGACGGGACCGTGGTCCGCAAGGTCTCCGAGGCGCCGGGCACGCTGGTCGAGATCGAAAGCCCGATCGTTTTCATGGATAAGCCCCTTGGCTCCGTTATCCTCTGGCTCGATTGGTCCGTTCTGTCGACGGCCCAGGGCGTGGTCCGGCGCAGGGTCGTCGGGCTCTTCGCCGTCGTCACGGTCCTGGGGATCATCGGCAGCATCCTCCTGTCCGCCGGCCTGACCCGGCCGATCAAGGAACTCTCGTCCGGCGTCGAGGAGCTCAAGCGCGGGAAAGCGGCCAAGCCATTGCGGATATTTTCCGAGGACGAGCTCGGCCGGCTGACGGCAAGCTTCAACGAGATGTCGGGGCTCATCACCAACCAGCGGGACCGGCTGGCCCAGAACGCCCGGGAGCTTGAAGAGGCCTACGTCTCCACCGTCCGGGTCGTGGCCGCGGCCATCGACGCCCGGGATTCCTACACGCTCGGTCACTCCACCCGCGTGTCCGAGCTGGCCGTCGCCCTCGCCAGGGAGTCCGGCTTGCGAGGGCCGGATCTGGAGGCCATCGAGATCGCCTGTCTCTTCCACGACGTCGGCAAGATCAAGATTCCCGACGCCATCCTCCACAAGGCCGGCAAGCTCGACCCCGACGAGTGGAAGGAGATGCAGAAGCACCCCGAGTACGGCGCCGAGATCCTGCACAAGGCGCCGTCCCTCCGCCGGTTCATCCCCGCCGTCCGGCACCATCACGAGTGGTACGACGGGAGTGGATATCCGGACGGATTGAGCGGGGAGGGGATCCCCCGGGCGGCGGCCATCATCTCCCTGGCCGACGCCTATGACGCCATGACCTCGGACCGGCCCTACCGGAAGGCGATGACCAAGGAGAAGGCCGTCGCCACGATTGGAGAGTCCATCGGAAAGCAGTTCAGCCCGGATCTTGCTCCGATCTTCCTCGCCATCGTCGAAAAGATGGGATGACATGATGCTCAAGCGATTCCCGAAGCGCGCCCTCGCCGGGGCCGTTTTTTCCTGTCTTCTTTTCTCGGCCTGCGCCTCGGCCGACAAAAACCTGACAATAAAAACGTACGCCGACTCCCGAAGGTTCCTGGCGTCCGGCGATTATGACAAGGCCCTCGACGGCTTCAGGGAAGCCCACAGGACAAACCCGCGGGGCAAGGAACTGACGGCGAAATACATCCTGACGATCGAAGACATCAAGCGGACCGCCGACGGAGTCCGGGCTCAACGGGACTACGTCCGGGCGGGCAACATCTACCGGATTTTGCTCGACCGCTACGGCGATTTCAGGATGTTTGCGGCGAGGCTCACATTCAAGAGGGCCGATCTGGAAGCGGCGCTGAAAGAGTGCCGGATCGCGGCGGTCGACGATCCGGCCGCACAGGCAGTCAGAGCCGGAAACTTCGCCAAAGCCATTGATATTTTCTGGGCCGCTCTCAAGAAGGATCCGGGGGACGTTGAGCTCTCGGCCGAATACCGGGCGGCGATCAATCAGATCAAGGCGGCCGGCGACAAAGCCTTCGCCGGCGAGGATTTCGCCGAGGCCGGGAGGGTTCATGCCCTCCTGCTCAGGAACAGCTCGTCGTTCGCAGGGCTGCGACTTCCCGTCACCTTCGGCCAGAAAAACCTGGAGGACGTCGTCGCCGCCTGCCGGGAGAACCTGACTATAACGGGTCTCGCCGAATACCGGAAGGGGAACTTGGCCAAGGCCGTCGCCCTCTGGGAGGGGCTCCTCAGCTTCGATCCCGACAACACCGAGATCAAAAAGGCCGTCGAGACCGCGAAAACCCAGCTCGACGCGATCAAGAAAAAAACGCGCGGGGAACATTAAGTTCAGAAAGCCGTTGGCGACCGTCCATCGCTTCCCGGCTGGGTCACGGGGGTTGCCATCAGGCCTGGGGCGAGCCGGCCCCCATGGTCGCCATCGGCCATTCAAGAGGGGGATCTGTTCAAAACAGCGCCAAAGAGTACTCGCGGAGGCGGGCCTGGCGGCGTCGGGCGTCGGGCATGAGCCGCTCGAGCTCGCTCCAGAAGGCCCGGCCGTGACCCCTGACTCGCGTGTGGACGAGCTCGTGGAGGATGACGTAGTCGGCTAGCTCCGGCGGCACGACGGCCAGGAAGGCGTTGAGCTGGATGCTTCCGGACGGCGAGGCGCTCCCCCAAAGCGTGCCCTGGCTGCGCACGCTCAATCGCTTGTAGGCGAAGCCGTGCTCGGCGGCCAGCGCGCCCAGCCGCCCGGCCAGATGAGCCCGGGCCGCCCGCCGCTCCAAGCGCTCGGCCGCGAGGACCGCATCGCGGCACCTGTCCTTGGCGCGCTTGATCCTGGCGATCGTCCGGCGGGCCCAGCCGGCCTTGGAGCCGATCAGCCGCCCGGCTTCCTCGAACGAAACGCGCGTCGGAACGGCGACGCGCACGCCCCGCGAGGCGCGGACGGTCATGGAGACGCGGTGGGCCTTCCGGATCTTCTCGAAGCGCACGGGCCCGATGCCGTCCATCTCGACGGTCCGGCCCGTCTCCGGCGCCGCGCCTACTGTCCGTGTCGCGCCCATTGTCCTCGAATCATTCTAGAAAATGATAAAATTAAGTATAAAGGAACTTGATCTTCACCACCATAATAAGATAAAATTTTAAGATTAGGGTGATGGCCATTGGTATTATTGTCAATGTATTCGGTTTCTGCGATAACAATATTGTGATATTGGTAGGCATTGTAATACATCTTGACAATAATACAAATATGTGATAATTTCTAATGTACGATTGGGTGTTATGCCAAAAAGATCAAATCATAACTTCTTTCCTTGCAAGCTGTAGCGCTGCAATGAGAGAAAAACTCGAGCAAAGACTAGACCGCTTGTCACAAACGGGAAGTGGATTCGAACGTCCCAACACAGCGCCACTCGGAGACGGATTGTTTGAATTACGCGGTCGTGCGGGAAGACAGCAAGCTCGCTTAATCTTCTATTTCGATACTGATAAAAGAATAATCTTCGTTGATGCTTTTTATAAATCCGGCGATAGAATTAGCAAACGAGATTTGGACAAAGCCAATAAGAACAGGCAACTTATCAAGGACGAAGAGGAAAAGGCCAATGCCATTAATCTCATCAATTAGGTTGGGCATTTTAAAAAGACTAAAAGAGGATAAGGGCTATAGGCAAAGGTTCTTCCGTGGCCAAGCCGCAGATGAAATAGCTATCAGTATTAGATCATTGAGAGAAAAAAGGAATGAAAAGCAGTCTGAGTTAGCGAAGAAAGCAGGAATGAAACAATCCGCCATTTCTCGCATTGAACAAGCCGATTATTTTGGATGGAGTTTTAGAACTCTATTTCGTGTGGCGGATGCTTTGGATGCGAGGCTTCGCATAGTTTTCGAACCAATAGAAGTTGTTCTTTCATCCTATGAGAGGAGAGAGAGAGAATCACAGATAAACGATCAATTTGCGAATATCCATCTATCAAATGCAATCAAAAAAGACGTGGCTGATTATGAGTTGCCAGTTATAGGGTCTGATAGCCAGACCTCAGAGTCGAATTCACTAAGTGTCAGTGACAAGCTAACAGCATCGAACTAAGTAATATGGGAGAAACAACTATGGCTAATGACGAGAAAGAAAAAACACAAGCGAAGTCGGTTTTACCCATAAAGTGGAATATGCCCGCCGACATAATCACACGATTCACCACCAATATATTGGTTCAAACCATCGAAAATGAATTCAAGTTATCATTCTTTGAAGTTAAGCCACCGATCCGTTTTAGCGCCTCTGAGCCAAAACCCACTGAGGTGGTTGCTGACTGTGTTGCCAGCGTCATTGTTACTGCTGACAGATTACCGAACTTCATTCGAGTATTAGAGGAACAGTTAGAAAGATATAACAAAAAAAAGGGATGAAGAATCCTTTTTCCCGAGCCGGCTCGGCCTACGTCAGCAGCGAGGCCAGGGCGATCGAGTAGAACTTGGTGTCTTCCGAATCCCCGCGCGAGGTGAGGACGCACGGGCAGGTGGCGCCGGCCACGACGGCCCCCAATTCTCCCTTGGCCAGGTAGGTGGACGCCTTAAAAAAGATGTTGCCGGCCTCGATGCTGGGAAAAACGAGGATATCGGCGTCTCCGGCCACGGGCGAGTTGAGGCCCTTGATCCGGGCGCTCTCCTCGCTGAAGGCCACGTCCAGGGCCAGCGGCCCGTCGACGATGGCGCCCTTGATCTGGCCGCGTTCGGCCATCTTGGAGATGATGGCCGCTTCAGTTGTCGAGGGCATCTTGGGATTGACCTTCTCGACCGCCGAAAGGAGGACGGCCTTGGGATTATCGATCCCGAGCTTGTGGGCGAAATCGATGGCGTAATTCAGGATGGCGATTTTCGCTTCGAGGTCCGGGGCCGGGATGACGGCGACGTCGCCGCAGATGATGAGCTTTTTCCAGGCCGGGACCTGGATGACCGTGATGTGGGACAGAAGTTTGCCGGGTGGAAGCAGGCCCTTCTCCTTGTCGATGATCCCACGGATATAGATGGAGGAATCGAGCAGGCCTTTCATCAGGAAATCGGCCTCGCCCGAGCGGACCTTGCCGACGGCCAGGGCGAGTGCCTTGCCCTTGTCGGGCTCGTGGATGATCTCGAAGAGTCCGCTGTCGATCTTGTTTTCGTCGGAGACCTTCTTGATGGCGTTCTTGTCCCCGGTCACAATGGCTTTGACCAGTCCCTCCTTGACGGCGCGGCCCACGGCCGCGATGGTGTGGGGGTCTTCCGCGACGGCCACGGCCAGCCGTTTGGTGGGGGTGGCCTTCACCCGGTCGACGATTTGATTCAGGGTGGTGATCATGATAGCTCCCTCCGCTCTAGCTTCAATCAGGATGGATAATTACGGGCTTGCTTCTCGTCCCGGATCACGCGCAGGCCGGCCTGGGCCAGCGCCACCATTTCGTTTTCTCCCGGGAAAACGAAGACCGGTCCGAGAAATTGGATGCACTCTTTGATGCGTTCGACGAATTCGGCCGAGAAGGCCAGGCCGCCGCTCAGGACGATCCCGTCCACCCGGCCCTTGAGGACGGCGGCGCAGGCCCCGACCTGCTTGGCCACGGTGAAGACCATGGCCGTGAAAACGAGCTCGGCCTGTTTGTCCCCGGCGGCGACGCGCTTGAGCGTCTCCCGCATGTCGTTCGTCTTGAGGTGGGCGACCATCCCGCCCCGGCCGGTCAGCATCTTCTTGAGATCCTTCTCCTCGTATTTGCCCGAGAAGGCCAGGGCGACCAGATCGGCGGCGGGAACGGTCCCGGCCCGCTCCGGGGCGATGGGCCCCTCGCCGTTCAGGGCGTTGTTGACGTCCACCACCCGGCCCTGTCTGTGGGCGGCGATCGAGATGCCGCCGCCGAGATGGCAGACGATGAGGTTGACCGACTCGTAGCTCTTGCCGAGCTCGCGGGCGGCCAGGCGGGCCGAGTACTTGTGGTTCAGGGCGTGAAAGATGCTGCGGCGCCTGATCTCCGGGACGCCGCTCAACCGGGCCCAATCGTCGAGCTCGTCCACGACGACGGGATCGACGATGAAGGCCGGGATGCCCAGGGGCCGGGCGATCTCGTCGGCGATCAGGCCGCCCAGGTTCGAGGCGTGCTCTCCCTGGACCCCTTGATAAAGATCCTCGAGCATCCTGTCGTTGACCCGGTAACAGCCGCTCGGGATGGGATTGAGGAGGCCGCCGCGGCCGATGACCGCCGTGAGATCCGCCGGCCGGACCTTCTTTTCCTTGAGCGTTTTGAGGATGATGTCCTTCCGAAAGCCCTTCTGGTCCACGATCTTGTTGAACGGGGCCAGCTCCTCGGCCGAATGCGAGATGTTCTCGGACAGGACCTCGCGCTCGTCTTCGTAAACGGCGATTTTAGTCGACGTCGAACCGGGATTGATGATCAAAAGAAGCATGGTTGACCTGGGACGGAAAGTGGGGATTTGCCGGCCGCAAGCGGGCGGCGTGATCCGGTACCACAGCCACTGCCCACGGTCATAGGGAGATATTACTGTTCTCGCAGGACCCTGTCAAGACGACTATGGGAGGGGGTGTTTCCGGGCCGCGCTTCCATGCGGCAAAGGGTCAGCCGGGCCTCTTCGGGGAGGGCCGCAGGCGTGGTATAATGTTCGGAAATGTGTGTACGGAAAGCCGGGGCGGCAGACCTTCAACCCATTCTTGACTTGGCGAGAAGCCTGGATCTCGACTATCCCGGCATGGAGGGGGACGATTTCTGGCTGGCCGAGGACGCCGGCCGGATCGTCGGCCTGGTCGCTCTCAAAAAGCATCCCGATTGCCTGGAGCTCTGCGCCCTGGGCGTCGAGCCGGCGCGCCGCGGCGAAGGGATCGCCAAATCCTTGGTCGGGGCGCTGGTCGCCGCCGCCGGAGACGACGTTTATCTGGCGACCGTCCTCCCGGCGTTCTTCGAGGCCTGCGGTTTCGAGCGGACCTCCCGGGCTCCCGCGACGTTCGCCGAAAAGCGCAAGACATCCTGGTGCGACGGCTGCGACACGCGGCTGTGCGCCGTCATGGTGAGAAAGGCGTCATGAATCTTCCCCTTTACCCCGAATTCAAGCCCGTTGTCGCCGAGGACCGGCCGATCATCGAAGATTATCTCCGGCGTTTTCCGTCAAGCGTCTGCGAGATGAATTTTCCCAACATCCTCATCTGGAAGGATTCGGAGCGGCCCCGCTGGACGATCCTCAACGGCAATCTCTGCCTCCTCGTCGAACCGACCTTCGAGCCCGCCTATTTCCTGCCGCCGGCCGGCGGGAGCGAGATCGGGAAGACGCTCGAAGCGTGCCTCTCCCTCGCGCCGCGCCTGTCGCGCGTGCCGGAGGATTTCGTCCTGGCTCACGGCGCCGCGTTCCGGGTCGAGGAGGACAGGAACAATTTCGACTACGTCTACCTGAGGGAGGACCTGGCCGAGCTCAAGGGCAAGAAATACGACGGCAAGCGGAACCGGATCAAGAAGTTCGAGGCCACGCCCGGCCACGCCTACGACGGCCTTCTCCCGGCCTACCGGGACGATTGCCGGCGCCTGCTTCTCCAGTGGTTCGAGGAAAAGGGGAACGGCGACCCGTACATGAAGGCGGAGAAGGAAGCCGTCCTCTACGCCCTGGCCCATTTCGACGAGTTGGGCCTCAAGGGCGCGGTGGTCACGGTCGGCGGGCGGGTGGAGGCGTTCACGATCGGCACTCCCTTGACCGGCGACACGGCCGTCATCCAGATCGAGATCGCCAGCGCAACCTTTCCGGGGCTGGCCCAGTGGATCAACCGGGAGTTCGTCCGCCGTTCGTTCTCCGCCTGCCGCTTCATCAACCGGGAGCAGGACCTGGGCGTCCCCGGCCTGCGCAAGGCCAAGCTGTCCTACGAGCCGGACCATCTGGTTAAGAAATACAATCTCTATAAAAAATAAGGACGGGTCCTGTCCGGGGCGCCCCTTTCCGTCCTCACGTCGCTCCGCTGGCACCGCACTTGTCTGGACGGATCATGAGAACTCCGCCCGATGATCCGGGCTTCACAAGACTCTTGTGGCGCGTTGCGCAGGTGATCCTCGGCGACCCTTGCCTTCCCTGCGCCAGAGCGCCGAGCTCCGCTGCGGGCGGGAAGGGGCTGGCCCCGGCCACCCGTCCGGTAAGGACGGGAATTCGGAAAAGAAGGGGGAGCTGCGGAGTGCTTCCCGGAGGGAGGCATGAGCAGGCTGAGCGGGCACGGACGAGATTTCGTTCCGGATATTTATCACCGGCGCGGTTTCGAGCTCTCAACCGCGCCAGTGCTGGTCACTCCTCAGAATCCGTTCCCTGCCGGAACACTCCGAGCTCGACATCCATAATCCGCCGCCGATGCCCCGCAATAAGGCCCGTCCGGGCTGGCTCCCGTCGATGGCTCTGGAATTATCTTGCCGAACGTGTCCGCGCTTACGCCATGAGGCTGCCCCTCGAGACTCGGGACTGCCTCTAGCCCTTCAAGCCATGAGGCTGCCCCTCGAAGCTCGGGACTGCTTCTGGCTTTTCAAGCCAGAAGACTGCCCCTCGAGACTCGGGACTGGCTCTAGCTTTTCAAGCCATGAGGCTGCCCCTCGAGACTCGGGACTGCCTCCAGCTTTTCAAGCCATGAGGCTGCCCCTCGAGACTCGGGACTGCCTCTAGCTTTTCAAGCCATGAGGCTGCCCCTCGAAGCTCGGGACTGCTTCTGGCTTTTCAAGCCATCAGGCTGCAGATGGCGGCGACGTTGACCATGTCGTCGGCGGAGCAGCCGCGGCTCAGATCGCAGAAGGGTTTGTTCAGGCCCTGGACGATCGGCCCGACGGCCTCGGCCTTGGCCAGGCGCTCGGTCAGCTTGTAGCCGATGTTGCCCGCGTCGAGGTCGGGGAAGACGAGGACGTTGGCCTTGCCGGCGACCGGGCTGCCCTTGCACTTCCGCTCGCCGATCGAGGCGACCAGGGCCGCGTCGGCCTGCATCTCGCCGTCGAGCAGAAGATGGGGGGCCTTCTCCTTGGCGATCTTGGTCGCACTGACGACCTTGTCGACGTCCGCGTGCGAGGCCGAGCCCTTCGTCGAGAACGACAGCATGGCCACCCGCGGCTCCTCGCCCGTCACCGCCTGGAAATTCTTGGCCGAGGTGATGGCGATGTCGGCGAGCTGGGCGTCCGTCGGGTTGGGGACGACGGCGCAGTCGGCGTAGCAGAGGAGCTTCTCGGGCAGGACCATGATGAAGTAGCTCGAGACCGTCGAGATGCCCGGGGCCGTGCCGACCGTGTGGATGGCGGCCCGGATGACGTCGCCCGTCGAGGAGATGTTGCCGCCGACGACGGCCCCGACCTTGCCGGTGGCGAGCAGAAGGCCCGCGTAATACAGGGAGGTCTTGGCCGCCTCGACGCTCTGCTCGATCGTCCAGCCCTTGGCTTTCCGCTTCTCGAAGAGCAGGTTGACGAGCTCGGCCTTGTTCGCGTCGGTCAGGGGATTGACGACCGGGATGCCGTCGAGCGAGAGGCCGTTGTCCTTGGCGATCTTGAGGATCGCGTCCGTGTTGCCGACGAGCCAGGGCTCGGCGATCTTCTGGCTCTTGAGCGTCAGGGCCGCCTGGAGGGTCCGCACGTCCTCGGCGTCGGGGAAGGCGACGCGGAGGTGCTTTTTCGCGGCTTTATTCCGGATGTCCTGGATGAATGTGTTGCCCATCGATGTCTCCTTTATGGTCTTGAATGAGATGAGAAAGAATGCAGTATATAGAAAAAGGAGGGAGGAATTCAACCCGGTCCCGGCGCCGCGTTCCCCGGCCGGAGTCAGCGGCCGAGGTAAGCGTCGATCCGGGCGGCCGCGAGGCGCGCGTCGCCCATGGCCAGGATGACGGTCGCGCCGCCGCGGACGATGTCGCCGCCGGCGAAGACGCCCGGCAGGCTGGTGGCCATGGTCGCCCAGTCGACCTCGATGTTCCCCCATTTGCCGAGCTTGAGACCGGGCGTCGTTTGGGGGATGAGGGGGTTGGGGCTCTGGCCGATGGCGCAGACGACGAGATCGACCTCCATCGTGTACTCCGAGCCCGCGAGCGGGACGGGCCGGCGGCGGCCGGAGGCGTCCGGCTCGCCCAGCTCCATCCTCAGGCATTCCATGGCCCGCAGGCGGCCGCGCTCGTCGCCGAGGCAGCGGACCGGAGCGGCCAGGAACTGGAACTCGATGCCCTCCTCCTCGGCGTGGTGGATCTCCTCGACCCGGGCCGGCATCTCGGCCCGCGACCGGCGGTAGACGATGACGGCCCGCTCGGCGCCGAGCCGCTTGGCCGTCCGGACGGAGTCCATGGCCACGTTGCCGCCGCCGATGACGGCCGCCGTCCTGGCCCTCGGCACGGGGGTGTCGTGGACCGGAAAATCGTAGCCCCGCATGAGGTTGACCCGCGTCAAGTACTCGTTGGCCGAAAGGACGCCGACGAGGTTCTCGCCGGGGATTTTCATGAAGCCGGGCAGGCCCGCGCCCGAGCCGATGAAGAAGGCCTCGAAGCCCTGGTCCCGCAGGTCGTCGATGGTCGCCGTCAGGCCGACGACGAAGTTCGTCCGGATGGCGACGCCGAGGCGCCGGAGGTAATCAATCTCGGCCTTGAGGATGGCCTTGGGCAGGCGGAATTCCGGGATGCCGTAGATGAGCACCCCGCCCGCCTCGTGCAGGGCCTCGAAAACCGTGACGTCATGGCCGAGCTTGGCCAGATCGCCGGCCACGGTCAAGCCCGCCGGCCCGGCCCCGATGACGGCCACTTTTTTCCGCGTCGGCGGCGCGACGGGAGGGATATCCACGGCGCCCGAGCTCCGCTCGAAGTCGGCCGCGAACCTCTCCAGGTTGCCGATGGCCACCGCCATGCCGGCGGCCTTTTTCACGGCGCAGACTTCCTCGCACTGCGTCTCCTGCGGGCAGACGCGGCCGCAGATGGCCGGCAGGGAATTCGTCTCCTTGAGCTTACGGGCCGCCTCGGCGAACCGCCCCGCCTCGACGAGCTTGACGAAGCCCGGGATGTCGATGGCCACCGGACAGCCGGTGACGCACAAGGGATTGGCGCAGTCGAGACAGCGGCGGGCCTCCTCGCGGGCCGCCTCGGGCGCCAGGCCGAGGTTGACCTCCGCGAAGTCGAGGTTGCGCTCCCCGGCGGGCCGCTCCGGCATCTTCAGGCGGCCGATCTTCAGCCGCTCCTTGACGGGGACGGACCGGCGCAGCTCCCGGCGCCAATCCAGGTCGAACCCGGCCCGGAGCCTGGCCTTGTCCGCGGCGTTCAATTCCTTCTTCTCGTCCTCGGCCATGTCCCGTGGTTCCTTATCTCAAGGAAGCTCGATCTCCTCGTAGCGGCAGAGCGAGCGGAGCTCGTCGCCGGCATAGGCCTGCCGCCTGGCGAACAATTCCTCCCAATCGACCTCGTGGCCGTCGAAATCCGGGCCGTCGACGCAGGCGAATTTCGTCTTGCCCGCGGCCGAACAGCGGCAGGCGCCGCACATGCCCGTGCCGTCGACCATGATCGGGTTCAGACTGACGATGGTCTTGATGCCCGGCGGCCTGGTCGCCCGAGCGCAGACGTACATGAGATAGGTGCAGCCGACGGCCATGACCCTGGCCACGGGCGCCTCGGCCTTGATGACCTCCTCGAGCGGGCCGGGGATGAACTCGCCCGGGCCCTGGTCGCCGCCCTGGCGCGACGAGTAAAGAACCTTATCGCATACGGACAAATAGCGGTCCTTCCAATAGAGGAGGTCCTCCGATTTCGCGTCGAGCAGGGCGACGACCCTGTTTCCCGCCGCCTTGAGGGCCCGGGCCGCCGGCCAGAGGGCGCCGATGCCGTAGCAGCCCGCGGCCAGGACGACGGTTCCGAAGTTCGCGATCTCGGACGGACGGCCCAGCGGGCCGACGAAGACGGGAATCTCCCCGCCCGGTTTGAGGGCGGCGAGCTTGCGGGTGGCCGTTCCGACGACGAGGAAGACGCAGGTGATGCTGCCGCGGCCGGGGTCCCAATCGGCGACGGACAGCGGGATGCGCTCTCCCTTCTCGTCGGGCATGAGGATGACGAACTGGCCCGGCCGGCACTTCGCGGCGATCTCGGGCGCGTGGACCTCGATGAGATGCAGGTTGGGCACGAGCCTCCGCCGGTCCAATACTCTGGGCATCATCGTCCTCGCACGAGCCTCAGGCTTTTGTTCTCGCGGGCCAGGTTCAGGCCCTTGAAATCGTCCGGGTCGGGCCCGCCGGCCGTATAGGCCCGGATCCGGGAACGCGGCGCGGTTTCGGCCGAAAGGACAAGATCGTTTCCCGCGGCCGGCTCGACCAGGAAAAAACTCCCGGGCACGGCGGAATCTTCCGCCAGCGGGCTGAACGCGGGCGCGGCCCGGCCGAGCTCCAGCCGGATCTCGCGGACCGACAACGGAGCTAAATCCGGGCGTCCCATTCTCGAAGCAAGCTCGCCCACGATGAGCCAGCCGGGCCTGGCCTCGCCGGCCGGCGCGACCGCCCCCTCAGAGAACTGGACACGGCCTTCGATGTTGACGAACGCGCCGTCCGTTTCGAAGGACGTTGCCTCGGGAAAGACGATGTCCGCGAGAGCGGTCCCGCCGTCGTCATAGCTGGCCTGAAGGATGACCAGCTCAGCGGCGCCGCGCCCGGACTCCGGCAACGGGCCGGCAAGAAAGAGGGCCCGCGTCCCGGCTCCCGGCGCCTGCGCGTCCGGCCTTTTATTGTCCGGGAGCCCGGAGGAAAAGGCCGCGGCGATCTCGAGACCGCCGCGGAGGTTGGCTTCTCCGTCCAGCGGAATGATCCGGCCCCCGGCCAGCGCGGCCAGGTCGCCGAGCGCGGCCTGCCCGGCCGGACCCGTCGCCCTCAGGAAGGCCGGTCCCATTAGGAAGAAGGCCGGACGCCGCTCCACCAGCAGGCGGGCGATCTCGGCGATCTTCTCTTCGGGCAGGCCGTTTGCGGCCGGCCGCGATTTCGTTTTCCGGGCGGAGCGCCCGGCTTTTCCCCGCTCGATGACGACGGCCGCGGCCAGCGCCCTGAGGAACGCCGCGACCTTTTTAGCGGCCAGGGGAACCTTGACCGAACCGCGCGGCAGGCTTTGGGAATCCTCCAGGCCGAGGCAAACCCGCGCCGCGCCGTTCCTCGCGGCCCGCTCGACTTCGAGCCCGAGGATGGGCTGGGTCGCCGGGAGATCCGCGCCGAGCTCGACGATGATCCCGGCCCGGCCGACGTCGGACATGAGGAAGTTCAAGGACGCGAACCGCCCCGCGGCCCGGGCCGCCCGGCGCAGTTCCGCGGCCGCCGAGCCGCTCCAGGAGCCGTTGATGGACGGGGCCTTCAGGATGGCCGAGGCGAACCGGAGCCCCGCGAAGAGGTCCTCGCAGGAGCTCTGGGCGGAGAAGACCGCGGCGGCGCGGCCGGGGCCGATGTCCGCGAGCCGGGAGGCCGCGGCGGTCAGGGCCTCGTCCCAGCTCGTCTCCCGCAGAACGCCGTTCGTCCGGACCATGGGCCGGCGGATGCGTTTCGGATGGTCGAGGACGCTCCTCGCGAGAAAGCGTCCCTTGACGCAGGCCTGGCCGCGATTGACCTCGCCGTCGGGCGCCGGCCGGCTGGCCAGGACGCGGCCGTTCGCGAGCCCGAGGCTCAACCGGCAGCCCTGGCCGCAGAACGGGCACAGGACCAGTTTTTCCTCATCCGGCGGGCGCTCGTAGCGGAGGCCCCGCTCGGCGAGCGAGCCCGTGGGGCAGACGTCGAGGCAGGCGCCGCAGAAGCGGCAGCCCGATTCGCAAAGCGGGCGGTCCATGGCTGTGCCGATGACCGTCCCGGAGCCGCGGGAGATGAAAGCCAGCACGGCGGCGCCCCGCACCTCGGCGCAGACGCGGACGCAGCGCCCGCACAGGATGCAGAGGCTGTTGTCTCGGTCGATGAACGGGTCGTCGCGGCGGACCTCGCCTTCGCGGCGCAGGACCGGGAAGCGGACGCGCTCGAGGCCGACGGCCTTGACGACGCTCTCCAGCTCGCACCGGCCGTCGCGGGGGCAGAAGACGCAGCCCGTGACCTCGCCGGCCTTGCGGATCGTCGACTTGTATTCCTCGCAGGACGACTTTTCGGCGCAGACGAGGCAGGCGTTCGGGTGCTCGGAGAGGATGAGCTCGAGGATGCCCCGGCGCAGGGCCGCGATCTCCGGCGTGGCCGTGCGGACGTCGAGGCCCGCCTCGGCGGTCGTGTGGCAGGCGGGGACATAGCCCCGTCTCCCCGTGATCTCGACGAGGCAGAGCCGGCAGGCCGCGAAAGGCTCGAGGCCGGCGTAATCGCAGAGCGAGGGGATCTGGATGCCGTTGGCGCGGGCCAGCTCCAGGATCGTCGGGCGTCCCTCGAAGGCGATCGTCCGGCCGTCGATGGTGATATTCATGGCCGGTCCCCCCCGGCCCGGCCGGCGGCGGCCGCCCGGCCCCGCTCGCCCGTCAGCTTGGACACGGCCCGGACCTTGGGCGGGCAGACGTTGAAGCACGTGCCGCACTTGAAGCAGGCGGCCTGGTCGATGACGTGGGCCTTCTTGTGCTCGCCGCTGATGGCGCCCGCCGGGCAATTCTTGACGCAGAGAAGACACCCGACGCACTTTTCCGGATCGATGAAATACGTGACGAGGTTCTTGCAGACCAGGGCGGGGCAGGCGCGCTCGACGATATGGGCCAGGTACTCGTCCCGGAAGTAGCGCAGCGTCGTCAGGACCGGGTTGGGGGCCGTCTGGCCGAGGCCGCAGAGCGAGCCTCGTTTGACGAGCGAGGCCAGCTCTTCCAGCCGCTCGAGATCGCCGGGGACGCCTTCTCCGGCTACGATGCGGGCCAGGATCCCGGCCATCCGGCGGATCCCGATCCGGCAGGGGGCGCACTTGCCGCACGATTCCTCCTGGGTGAAGCGCAGGAAGTAGAGGGCGACATCCACCATGCAGGTGTCCTCGTCCATGACGATCATCCCCCCCGAGCCCATCATGGCCCCGGCCCGGGTCAGGCTTTCGTAATCGACGGGCAGGTCGAGATGCTCCTCGGGCAGGCAGCCGCCCGACGGCCCGCCGATCTGGACGGCCTTGAACTTCCTGCCGCCGGGGATGCCGCCGCCGATGCCGTAGACGATGTCCCTCAGGCGGATGCCCATGGGCACCTCGACCAGGCCGGTGTTGCTGATCTTGCCGACGAGCGAGAAGATCTTCGTCCCCTTGCTCGTCTCGGTCCCCAGGCTGGAGAACCACGCGGCGCCGCGCCGGATGATGGACGGGACGTTGGCCCACGTCTCGACGTTGTTGATGACGGTCGGCTTTCCCCACAGGCCGGACTGGATGGGGTAGGGAGGCCGCTGGCGGGGGAAGGCCCGCTGGCCTTCGATGGAGGCGATGAGGGCCGTCTCCTCGCCGGACACGAAGGCGCCCGCGCCCCGGACGATCTCGACGTCGAAGGCGAAACCCGTGCCGAGGATGTCGTTCCCGAGGAGGCCCCGTTCCCCGGCCTGGCCGACGGCGATGGCCATGCGCCGGACGGCCAGCGGGTATTCGTCGCGGATATAAATGAATCCCTTCTCCGCTCCGACCGCCTTGGCCCCGATGATCATGCCCTCGAGGACGGCGTGCGGGTCGGCCTCGAGGACGGACCTGTCCATGAAGGCTCCCGGATCACCCTCGTCGCCGTTGCAGACGAGATACTTCGGCCGGGCCTGCTCGCGCCGGCAGAACGTCCACTTGAGGCCGGTGGGGAATCCCGCCCCGCCGCGCCCCCGGAGACCCGAGGCGGCGACCTCGGCGATGATGTCGTCCGGCGTCATGGACGTCAGGGCCTTGGCCAGGCCCGCGTAGCCGTCGTAGGCGATGTATTCCTCGACCTTCTCCGGATCGATCCGGCCGCGGTTGCGGAGAACGACGAGGCGCTGGTGCTTGAAGAACTCGATATCGGCCATCCTGGGGACGGGCTTTTTTTCGGCCGGAGGAACGTACAGGAACCTCTGGACGGGACGCCCCTTGACGAGGTGCTCTTCGACGAGCGCCGGCACGTCCTCGACGCGGAGGCGCTGGTAGAAAACGCCGTCCGGCTGGACGAGGACGATCGGGCCCCGCTCGCAGAATCCGTTGCAGCCGGTCGCCACGACGAGGATCTCGTCCCTGAGCCCCCGCCGGGCGATTTCCTTTTCCAGGGCCTCGCGGAGGTCGAAGGCGCCGCAGGACGCGCAGCCCGTCCCCGAGCAGACGAGGAGGTGGCTCCGGTACTGTTTCAACGCTTCTTCCCTTCGGCGGCTTTGATCGATTTCAGCACGGCGTCGGCCTTGATCTCCGTCATCAGCCCGTAGGCGCGTCCGTCGACGACGACCAGGGGAGCCAGGGCGCAGGCGCCGAGGCAGTTGACCCGCTCGAGCGTGAACCGGCCGTCGGCCGAGGTCTTGCCGGCGGGGATGCCGAGCCTCCGCTCGAAGTGCTCGAGGATGATCGCTCCTCCCCGGACATGGCAGGCCGTTCCCATGCAGACCGTGCAGACGTGGCGGCCGCGGGGCTCCAGGCGGAACGACTTGTAGAAGGTCACCAGGCTCATGACCTGGGAGGGAGGGATGTCGAGCTCGCGGGCCAATTCATCGAGGACCGCGGGCGTGAGCCAGCCTTCCCGGTCCTGGATGTCCCGGAGGATCGGGATGACGGAGCGCTTCCGGCGGCCGTATCGGTCGACGACCTGCCGGACGGCGGAGGCCTTTGATTTCCCCATATCCCGGTTAACTTATAGGAAGGCGGGGGCGGTTGTCAACGGAGGCCGGACCGGGCCTTGACTTTGCGGCTTTTCGGAGGGAAAATAGCGCCTTCATTTTAAAGGAGTTGCCCATGATGATCCTGTCTTTGAATTGCGGCAGTTCGTCCGTCAAGTATCGCCTTTACGACTACGATAAGAAGGAAACCCTGGCCACCGGCATCGTCGAGCGGGTGACGATCGGCAAGAGCTACATCCAGCAGTCCGGCCTCGGCCGCGACCCGATCACGATCCAGAGCGAATGTCCGACGCACCGGGAAGCCATCAAGCTGATCATCGACACGCTGCTCGATCCGAAGACCGGCGTCATCGACGACCTGGCCAAGATCTCGGCCGTCGGCCACCGCGTCGTCCACGGCGGCGAGGAGTTCAAGAAATCCGTCGTCATCACGGACAAGACCATCGAGACGTTCAAGCGGCTCTTCAGCCTGGCGCCTCTCCATAACCCGCCCAACGTCCTGGGCATCGAGGCGGCGCGGGAAATCCTGCCGAACATCCCGCACATGGCCATCATGGACACGGCCTGGCACCAGACCATGCCGCCCCGAGCCTACTTCTACGCCCTGCCCTACAACTGGTACACGAAGTACGGCGTCCGCCGCTACGGCTTCCACGGCACGTCCTTCCTCTACGTCGCCAAGCGGGCCGCCCTGCTCCTCGGCAAGGACCCGTTCGACTGCAACCTCGTCTGCCTCCACATCGGCAACGGCGTCTCGGCCAACGCCATCAAGAACGGCTGCTCCTACGACACGAGCATGGGCCTGACCCCCCTCGAGGGCCTGGTCATGGGCACGCGCTCGGGCGACCACGACGCGGCCATCGACCTGATGATCATGGAGAAGGAAGGGAAGACGCCCAAGGAGATGAACGACATCCTCAACAAGAAGTCGGGCCTGCTGGGGGTCACCGGCAAGTTCACGGACCGGCGCGACGTCCAGAAGGCGGCCGAGGAGGGCGACGAGCGGGCCAAGCTGGCCATCGATCTCGAGTCCTACCGGATCAAGAAATACATCGGCGCCTACATCGCCGCCCTCGGCGGCGCGGACGCCATCGTCTTCACGGCCGGCGTCGGCGAGATGTCCGACCTCATCCGCGAGAGATCGCTGGAGGGCCTCGAGTTCCTGGGCATCAAGCTCGACAAGGAGAAGAACCGCCTGGCCCGGACCCGCAACGCGGAGACCGAGATCAGCGCCGGCGACTCCAAGGTCAAGATCTTCGTCATCCCCACGGACGAGGAGCGCGTCTTCATCGAGGACGTCGCCGCCCTTCTCGAGGACAAGTACGACGAGCACACGCGCTTCCAGTACCGCTTCCAGTCGCCCGACTACGTCAATTCCCAGCGCGAGCAGGATTTCGCCAAGGAGTGCGAGAAGAAGCCGGCGATGAAGCGGATCCAGGTCAAGCCCAAGCGGCGGCGCTGACCGCGGCGGCCGCGGGCCGAACCGTCCGCCGGTTTTCTTTTCCGGCGGCTTCGGCTATGATGGGGGCCGGGAGGGCCGGCATGCGCGATGACAAGTTTCTCAGGTTCGGGGCGGCCGTCGTCGTCGTCTTTCTCCTCGGCGTGTTCCTGAAGCTGGCCAAGCCCGTTCTCATCCCCTTCTGCCTGGCCCTGTTCCTGTCCCTGGCGCTGACGCCCGTCCTCGACGCCCTCGTGCGGAGGAAGGTGCCGAAATCCGTCGCCCTGGTCGTCATCCTCTGCCTGACGTTCATCCTCCTCTATCTCATGGGCGTTCTCTTCTATTCGAGCGGCAAGCAGTTCGCCGCGGAACTGCCGTCGTACAACGAGATGATGAAATCGTTTCTCGACGGCCTGGATCAGACGATTCAGAATCCGCGGCTGAAGGCCGAGGCCCTGGGCTGGATCAACAACCTGAACGCGGAGAAGGTCGGCGGCCTCATCCTGTCGGCCCTCGGCCCGTTCCTGTCGTTCATGTCCCAGCTCCTGCTCGTCTTTGTCTTCATGATCTTCATCCTGGCCGGCCGCGGCCGGATGGAAACGAAGATCGCCCGGGCCTTCCCGCTGGACCAGGCCGCGGCGGTGACGCAGGCGATGCGCCGGATTGACCGCCAGGTCCAGAAGTACCTGGCCGTCAAGACGCTCATGTGCGTCGCGACCGGACTGCTGACGGCGGTCATCCTGGCCCTCTTCCGGGTGCCGTTCGCCGTCGTCTTCGGCGTGCTGGCCTTCCTCCTCAACTACATCCCGACCCTCGGCTCCATCATCGCCACGGCCCTGCCGGTCCTGCTGGCCGCCTTCTATTTCGGCTCGCTCGGCCAGGCCCTGGCCATCCTCGTCCTGCTGATGGTCCTCAACCTCGCCCTGGGCAACGTCGTCGAGCCGCGCCTCATGGGGAAGGGATTGGGCCTGAGCCCCCTGCTTGTCTTCTTCTCCCTGTTCTTCGGCTCCTGGCTGTGGGGGATCCCGGGCATGATCCTGTCCGTCCCCATCCTGGCCATCCTCAAGATCATCTTCGGCAACATCCCGTCGCTGAAGATCCTTGAGACGATGATGGACTAGGGAAGAGAGGGGGAAAACTCAGTCGAGCCCGGTTCGGGCGGCGAACTGTTCCAGCCGGCGGTTGATCCTGCCGGCGGCTTCCTTGTAGGCGTCGTAGCCCCGGCCGAGGGGGTCCTCGATGTCCCAGCCGTAGAGTTTCTCCTCGGGCACGGCCTTGAGATTCTTGAGGCGGGTGTAAACGTTGAAATCCAGCGCGACGACGTAATCGAAGGCGCGCAGGTCGAACTCGGTGATGTCCCGAGCCTTGTGGTCGGAGATGTCCGTCTGGTAGACGATTTTCATGACCAGGACGGCGTCATCGGAGGCGGGCCCGCCGGCCGCGGCCATGCCGGCGCTCTGGGTTTCGACCCTGCCGCCGAACCGCTTCCTGGCCAGCCCGGCGGCCATGGGGCTCCGGCAGATGTTTCCGTAGCAGACGAAAAGAATCCTCGGCTTGTCCTTTGGGATCGGCTCCGCCGCCGGGGGAGGGGCCGGCGCCTTCCTGGTCACTTCGTCACCGTCTGGGCGCTTTCGCGGGCGACCTCGCCCGATTTCTCGTAGAGGAAGGCGGCCAGGATGAACCGCTCGGCCGCCTCGGGAAAGATCTTCTTTCCGCCGAGATCGTCCGCGGCGGCTTCTTCCTCGCGGGCCCTGTTGTAAAGCCAGGCTTCCTTGCTCGAGGCCCCGGCCGCGTCGGCCGTCGTCCGGGCGCCGCCGGCCAGGCCGCGGAGGGCCGTCAGGCACTGGTCATCCGTGCCGCCCTTGGCGCTGAGGATCTGGACCGTGTTGAGGATCTTGTAGAGCAGCCGCGCGCTGGCGAAATCGTTCTTTTGGTAGCTGTCCAACGCGTCCTTCTCTTTCTCGGCGGCGATCCAGGACAGGAGGTTGGGACCGACGGCGCGGCCTGACGCGGCGATCTTCTTCTTCGACGCTTCCATCTCCTGCCGGGCCTGGTCGGCCTTCTGCTTCTCGTTGACCATGGTCAGGAGCTTGCGCGTTTCGGATTCGCCCTTGTTGTAGCTCTTGTGCGAGGCCGCGACGTCGCCCGCGTCGTGCCGCCGCTTTCCCTCGCGTATCTGGGTCCGGATGTCATCGATCTGGACGGCGAAGGCGGGGAACTCCTTCTTGAGGCCCGTCAGGATCTGATCGATCTCCTCGGCGCTCTTGCCTTTGAAAAGGCTGTCCGAATCCTTGCCGAGGAAGGGCGTCAGAAGGGTCATGAACTTGGCGAAATCATATTCCTCCGGCGCCGCGCCCCCCGGGGAGGGAGGGGGCGGCAAAATCTGCGTCCGGTAGGTCCGGCCGTCCGGCATGCCCCGTCCGTCGCCGTCCCTCATGGTCAAGACCGGGGCCTCGGCTTTCTTCACCGGCGCCTTGCGGGAGGCCCAGGGCCGGAGGACGGCCAGGCCGGCGACGATGATCAGGGCCGCGGCCAGGACCGGCACGGCCAGCTTCCGGAAATTGAGCTTGACCGTGATTTCGCGCGAGGTGATCGGCCTGCGCCGGGTGGTGATCTTCCGCGTCGCCGGCAGGCCTTGGCCGACCAGGTCGAGATCTTTCAGGATCTCCTCGGCCTTCTGATAGCGGCCGGCCTTGTCCTTCTCGAGGCACCGCAGGATGACCTGGCTGAATCCGCGCGAGATCTGGGCGTTGAGAGCCTGCGGATCGGGGGCCGGCTCGGTCTTGTGCTTGAGGACGATGCTCAGGGGCGTTTCGCCCTCGAACGGGACGCGGCCCGTGACCATTTCGTACAGGATGACGCCGAGGGAGTAGATGTCGGTCCGGCTGTCGACGTCCCGGGCGTCCGCCTGCTCGGGGGACATGTACTCCGGCGTCCCGATGATGACGCCCGTCGCGGTCATGCCCCGGGCGTGGAGGGAGCGGGCGATGCCGAAGTCCATGATCTTGGCGTTGCCGTCCCGGTCGATCATGATGTTCTGCGGCTTGAGGTCGCGGTGGATGACGCCCAGCCGATGGGCCTCGGCCAGACCTTCGACGAGCTGGCGGGCGAGGTTGAGCGCCTTCTCCTCGTTGAGATGGCCGGACCTCCGGATGAAGCTCTTGAGGTCCTCGCCCGGCACATATTCCATGGACAGGTAGTAGGACAGGCCCTCTTCGTTCAGGTCGTACATCCGGCAGACGTGCCGGTGGGCGACCTTGCGGGCGATCTTCATCTCGTTCCGGAAGCGCTCGATGATCTCGGGATCCGAGGCGATTTCCGCCTTCAGGAGCTTGAGGGCCACGACCTCCTGGATCTTGGTGTCGTAGGCCTTGTACACCGTTCCCATCCCGCCCTGGCCGATCTCCTCGATGATCTCGAAGCGGCGGGCGAACATCGTTCCCCGCTCGAGGCCCTTGGTCGGGGTCTGGTAGGTCATGGTTACGGGGAAGGAACTCACCGGCGTGGCATGGAGGTCCAGGCCGCAGTAGCCGCAGAAGCGCGTAGCCTCGGGATTATCGAACCGACAACGGGGGCACTTCATCTAGCCGGAGGGACCTCTTTCCTTGACAACAATACCAAGTTGCATGGCAAATTTCAAACCCATTAATAAATACGCGCAGGCGGGACCGTTGGTTTCCCGGGGAAAGGCGGGGGCGGCCCGGCTTCCGTCCGGCCTCAGCGCATCAGCTTGGCCAGGGCCGCTGGATCGTCGCCGGCGGCGAGCGGCCGGAGACGGAAGGAATAGGCGCGGGACTTCGCCGGGATGGTGTATTCCGGATGGATCATGGCGCCCCAGGAGTCGTCGCCGCCGACGCCCATTTGGGCCTGGTCCAGGGTGAGGCAGGTGAAATCCCGCCTGATGATGTCCACCGGATGCTTGTCGCCGCGGCTTTCGAGCGTCAGGTCCTCGGGCCAGTGGGGCAGGGCGGAAAAGCCGAGCAGGGGCTGGCCGGCGATGAGAAGGCCGATTCCGTCTTTGTCGCGAACGGCGACCCAGCGCGTGTCGGAGCGGTTGCCATATTCCTGGGGGGCGACGTAGGGGACTTCTTCTTCGGCGACCGACGTCCGGTAGAGGCCGACGAAAGCCGCCGTCTTCCTGTCCCAATAATTCTCCTGGGGCCCCCGGCCGAGCCACTCGACGCGGTCGAAGCCCTTGGGCAGGGCCAGGCGCAGGCCGACGCGCGGCATCTCGGGCGCCTTGGCGCCCTCGCGGAGGACGAAGTCGTTGGCGATGAGGATTTCGCCGTCGCCCGAGATGGTGTAACGGACGGTGTGGGCGGCCGGAACGCCACCAAGCCCGAAAACGGCCGTCACGGTCGCCTTGTCCGGCGCGTCCTGCGTCACGGTCAGGGACTTCATCTCCCTTTCGCGGCTGGCCTGGCGCCAGACGGCCAGGCGGCGGGGCATGCCGTTGCCAAAATCGTTGTCCGTCGGCGCCCGCCAGAAATTCGGCTCCGGCCCGGACTCGATGAGCTCCCGGCCGCGGAAGGTGAAGGAGGCCAGCGTTCCCGTCAGCCTGTCGAAGGCGGCGGCGAAATCACGTCCCTGGACGACGATCGCGCGGGGCCCGCCCTCGACGGCGAGGGGCGCGCCGGCGGACGCCGGCGCGGTCTCGGCCTCCGCCCGCAGGGCAAGCTCGAACTGCTCCGCGGCGAGGACGTGTCCCTTCGGGACGCCGGGCGCGGCCTCGCGCGTCACGGCCGAGATGTTCAGGAAAAATTCCGTCGCCGTCGCCGGCTGGATTCCGGCGAGCGGCAGGACGAAGGTCCGGCTCTGCCGCGGCCCGACGGCGGGCTTCTGGATGACGCCCGACTTCAGGACCTTGCCCTCGGCCGCGACCTCCCAGCGGATGTCGAAGCGGTCGAGGGAGATGAAATCATAGCGGTTGGCCGCCTCGATCTTCCCGGCGGCGAGGTCGACGGCCTTGAACTTGATATATTGATAAACCTTCTTCATTTCGAAGAGGCCTGGGTGCGGCGCGCGGTCCGGGCCGACGAGCCCGTTGCAGCAGAAGTTCAGGTCGCTCGGGACGTCGGCCGGACCGAAGTCTCCGCCGAAGGCCCAGAAGGCCTGGCCCTTGTCGTTCGTCTTGGCGAAGCCCTGGTCCACCCAATCCCAGATGAAGCCGCCCTGGAGGGAGTCGTATTTCTCGATGACCGTCCAGTAATCCTGGAGATTGCCAGTCGAGTTGCCCATGGCGTGGGCGTACTCGCAGAGGATCAGCGGCCGGTCGGGCTTGCCGGCGGCGAAGGCCTCGATCCGCTGGATCGGCGCGTACATCGGGCAGTAGATGTCGGTGTGGGCGCGGAGCTTGGCCTGCTCGTACTGGACGGGCCGCGAGGGATCGCGGCGCTTGAGCCAGGCGTAGGCGTTCTCGAAGTTGACGCCGTCGCCGGCCTCGTTGCCCAAGGACCAGATGACGACAGAGGGATGGTTCTTGTCGCGCTCGGCCATGCGCACGACGCGGTCGAGGTGGGCCGGGCCCCAATCGGGGTCCTTGGCCAGGCTCCGGGCGCCGTAGCCCATGCCGTGGGACTCGATGTTGGCCTCGTCGACGAGGTACAGGCCGTACTCGTCGCAGAGCTCGTACCACCGCGGGTCGTCGGGATAGTGGCAGGTGCGGACGGCGTTGATGTTCGACTGCTTCATGATCTCGATGTCGCGGCGCATGGACTGCTCGGATATGACGTGACCCGTGAGGGGATCGTGCTCGTGGCGGTTGACGCCCTTGAGCCGCACGGCGACGCCGTTGACGAGGAAGCGGCCGTTCTTGATCTCGGAGGTCCGGAAGCCGATCCGGCGGCTCAGGGCCTCCAGGCTTTTTCCGCTCCTGTCGGCCAGTTCGATGACGAGGGTGTAGAGGTACGGCGTCTCGGCGCTCCATTTCTTCGGCGCCTTGAGGGCTTCCGAAAACTCCACGGACGCCTTTTCCCTGCCGCCGATCGCGGCCGGGCGACTGGCGGCCAGGACCCTCTTTCCCGTCGCGTCGTACAGCCTGATATTGACGGAAGGCGATCCGGCGGCGAGGTCGGGCGAGCCGTTGGCGAGGTCGACGGTGAGGTCGAGGCGGCCGTCGCGGTAGGCGGCGTCGAGCGCCGGACGGGCGAAGAAATCCCTGATCCGGACCCTGGGCGCGGCCTGGAGGAAGACGTCGCGCTCGATGCCGCTCAACCGGAAGAAGTCCTGGCACTCGAGATAGGAGCCGTCCGACCAGCGATAGACCTCGACGGCCAGGACGTTGTCGCCGTCCTTGAGGTACGGCGTGACGTTCCATTCGGCGGGCGTCTTGGAATCCTTGCTGAAGCCGAGCTTGTGGCCGTTGACCCAGGCGTAGAAGAAGGACTTGACGGCCCCGAAGTGGAGGAAGACGTCCATGCCCCTCCAGCTCGCGGGCGTCTCAAACGTCCGGCGGTAGGAGCCCACCGGATTGTGCTGCCACGGCACGAACGGCGGGTTGGGATTCGGGGCGAACTCGTAGTCGCTGTTGACATAGATCGGGATGTCGTAGCCCTGGAACTGCCAGTCGGAGGGAACCGGGATGTCTTTCCAGGCGCTCGCGTCGTACTCGGGCTTCCAGAAATCGGCGGGCCGCGCCGCGGGCTTCGGCGACCAGGCGAACTTCCACGGCCCGTTAAGGGACATCCGCCACGGCGAGGGCGCCTCGGCCGCGGCCGGGGAGGCGAGGGCCGGATAGGCCGTGAACGTGGCGTGGGGCTCTTCCTTGTTCAGGCCGAGGGCCTTGGGGTTTTCGTAGTCATTCAAGTCGCGGGAAACGGGTCCCGCGGCGGCGACGAGAAGGCAGAAGGCCGCGACGGCGGCCGGCGCGATTTTTTTCATGGTGCTCTCCAATGTCCGGATCTCAGAGCCCCGACCAGAGGTCGGAGGAGTAGAGGCCCCGGCGGACGCGTTCGAGGATCTCCGCCTGGACGAGGGCCCGGTCCTGCGGATAGGTCACGCCGAACCATCGCTCGGGCGTGGGGATGATCTTCACCCGCGCTCGCTTCTCGCGGACGAGACGGCCGACGGCCTCGGGGATGAGGAACTCGGCCTTGGCCAGAGACGCCGGTTCCGCCTTGAGGAACTCCCGGAAGAAGCCCTCGAGCTCTTCGAACAGGTCAGGCTCGAAGCCCCAGAAATTCATCGATACCAGGCTGTCCGCGGGCAGGGGAAGCCAGTCGGCGCCGTTTTCCGTATGCTTGATGCCGTCGGGGAACTTCCGGATTTTGAGGAGCTCGCGGATATTGACGAGGTCGCCGTCCGGCGTCCCCTGGCACAGCCCCCGGGCCACATGGCCATACTCGGAGAGGGTGTTGACCAGGCGATAGCCGATCATGGCGTAGTGATGGAGGCCGTCGGCGCTTTTCGGCCGGCGCAGCTCGGCGGCCATGGCCTCGAACGTCGCCCGGCCGTAGAAGTCGTCGGCGTTGATGGCCGAAAAGGGCGTTCGAACGGCCCCCCGGCAGGCCAGCACGGCTTGGCCCGTCCCCCAGGGCTTGGTCCGGCCCGCGGGAACGGCGAAGCCCGGCGGCACCTGGTCGAGCGCCTGGAAGACGTAGGACGTGTCCGCGACCCGCTCGACCTTCCGGCCGATCTTGTCCCGGAAGGCGCCCTCGAAATCCTTGCGGATGATGAAGACGATCTTGTCGAAGCCGGCCTTCAGGGCGTCGTAAACGGAATACTCCATCACGACTTCGCCGCTCGGGCCGAAGGAGTCGATCTGCTTCAGTCCGCCGTAGCGGCTGCCGACTCCCGCCGCCATCACGACCAGGGTCAGGGAGGGCATGGGCTTCTCCTTCCTCGTTCCTCGCGTCAACCGGCCGTATCTTAATTCAAGCCCGGGCATAGGTCAAACTGCTCTCCGCCGTCCGGGTCCGGCAGGTCGCGGACTCTTGGAAGCGACCGGCAGAAGCGCGGCTGAGGGCTCGAAGCCGCACTTCTGATAAACATCTGAAACGAGTTTGTGATTCATTTCGGATATTTCCTAAAAGCGCCGCTCCGAGTTGCTCCGCGGCGCTTTTATCGGTCGCTCCGAAGACTCCGCTCCCTGCGGGCGGGAAGGGGCTGGCACCGTGCCACCCGTCCGGCGGGGAAGAGAATCCACTCGGAGACACTGCCGGGACAGGACCCGCCCGACCTTTACTTATAAGGCTCCATCCATTATCATTAAAAGGATTAAAGAGAGGCGATCCCATGATACGATCGACGACCGTCATTTGCGTCCG